>Ga0181522_10000912_pt1 | contig 19324 bp, 7 predicted proteins | sample PEATcosm2014_Bin_27_FD_121103 | JGI IMG/M metagenome (GOLD analysis project Ga0181522, IMG submission 121103) | Peatland microbial communities from MTU Mesocosm Facility, Houghton, MI, USA - PEATcosm2014_Bin05_10_metaG | ecosystem: Environmental > Terrestrial > Soil > Wetlands > Peat | place... | reverse complement strand
CGTGCTGTTGTAGTTAGTGTCAGCCGCCTTGGTGGCCTTCACCGAGCAGGTTCCGGTGCCGCTGGTCATGGTGACCAGGCCGGTGCCTGCGTTCACCGAGCATGCGCCGGTGGAGGCGAAGGTCACAGCGCCCGTGCCGCTGCCGCCCGAGGTGCCTACCGTGAAGGTGGCGTTATAGGCCTGCGCCGTCGCCGGCATGCCGGTCACCGTCAGTGTCGCCTGGGCGGCCATCTGTATGGTCAACGCGCCGTTCACGTATTGGAACGAATAATTAGCCGCGGTCAGTGTGCCCGTCGCTACAGTGATCGGATAGTTGCCGGGGCTGCTCGATGAAGTTGCAGTCGTGGACAGAGAGGGCGCGCCGCTCACTACCGAAGTTGGATCGTTATTGACATAGCCGCTGATCACGTATGTAAACGCCGGGAGCGACTGCCCATAGCCGATGGTGAAGTTATTGGCCTTAACCGTAAGCGGGGCCGGGGTAATGTTGAACGACTGGTTCACCGAGGCGGCGCTGTAATTAACGTTATTCGCGGTGTATGCCGGCACCGACGCGGTAATCTTGCACACGCCCGCCCCGGTTGTGGCGCCGCTCCCGGTGCATGGCCCGGATGCCGCGAAGCTGACCGTCTGGCCGGGAGGATTGGATGACGCGCTCAACGAGAACGTGTTGCCATACTGCACGCTCTGCAAGGGCGGGAAGGTGATCGTCTGTGACGTCGTGCTCGACCCCTGCGGCAGGATCAGGAATGTTCCTGAGACAGTGCTAGCCGCGTTGTAGGTGCTCCCTCCCGCTTGCGACGCCGTGATGGTGCAGCTTCCCGTGCTGCTGAGGCTGACGCTCGCCGAGGAGACACCGCCCGAGATCGACTGGCTGGCGATGGAGCAAGGTCCCATTGCGCTGAAGCTCACCGCCAACCCATTCGGAACACCGTTCGACTCAGCCGTGGCCGTAACGGTTTGTGGACCTGGCAAGGTAACGGAACTCGGCAGAGCACCAAGAACGATGTTCTGATTAATCGTCAGCACCGCCGGCGGCGATGGCGCACTCTGCCGTTGCGTCGGGTCGATTGGTACCGGAAGCAGGGTGGTAGATATCGTGTAGACCAAGGTTCCAGCCGGAGGGTTTGTGTCTGTAAATGTTGTCGCCGGCGGATTCCCATTTACGCCGCTGACGCTGCCAATCACGACAGGAGTTCCGGGACTGACGCTGCGAGAGATCGTGTAGGTTTGAACGACGCCGAAAGCCGGCGCCATCCAGTTAACCGTGACGCTGGCCGGCGTTTGCTGCGTAGGCGGTTGCTGCGTATAGGTGGCCGAAGGCGGTGGGCGAACGACCGAGTTGGCGGTAACGTAATCCATCTCCGTGGTGGTGACGCCACCGCTGCCGAGCGTGACGTTGCCGCCGCTGCCGAGGGAGATCGTACCGCCGCTGCCGAGAGCGATCGTACCGCCACTGCCGAGAGCGACGACGCCGCCGCTGCCCAGGGTCACGTTCCCACCGCTGCCCAGGGTCACATTCCCACCGCTGCCCATCGTGATGGTCCCACCGCTGCCAAGCGTGACAGTCCCGCCACTGCCGAGCGCGACAGTCCCTCCGCTGCCGAGCGCGATGACCCCACCACTGCTGACGGTATAGGTGCCTGCGGGTTCCGTCACGCCGTTGATTTGGCCGCCGCCGCTGCCGAGCGTGACGCTACCGCCGCTGCCCAGGGTTACGGTTCCGCCGCTGCCCATCGCTATGGTCCCGCCGCTGCCGAGCGTGACATTACCGCCGCTGCCGAGCGTGACATTGCCTCCACTGCCCAGGGTCACATTTCCACCGCTACCCAGGGTGACCGTGCCGCCGCTGCCGAGAGTAACGTTGCCGCCGCTGCCGAGCGCAATGGTGCCCCCGCTGCCGAGAGTCACGTTGCCGCCGCTGCCGAGCGTGACATTGCCTCCACTCCCTAGGGTCACAGTTCCGCCGCTGCCCAGGGTGACGTTTCCACCGCTGCCGAGCGTGACGTTGCCACCACTGCCCATCGCGATGGTCCCGCCGCTGCCGAGCGTCACGTTCCCGCCGCTGCCGAGCGTGACTGTGCCGCCGCTGCCGAGCGCGATGGTCCCGCCGCCACTCGGGAGGGTGTAAACGCCACCCGTCGAAGGAATCGTCACCGAGGTGCTGCCCGCCGTGATGGTGCCGCCACTGCCGAGCGTGACGTTGCCTCCGCTGCCAAGCGTCACATTTCCGCCGCTGCCGAGGGTGATGGTGCCGCCACTGCCGAGCGTCACGTTGCCGCCGCTGCCGAGGGTGACGGTGCCGCCGCTGCCGAGGGTGATGGTGCCGCCGCTACTGAGCGTTGCGCTGCCTCCGTTGTTGAGCGTCACACTTCCGCCGCTCCCTGGCGTGATGGTGCCGCCGCTGCCCAACGTTACGTTTCCACCACTGCCCAACGTGACGGTGCCGCCGCTGCCGAGGCTCACGGTGCCGCCGCTGCCCAGGGTCACGTTGCCCCCCGCGGCCACGCTCAACGGCGTCGCTGAAGAACCAAACGAGAGCACGCCCGCCAGGGATGCGAACTCACCACCGGTGGCGCCTACCTGGCGCAGGTCGATGTTGGCGAGGTCGTTGTATCCCGCCAGCGTCGTATACGACACACCATCGAAGGTAATGTTCTGCCCGCTCGTCCACGACGGGTTGATGGGCGCGACCGGTCCATTCACGCGATAGCCCGTATCGCCGGTGAGCGGCGTGCCGTCACAATGGAGTGTGGCGGCGCTGGCCGTCGAACTCGGTGGGTTCGGCGAGTACCAGGCCGAGGTCGAGAACGTCGCGGCATTGCCGGAGCCGTCTGTAAGTTGGGTGACCGAACTCAACGAAGCATCGTTCAAAATGGCGGGCGGTCCACTCAGTGGTTCGCCCTCAAGCCGTTGGTTCGAGTAAGCGACGACGCTATTCGGTCCCAGCCCGTCGAGCTGGAACAGATAGTTCATCGCGCTCTGATAGTTCGGCTTGCAATTCACGTCGAAGGTCGGGATATAACTGGGGGCCGCGTTATAGTAGAGCCCGCCGTGGCTCAAGCCGAGCGTGTGGCCGATCTCATGAAAGAGCGTGCCCGCAATTACGTTGGCACGCCTGCTCATGTTCTGGTTCGGTGCCGTCTCCCAAAGCGCCAGCGTGACGGCTGAATCAGCGCCACCCAAATCGGAGTAACCCGAGATACTTGTCACTGTGCCGGAAGTGACGCCAATGACCGGTTCGGGCAAGGTGTTCGGATAGGTCCACGCGGGGACGCCGGAAGGTGTCGCCATCGTCATCGTCGTGCCCGTGCACCCGGTCGTGTTGTACACGCCGTTGAGGCCCGGGTTTCCGAGCACGCCGGAAATCGTGACGCGGCTTGGGCATGAAGGAATCCCGGTGGTGGTGATGGTCGTTGTGCCGCCGGCTACAACTTGAATGCCTGTCAAGCTCCCAAAACGCGTGTTCCACGCCGGTATCGTCAGGGAGTGACCGAAGAGGACGTAGTGATAGCTGTCCTTCTGCCCGTACGGGAAACGAGCCGTGCAATCGCCGCCCGCTGCGCAGGAAGCAAAGTTGCGCGGCCAAATCTTCGAGAATTCCAGGCTGTTCTTCCAGCCAATCACTCCCGGCTGGCCGGGGAACTGGCAGAGTTGCGGCGGATTTGTCGTGAGGTTATCCGTGCAGGTGCTTTCGGCCACCGCGTTTCCAATCTCGAGATGCAGATGGATTCCGGATGCGAGGAATGACTGCTGCACCATCGCCAGCGGATCGTTGCCGTTAGAGTCAGGCGAGGGGTAGAGATTCTCCTGGGTGGGATCGCACGCGCCGTTTGAGAGCACGTTGCCGCACATCCAATCGAGTTGAACGAACAGGTCCTGTTCGCCGTGTAGCGCGCCCGGCAGCGGCACCCACGATTGGGTCTTCACGTCGTAATAACCCGGCTGCCCGGCAAAGAAATCGCCGGCCCCGGGACCTGCCTTCCAGGCGTCCAGAATGCCGTCGTTATCGCTATTGATGACAGGTGTGCTGAGAATCTCCGCGACGTAGGCATTGCCAGAATTCAGTGGTGCACTGTACTGGCTCGACTGTGCTCCGAGCGCGACGGAACCGGTGTTGTTGCTCCAGATCCCGCCGGCGGAGTAGAGGGCCACACTTTCTCCCCCGCCCGCCGAGTCATAGAATCCCTGCATGTTCTGGGTCGAAGAAGCGCTCGGTATCACCGATCCGTCGTAAATCACGACCGCCTTCAAGGGCAGGCTCGGCGGGTTCGTAGAGCCCGGAGCCACCAAAGCGCGATAGATGACCACCAGGCTCGCGCCCTCGGTGAGCGGCAATGCGTTTCCTCCGTCCGGCAGAGAGACCTGGAAACTGCCCGAGGCAAAGCGCACTCCGTTCGCCCCATTGGGGATATAGGTGTTCACGTCGGCTTTATAGGCGCGCAGTGTCCCGCTTAATGAACTGATCGGGTCCGTGTAGGGCAGGTCGCTTCCGATCTGCTGTCCCGTGATGGAATAACCGAGGAAGGTTCCAGTGTTGGCCGAAGGCGTCGGCGTATTCTCCACCGTTTGCCAGTACAGAAAAGCGTCAATGATGTCGACCCCGCTCGGAACACCTCCCGGGCTCAGGCTATTCGGGATGGTAATGGTTCCGGTAGCCATGCCTCGCACGCCGGTTCCTCGCAGGGTTACTCCCGCCGAGGCAAAGTCGCCGGTGACGAAGTAGTTATTCTCGAACGTCAGGGGATTTGGCGTCGGCGGTGGCGCCTCGCCGATCGAAATGAGCAGCTTGACCGCGGATCCAGGAACGACCTGCGTTCCGGCGGCGGGGTTCTCGCCGATCACACTGCCGGCAGGCTCGCCGCTGCTGTACGCACTGCTCACCGATCCGAGCGCCAGCCCCGCGCCCGCGACGGCCGTCGTCGCCGCCGCTTGCGTCATCCCAACCACGTTGGGGACGATCACGGTTGCAGCCTGGCCGGCTATGTCGCCGACGCCCGTTAGGTTGACGGCCTGCGCGACCACGGAAGACGCAAGGTTCAAAGTGTTGTCGCTGAAATACGCCACATCGGTGAGATAGCCAGTGGTCTGTGGCGTGAAACTGAAACCCGCAGCACAAATTGCGCCCGGGGCCAACGTAAACGGGCTGCCGCAAGTTGAATTTTCGACAAAGTTCGAGTCCGGAATCGGGCTGAGGGAGACCGTCAGCGGTTGGTTGCCGACGTTTTGAATGGTGACCGATCGGGGGCTGTCCGTGCTTGTGCTGCCCTGACTCGTAAGGGCAAAGGAAAAGGATAGCGGCTGCGAGCGATTCAGCTCCAACACCTGGCCGAGACCCTGATCGGCGATGAAGACATCCCCCGATCCATCCACCGCCACTCCGCTCGGATAATTCAGTCCGCTGCCCACCGTGGTCTGGGGGCCTCCACCGGCCAGAACCTCCACCACTCGGGCGTTGATGGGATCGGCGACGAAGACATCGCCCGCCGCATCCACCGCCACTCCGTACGGGGAAGCCAGACCGCTGACGGGTACCGTCGTCTGGACGCCACCGGCCGTAATCTCTACCACTTGGTCGAGGCCCTGATCGGCGATGAAGACATCGCCCGCCGCATCCACCGCCACTCCGAACGGTTGAGAACTAGACCCTCCGCTGTACACCGTGGTCTGGACGCCACTGGCCGTGACCTCCAACACCCGACCGTGGCCGCTATCTCCGACGAACACATCGCCCGCTCCATCCACCGCCACACCGACCGGACTAGACAGGCCGCTGGCCACCGTGGTCTGGACGCCACTGGGCGTGACCTTTACCAGGCGGTTGCCGTAGTATTCCGCGATGAAAAGATCGCCCGCTCCATCGAACGCGACTCCAATTGCGCCTTGCCCAGGATCGGAATAGACCGTGGTCTGGGCGCCGCTCGGCGTGACCTTTACTACCTCGCCAACACCGTAATCCGCGATGAAGACATCGCCCGCTCCATCAATGGCTTCACCGACGTTGTAATGGAGTCCGCTGGCGGGCACCGTGGTCTGGACGCCCGGACCAAACGCACTTTCCGGCGCTTGACCAATGCCGTAGGCCGGACTGCTCGCCAACACGGCGCCGGAGCTGCTGAAGAGCTGCACCTCGCCCATGCGCAATCCGGGGGCGAGCGGGGCGAAGTTGACGTTCACGGTGCAGGAATTGCCTGCGGAGACGGTGCCGGTACAGGTGCTGCCGCTGCCGAGCGTGAAGTCGAGATTGGGTGTGCCTTGCGTGACCACTTCGATCGCGCCAAAGGTTGTAGCCGGCGCGGCGTAGTAGCTCAGCGTGATTGTACCGTTGCAGGGTGCAGGGATGCTCTGTCCCGTCGGGCAAACGTTGACGTTGCCAAAGCTGCCATATTCGAGCACCCGATTGTTCGAGTAGTCAGTCACGTAGACATTGCCGCTGCTGTCCGCAGTGACACCCCACGGCTGGTTTAAGCTGTTGGCGCTGACCCCGCCGTTGTTCGGGGTTGTGCTAGTGAAGCTGCCCAATTGCCCGTAGACCCGCGTGGCGGTCGTGCTGCCGAAGGGATAGAACAGCATCCGATTGTTCGAACGGTCGACCACATAGAGATCGCCGCTGCTGTCCAAGGCGACGTACATAGGATTACTGAGACTGCTTGCGCTCACTCCGCCATTGTTCGCAGTACCGGAAGTGAAGCTACCGCCTTGCCCGTAGACCCGCGTGGCCGTTGTGCTGTTGTAGGGGAAGAACAGCACGCGATTGTTGTAGATGTCTGCCGCGTAGAGGTTGCCGCTGCTATCGGTCGCGAGTCCCGTCGGCTGGTTCAGGGCCGTGGTGCTGACCCCGTTATAATTCGGGCCGCCGGAAGTGAAGCTGCCGCCCTGCCCATAGACCTGCGAAGCAGTCGTGCTGTTGGGGGGAAATTCCAGCACCCGGCTGTTTGCGTAGTCGCTCACATACAAATTGCCGCTCGGATCGAGGGCTACCCCGTAGGGTTGGTTAAAACCGCTCGCGCTGATTCCGCCGCCATTATTCACGGCGTTGGTCGTGAAGCTGCCGCCCTGCCCGTAGACTCGCGTGGCAGTGGTGCTGCCGGCGGGGAAGTACAGCACTCGATTGTTATACTGGTCGGCAACGTAGAGACCTGCGCTGCCGTCCAGGGCAATTCCCTGTGGGTTATTGAAGCCATTGGCGACTCCCACGGCGTTGGTGGTGAAGCTTCCGTTCTGCCCGTAGACCCGCGTCGGGGTGGTGCTGCCGCGTGGAAAGTACAGCACGCGGTTGTTCCGGCCGTCGGCCACGTAGAGATTGCCGCCGGCGTCCACGACGACTGCACTAAGATCGTTAAGGCCGTTGGCGCTTACGGCGCCGCCGTTGTTCACCGCGCTGGTCGTAAAGCTGCCGCCTTGTCCGTAGACAACGCCTGCGGAAATGGGTGCGAGAGACGATGGCTGGGTTGCTCCAGGCGCAACAAAGCTCGCGCTCACATTCAACGCCGAATTCACCGTTACGTTGCATGACGCATTTGCGCCCGAGCTCGCGCAAGCGCCACCCCAGCCCACGAATGTAGACGGCGGAGTCGCGCTCGCCATCAGGGTCACAGATGTTCCGCTCGCATAGCTTCCCGAACACGTCCCTCCGCTACAGCTGATCTGTCCCAGATTGTCGGCGACCGTCCCCGTGCCCACTTCCGCCACCGAAAGGGTGTAGGACACCAGATTGACGCAGGTCACCAGAACATTCGTGATATTCGCAGCCACGACCGTTCCGCTGCCATTGGTCACCGTGCAAATTTGCGCCGGGCTCGATGGCTGCGCAAAAACCGTCACGTTGTACGTGCTATTCGCTGCGAGGGGTGTGGCGAAGGTGAAGACGGTTGATCCTGCGTTGACCGGCAGGTTGTCGCCGTTATTATCTTGCAACACCAACCCCGTGCCAGACAGACCCGATATCGTGCCACCGATCGTGAACGACGACGCCACACCGACGCCGCTGAGGGCGATGGCCTGTGTCGACGCCGGAGAAGGAGAACTAGCGTTCAGGTTGTTGTCCGTAAGCGTCAGGAATTCACTGAGCGGGTTCCCCGCTGTCGTCGGATAAAATCGGACAGCGTAGACGCACAAGGCCGCTGGTGCCAGCGTGCCCGGTGCGGAGGACGACACGGTTGTGAGCGGGCAGTCGCCTAGGCCGCTGCTAAACAAGGAGAAGTCGGGCCCGATGCTCGGATTATTGCCCGAGGCTGGAATCGGGAAGCTGAGTGTGGTATTGCCCACGTTCTGCAGGGTGACCAACTGCGAACTGCTGCTGCTGCCCACATTCGTGGACGCAAAGCTCAGCGATGGCGGCTGCGATCGCTTGAGCACGTCTACTCTGTTGTAGTAAATGTCGGCGATGAAGATGTCGCCCGTTGCGTCCACCGCCACGCCATACGAGGTGATCCCGCTAAGCACCTCGCTCTGGCAGGTGATGAGGGTGCAACCCGCTGGAACCTCCCACACCACCCCGGCATTTATCATCGGGTAATTCACGGCATCCGCGATGAAGACATCGCCCGCGGCATCCACCGCCACGCCTTCCGGCTGAGACAGGTTGCTGCCCACCGTGGTCTGGCAGGCGCTCGTGGTGCAACCGGCCGGAATCTTCACCACCTCTTTGAGGCCGAAATCAGCGACAAACAGATCACCCGCTGCGTCCACTGCCAAACCGACCGGATGAGAACCAGACCCCCCGCTGTATACCGTGGTCTGGGAGCCTCCGTTGGCTGGCACCTCCACGACTTCATGGCCGTTGTAATCGCCGATGAAGACATCGCCCGCTCCATCGACCGCCACTCCCAACTGGCTGCTCAGACCGCTGCCGACGATTTTCTGACAACCGCTGCTGGCGCAGCCAGCCGGAACCTCGATCACCCCATTCGCGTTGTTATCCGCAATGAAGAGATCGCCCGCTCCGTCCACCGCCAGACCCTGCGGGTATTGCAGCCCGACGCCCACCGTGGTTGGCGTGCCACTGGCCGGAATCTTCACCACCCGCCCGGTGCCTGTATCCGCGATGAAGATATCGCCGGCCGCGTCCACCGCCACTCCCTTGGGGCCGCTCACGGTGTAGCCGGGGGTACTCACCGTGGCCGCCGGGTTGGCTGTCGTAAAGAATAATGCCGCGACCGGCCCCTGGCCGGTGCCGTAAATCGGACTGGTGACCAGCACGTCGCCCGAGCTGTCGATGAGCTGTACCGCGCCCAGGCGCAATCCCGGCGCGGTCGGGGCGAAGGTGACGTTCACAGTGCAGGTGCTGCTTGCGGAGATAGTACCGCTGCAGGTGCCGCCGCTCGCGAGCGTGAAGTCGAGGCCGGTTGTGCCTTGCGTAACTACTTGGGTCGTGCCCAAAGTATTGGAGCCATAGAAGTAGTAGGTCAGAGCAAGCGTATTGCTGCACGGCGCCGGAGTCGTCTGTCCCGACGGGCAAACGTTGACGTTGCCGAAGTTCGGCTGCGTGCCCCAAGTCCACGTGTCGTAGAGATTGCCGGTGCTGTTGTCGCCTCCAAACAAGAGCACCTGGCCGGTAGCATCGGAGGCCATGGAGAGGTATTCACGCGCGGGCGGACTCGTCGCAGGGGTCTCGTCAGTCCAGTTGGTCCCGTTCCACACCCAAGTGTCGGCGAGATAGCCGCTGCCGCCAAGTCCTCCGAACAAGAGCACCTGGCCGCTTGCCGCATAGTAAGCCACAGCCTGTCTTGAACGCGCGGGCGGACTGCTCCCAGGAGTCACATTAGACCAGTAGGTCCCGTACTCCCACGTATCGGTGAGATCGCCGGAACTGCCGAGCCCCCCGAACAAGACCACCAGCTGTTGCTCCGCATTGTAGGTCATATCCGCGCGGTTCTCACGCGCGCTCGGGCCGTTGCCGGGCGCTAGGTTACTCCAGGTGGAGTTGGTCCCGTTCCACTCCCACGTGTCGCCGAGTAGGCCGCTTTCGTCATCTCCTCCGAACAAGAGCGCATGGCCCGCCGCATCGGGGGCCATGTCTGGGTAAATACGTGCGGACGGACTGCTCCCAGGAATCACATTCGACCAGTTGGTCCCGTTCCACAACCATGTGTCGCCGAGCAGGCCGCCGCTGCCGGATCCTCCGAACAAGACCACTTGGCCGCTTGCTGCATCGTAGGCCATGGCGTGGTACTCACGCGCGGGCGGGTTGTTCGTAGGATTCGCATTCGTCCAGTTGGTCCCGTTCCACAACCACGTGTCGTTCAGTAGGCCGCTGTTGCCTTCTCCTCCGAACAAGACTACCTGGCCGGTTGCTGCATCGTAGGCCATGGCGGCAGCCTGACGCGCCGGCGGACTGGTCTCGGGCGATAGCTGATACCAATTTGGCACCAGAGTCGGCGTCGGTGTCGCCTGTGCCGGGACGGAAAAAGCGCCGAGCAGCATCAGCGCCGCTCCAAACGAGGCTACGCTGCGCGCCCAAGCAAGCGCCCGCCGCAAAGTCTCGAGCCGAGAGCCCGAGCTCCAGTCACAAAAATTCTGGGAAGAAACGGACAGGGCTCGGAAAATCACTCTGGAAGGCGACCCAGAAACTCCGGACAAGTTTGTGTACATTTTTCCTCGTGGTTAGTGGCCCGGGCTTCCATCCTTCGTCCTGCCTCGGCAATTTCTACTCTTGGCAGACGAGACCCGTCAGCCTTACTCACCCGCGAGGGTGCTATTCCAAAAGCTGTCCTGCATCTTTTGTTCCGCACAAAAGCGGCGTCATGCGGAATTGACCGCAATGTTGTACTCGAATGGAGAGAACGTCCAGAGAGCCGATCTGAAGCGATCTGAATTGATCTGAATTGATCTGAAGAAGTGCCTCGACAGTAGGGAGGTTGCAGGAAGAACGTGTGCTGCGAGTTTTGGATTGGGCTGTGGCGAGCCAGGAACGCCATCCGGTTTTGCCCGAGAAGAAGGTTCGCTTCACGGAATTCAAGGCCTCTGAAACACGCACTCGAAGCCGAGCCAGCGGACAGCGCGGTCAGGTTTGACATCTCCTGGGATCGGAGCAATTGCGTGATTCGTAGTTTCATAAACCCCATGAATTGACCGCTGGTTCTGTCGGTCGTGCCTTCGGACCTATTGGTGAATGTTGTTGCTGAAAAATTGTCGCGTGAAACTTTGTCACGCAAACCTGGAGCGGATATGACTCCCTCTCGCCGCGAGAGCGCGCGGCACACAATGCCCGCGTCACCATTCGACCTCGTGGCCAAGAAAAATTTGTTAGATCCGTTGCTTACTTAAGGGAGAGTCTGGTTCGGAAGTAGTAGCCAAATTCAGTTCAGTCTCTCCGGACTTTGAACCGTAACTTGTGAACACCCCGCCGATCAGGGCGAGCAAGTATAGTCTGGCGAATGGCCAGTTGAAAAGATGAAAGTTTTTGCATGAAAGTTCTTGCAGTGAGAAAATGTTTTGCGTGGTGGCAGCCGGACCTGTAAGCCGAAAATCGCCGGGCTGCTGGCAGTTGCACCGGTCACTTGGATTTGGACTTTCGGTGGGTCGGAGATTCCCTCAAAAGCTCCGGCCGACTTCCGCGGGCTCAAGCCGTACGTCCGGGAATCGCGCAGAACTCCGCCCGGCACATAGGTCCGAACCGCCTTCGCGACTCGCTTCCATGTCCCGCCCCGAAAGGAGGATTGCGGCGACGGCCCGGAGCCAGTACTGGCGGTCTGTCAGGGTTGGCAGGTTTTGCGTCACACCGGTGTCACAACCGTAACCAAAAGGGCGGCAGTCAAGCCGTAGGGCCGCTCACGGAAGCTCGAAGCCCGGGAGGCGGAGCGCCTTGGAGTCGAATGTCAGGGTTCGAGCACAGCCGGCTCGGGCGCATAGAGCCCCGATCAGAGCATCTGCAAATGAGCCCTCGCCCCACTTTAGTGCCACCATGGCTGTGAAAACCTCCTGCTCGTTCTCGACCATAAGGACGTCGGTCTGAAGCATGCGCTCTACGGCAGCGGAGATTTCTTGGGATGACAAGCCGTAGGCGCGGTCGAGGACCCAAACGGTCTCTACCATCGCCACAACGCTGACGAAGCCGGGGTCCTTCTCGGTCAATCTGCGTTCGAGGATTTCTCTTGCCTTCTGCGACTGAACCGGATCGTCCTGGGCAAGGTAGCGTACCAGGATGTTGGTGTCGAGCCCGATCATCGCCGTTTGCTCTTCGACGTGCCGCCAGCGGCACCTTCAGCGGCGGCCTTTTTCATTTCCTCGATTGTCACCCGCCGTCTGCGCCGGGATTTGACGATGCCGCGCAAAGCGGCAGCGGAAAGTTTCGGCAAAAGAACCACGCTGCCATCGGGATGCACAAAGAACTTAACCCGGTCCCCCGGCTTCAGCGCGAGATGCTCGCGAATAGCCTTCGGTATCGTGGCCTGGCCCTTGACGGTGATTGCAGACTCCATGTTGTCTCCATTACATTATGTAAAATGTAATACCATGTCGAGCGCCAGCGCGTCAAGCTGGAGTCCCCAGCCGCGCCAGCCGTGGAGCGGTTCGCAGACTTATTATGTGGAGCTGAATCTCAGAGACGGAATCCTGTCGGTCTGGTGTGACTGCCTCCTACTTCGTGGACAATGGCGTCCTGTAAGCCGAATTCGCCGGACTGCATTGCTAGCAGACAACTTATTTTGAAATCAGTAGCGCGAAGTGTAAATGATGTCAACTTCGTCAGTGTTGGCAGGTTTTGCGTCACACCGGCGTCACAATCAATGTTTCCGCCAATTAACCTACTCATCGCTGAGGCCCCGAGCACCAAGGACCGCGGCCAGATCTCGGAATTATGCACAACACTTCACCCCTGGAAAACCGAGTTTTCGAGTGATTCAGAGTCATTCACCACTTGACGAAAGCGAGAAGAACCGTCAACTGGAGATGGAGAGTGTGTATTTTTCGGGCTGGCGGTCGAAAGCCTGTTTGCATCGGGCACAACAGAAGTAGACCTCGCTTCCATCATGCTCTGATTTGTACTTCGCTGCACTGACGTTCACCGGCATGCCGCAGACCGGATCGCGAGCTTCCTTGCTCAAAACGGGCGGGTTAAAAACCGGCAAGTGCCATGCCTGTGTGGCGGGAGGCTGTTGCAGGTTTCGTTCCAGTGCTTCCTCATGGATGGCTCGTCTTCCTTGTTGGGCGCGGCCGGGCGTTTCATTGTTGACTAGTCATATGACTAGTCTGTACGATGAAAAGAATCAGCAAAGGAGATCGCATGGGTTCATGGCAAGTTCAGGACGCAAAAGCGCGATTCAGTGAATTCTTGGACGCAACCATCAAGAAGGGGCCACAGGTCGTTACTCGCCGCGGGATTGAAACCGCGGTCCTGGTCCCCATTGGGGAATGGAACCGTCTGCAAAAGGCTGCGCGTCCCAGTCTCAAAGCCTTGTTGTTGGCTCCCGCAGTTCGATTTGAGAACTTAACTCCAGAACGCCACAAATCGCGACGGCGGACAGTACTGGAGTTCAAGTGAACAGGTACCTCCTGGATACCAATGTCGTTTCCGAACTGCGAAAGCCGCGTCCCCATGGCGGAGTTGTCGCCTGGCTCAATCGTCAGGAGGAAGAGCAACTGTTTGTATCAGCCGTGACGATGGGCGAATTGCAAGCAGGAGTTGAGCGCACTAGGCGCCAAGATCCAGCCAAAGCGGGGGACATCGAGTCCTGGGTAGATCAGTTCGCAGCTTCCTATCAAATATTGCCCATGGATTCGTCGTGCTTTCGCGAGTGGGGGCGGATTATGGACCGAAAACCTGACGAATTGCTGGAGGACGCAATGATTGCCGCCACTGCGCGCGTCCATCACTTAATTGTTGCCACAAGAAACGAAGCGGATTTTCGGCAGTTTGACGTTGGTATCCTCAATCCATTCAAAAACAGTTAGCGTCGGGCTCTGTGGGGAATCCCCCGACAATCTGCGATTTTTGAGAACATAATTAGTCCTTAGGAGATCGATTCTCAACCCGCTGAAAGAACGATGTTCCGTTGCTGGTTGTCCCGGATCGTGTAGCCGATCAGGTTGTACCCTTTCAGACGACGCGCGTACATTCGCGCCAGCATAGGGACGTTGGAATCCACGTAATCGTAGACCCGCACAACGCGCTTGGCATCATGAAGTCGGTGAAGACGCCCTACGTATTGCTGTAGCGTTCCCGTCCAAGAGATGGGCATCGCCAGAAAGAGCGTATCCAAGCGAGCGTCGTCGAACCTGCGCCTATGTAACTGCCGGTCGCCAGAATGATTCTTGGCTCGCACGATGGCACAGCGGCAATTGCCTCGGCTGTCGATCGTCGTTGTTTCTTGCCCATGCCACCCTTCAGCGTAAACACGTTGTTCACCTTGCCAGCAAGCTCGGTTTCAAAGTATTTCAGGTGCTCAGTTCTGCCGGTAAGCAGCAACGGCGAGCGCCCATCTCTGGTTGCCTGGATGAGATCGATCAGGATCAATTCATTGCGCACGCGATCATCAACGATTGCGGCATACACATCCTGAATCGCCACATCGGTTTGCTCAGGCGGCAAGGAAAAATCCGTCACCCGTGGAACTACTTCATGCTCGAACGGCGTGGCGGCCGTCATTGAGCGGGCGCTGAGCTTGAATCGAATCGGGCCGCACTGCATATAGATGATGGGATGATGTCCATCTTTCCGCTCGGGAGTTGCTGTCAGTCCGACGACGTACTTCGCTTTCACCCGCCTCATCACCTGCTCAAAAGTAAACGCCGACAGATGGTGACATTCGTCAACCATCACTTGACCATACTCCGCCACGAAGTCTTTAACCCCTTCCTTGCCGTGGGCGCTTTGAAGGATGGCAATATCTACACAGCCGCTGCGTTTGGCCGCCCCTCCGCCGATTTGGCCGATTGACTTTGCCGGAAGACCGAGAAACATTGCCAATCTTGCATGCCACTGGTCCAGCAACTGTTGACGATGCACCAAAACCAACGTGTTCACCTTTCGCGACGCAATCAACCAGGCTGCGACAGCCGTCTTGCCAAAAGCTGTGGGAGCGCAGAGAATCCCCTCATCGTGCTGCGCGAACGCATCAACGGCACCCTGCTGTAACGCTCGCAGTCGACCGTGGAACTCTACCTCGATCGGACAACCAACAAACCGTTCGTCCCTGACTATTGGCTTGATGCGGTGCGATTTCAACAGATCAACAACCTCCGCCAGACAACCACGTGGTAGGGCAATGTGATCAACCAGTTCCTCGCCACAGGCGATGACTCGCGGCTTGTTGAAAGTAGGAAGCCGCATCGCCTGCACCTTGTAGAATTCGGGGTTCTGAAACGCCCCGAGGCGAAGCAAGCGGTTCAGCATCGCGGAGGGAAGATGAATCTTTTCGATATACAAGAGGTTGGCGCGAACAAGTTGGACCTGCACCGGAAAGGGGCCGGGTATTGGACGCTCTGCTCGCTTTCGGGATGGTGGCAACGTCCAAGGGTCTTGTCCCTCATCTTCTGCAGAGCTGATCCTCACTCCGACAAGGTCTCCACTTCTTTGGGCTTCCAGAACGACGGCCTCGGCAGCAGCAATAGGCATCCGTTTCGCGTTCGCCAGAACGGCCCATTGGTCACCGTACGGGCGAAACTCCGCATCTACGAAGACGCTGTTTCCGTCAGCGCGAGGAAGCTTTTGCAGAGGCAGAGCGATTAAGTTGCCGAGCCCTCCCTTTGGCATGGTGTCCTGGTTGGGGAAAAAACGGTCGTACGAATCCAGTCCAAGTTGGTGACAGGACTCCATTGCACGAGTAAGGATTGCACAGCCGAGTTTTCGCGCAGTGGTTGCGGGGATCGCTTGGGCGAAGAAGATCCACACGTGGCCGCCGTTGCCTGAGCGCGAACGCTCTAGTGCCGCCGGCACATTAAGTTCGCAGCATACAGCCAGATACGCAGCCGCATCCCTTCGCCATGTTTTCTTGTCGAAATCGACCGCGAGAAACCAGCAGGTCTCATCCTGTAGCAGTGGATAGATGCCGATGGTGTGATCTCCAACAAGGTGCCCACGCACTACCTCGTCGGTCAGCGGTCTGAACCTCCGAGTCTGGCGGTCAACCTTCCTGCGGTCCTCGTCTTTGGCGCGAAGATAGGCCTTCCAGTCACGATCCGCCTTGGGCATGTATCCAGACCGCCCATCGGCGTTCTCCCAGCGAACAGCATAAACGTCGTCGCGCCCGTGGAAGAGGCTCCGGAACAGAGCGATGCGTTGTTCAGCTTTCAAGACAGGGGTGTGCGGACTTGGTGGGGTGCTCGTTGTGACGGGAATACCGTTCGGGGACTGAACCACGGGAAGCTGTATGCCGTGGTCCTGCAAAAGACGCCGCAGACGAACATTTTCTTCCCGTTGGCGCTGCACCTCAGCAATAGCAGATTGCAGATCCAAAAGTTTGGGATCAGATTCGTTCACGTAAAGCCATCATCACCTTCTACTGCCAGAACTCGATCAAAGAATAATCTCACACCTTGCGGACGCCCCTGTGCGTCCGCGGGCGAAGCGAGAGCGAGAAGGCAGTCCGCACACCACGCCTTTTCGGGGGATTATCAGTTTTCTTTGCAGTGGGCGTATCGAACGGCGGGTGCACATCGGTGAGTTCGCAGGGCTTCCGCTGGCGTTCGACTGCGTCACAGCTGGCCCTATTGCCTTTGGAAGTGATTGAAAGTAAAAGTATGTGGCAGCCGGACCTGTAAGCCGAATTCTGTCTGCCGTTGCCGACAGGACGATCATTCCTCTGGGCCGCACATTGCTGTGCGGCTCAAGCGACCTACCCGGAGGTTGTGGCGCGCCGAGCCGGCACGCGTTTTCCGGTAAGCCCGAAGGCTCGACGGAAAATCCCTCCCTATTTGGTCTTGCTCCGTGTGGGGTTTGCCCTGCCCGGCGCATTACTGCGTCGGCGGTGCGCTCTTGCCGCACCTTTTCACCCTTACCTGAGCCTTGCGGCCCGGGCGGTATGTTTTCTGTGGCACTTTCCGTCCAACCGGCTTGAACCGGCCGTCCCGGACGTTATCCGGCACACTGCTCTGCGGAGTTCGGACTTTCCTCTGCCTCGCGACAGCGACCGTCCGGTCCGGCTGCCAACCGGTTCATTATAGTGCAGACAATCGTGCGGACAAATACGCGGCGACAAAGTGCCTACCAAGTGCCGACAAAGTGCCTACCAAGTGCCGACAAAGTGCCTACCAAGTGCCGACAAAGTGCAGGCCCACGGGCTTCCTCCTACACGGTTTCCTTGGGCGCGAGGAGAAACGCATAGGTCAGTAAAGCCAGACCGATCAATAACGGAATCAGTCCGGAGAGATAAACTGGTCCGTCGCTCGCTTCGACAAGGCCATGCAGAAGTACCATGACACCGATGCCGACAACGCTCGTAATCAACCCGCCGAGCTTCATACCTTCGAGACGCCGTTTCAGACCGCTCCTCTCCTGCTCCCGCATCAGTTCGATGGCGGCCATGGCTCCCTCCGCGGAACTCTCCGCGATCTTTTTCAGCGTTTCATTCTTGTAGTACGATTCGCGTTCCTTGCGCCGCGCCTCCACCCAGTGGGATACGGCCAGAAACGAGAACAGGGCGATGCTTCCAACGATCGGGATCAGCATTGCCGCCACCGGTACGATGTTATTTCCCAATTCCATTGCCACCTGACCCTCCCGATTGCCAAGATCTTCCTCAACGTTCGGTAAGACCACGCCGTCGCAGTTTGGGTTGCACTTTTTTCTTTGCCTTAGCCATGCCACTTTCTGAAATAACGCAACCGTTTGCCAAGCTGCAGGGTCTTACCTTCGAGGCAGCGTGCACCCATGAGCGCCAGCGAAGATCTGAGCGACGTCGAGAGGGTGCTGGCGGGCGACATCGCGGCTTTTGAAGGGATCGTCCTCCGATGGCAAGGGCCGCTGATCAACCTCGGCTACCGTTTTTGCCAGGATCGCGGACGGGCTGAAGAGTTGGCACAGGAAGCTTTTCTTCGTTGCTATCGCGCACTGGCCCGGTGGCGCCGGGATGCCGCCTTTTCGACGTGGCTTTTCGCGCTGGCGACGAATCTCTATCGGACGGAGTTGCGACGCATTCCGCCCCGCACGCAATCGCTCGACGAAATTGCCGAACCCGCGGATGCGCGTGTATTCGACGAAGGACTTGAAGACAAGGACCGCGATCTGGTGGTACGGCGCGCTCTCGTTGCCCTGCCGGCGAAGTACCGCGAGGTCCTGATTCTGTTTTATTTTCACGACATGGACGTCGCGGCCGCTGCGCTCAGCCTGGGCCTGCCCGAAGGCACGATCAAGGCGAGGTTGTTTCGCGGACGGGAAATTCTGCGCAGCAAGCTTGCTCAGATGCTGGCGGCGCCGCGGTTCAAGGAGGCTTGATGAAACGCCGGATTGGACAGGATGAAGACGAGATTGATCGCATGCTTGAACTGCAGCCTCGGATCCTCCCCTCGGCTGGCTTTACTTCCTCCTTGATGAAGGCGATTCGACTGGAGGCGGCAGCGCCGCCACCGATATTGTTTCCCTGGAAGCGAGCCCTGCCCGGTCTCGCGGCGGGAGCGTTTGCGCTCGCTCTCGTTGTGGTTGTGACCGTAGTGGCCGTCCGGAGCTCGCAGCCAATCAGCGCCGGCTCTCTGTCTTTTTCGTCCTTCCTGTCGACCGTCAGAATCGAAGAGAGGCTGCAGGGTGCGGTGAGCTGGACTTTTCTGGCGCTCGTCGTAACCTTTTTGTCGGTGAAGCTCTCCATGCGACTCGCTGCCAGCCAGGCGTGAGACATTCAATTCGAATCGCCGGCCTCCCCGTCTGATTCGTAGCCGGCCCCCCGGGCCCCCCGTTGCCCGTCTGCCTTTTAGAATCAGCCCTGTTAAACTCATCTCGAAAGGCGGGCGTCGGGCGGGGCAATTAAAGCCCGGAGTCGAGCCGGCCCGCCAATTTTTGATCCCTATCCATGCATCTTACCGAGGCCGTTAAAATCGCGTTTTTGTCGCTTTGGGCAAACAAGCTGCGATCCGCGCTTACCTTGCTGGGCGTGGTGATCGGAGTCGCCGCCGTGATTGCCGTGGTCACGTTCGTGAACGGGATCAATGGCTATGTTGCTACCAGGATTTTTAACCTTGGCGCCGACGTCTTCATCGTTTTCAAGGTCTCACCCGCCGTCACCAACATCGAAAAATATCTGGAGGGGGAAAAGCGCAAGGACCTCACCATGGAGGATTACCAGGCCGTCCTCGAAGCGTGTCGCCACTGCGAATGGGTGGGAGCGATGCTGCGCAACGATACCGGGCACGTCAAGTATGGTGAGCAATCCATTACCGATACCATCGTCCGCGG
>Ga0181522_10000911_pt1 | contig 19369 bp, 20 predicted proteins | sample PEATcosm2014_Bin_27_FD_121103 | JGI IMG/M metagenome (GOLD analysis project Ga0181522, IMG submission 121103) | Peatland microbial communities from MTU Mesocosm Facility, Houghton, MI, USA - PEATcosm2014_Bin05_10_metaG | ecosystem: Environmental > Terrestrial > Soil > Wetlands > Peat | place... | reverse complement strand
CGCGTGGCCGAGACCGAGAAGTACGCCCACGTCACCTACTTCTTCAACGGCGGCGACGAGGCGCCCCAGGTGGGGGAGCGCCGCGAGATGGTGCCCTCGCCGCGGGACGTGCCGACCTACGACCACAAGCCCCAGATGAGCGCCCGCCAGGCCGCCCAGGCGTTCGTCGGCGCCTGGAAGGAGGACGGTTACCGCTTCGGGATCATCAACTTCGCCAACGCCGACATGGTCGGGCACACGGGCGTGATCCCGGCGGCCGTGGCTGCGGTGGAGACCGTCGACGAGTGCCTCGGCGAAATCGTGCGGGCCGTCCACGAGAGCGGCGGCGCCTGCCTGATCACGGCCGACCACGGCAACGCCGACCACATGCTGGAGCCCGACGGCAGCCCCAACACGGCCCACTCGCTCAACCCCGTCCCCGCGATCGTGACCTGCCCGGGCGTGTCCCTGCGAGCTGACGGGGGCATCCTCGCCGACGTCGCCCCGACCGTCCTGGAGATGCTGGGGATCGCCCAGCCGCCTGCCATGACGGGCCATTCGCTGATCGCCTGAGGTCCGCGGGGCACGCGATGCGCAAGCTGATCTACTCGATGACCGTCTCGCTGGACGGCTACATCGCCGCACCCGACGGCTCGATCGACTGGTCAGCGCCCGACGACGAGCTGTTCCTGTTCCACACCCGGCTGGTGAGGGAGATCGGCGTGCATCTGTGCGGACGCCGGCTCTACGAGGCCATGCTCTACTGGGAGGATGTCGAGGAGAGCTCGCTCGAGGCGGCGCAGGCCGAGTTCGCCCGGATCTGGAAGGCCCTGCCCAAGGTCGTGTTCTCCACGACGCTGGAGAGCGTGATCGGCAACACGAGGATCGCCGCGGACGGCGTCGGCGAGGAGGTCTCCCGGCTCAGGGAGCAGCCCGGAAAGGACATCGCCGTCGGCGGCGCCGGGCTCGCCCGCGCCTGCATGGAGCTCGATCTGATCGACGAGTGGCAGCTGTTCGTCAGCCCTGTCCTGCTCGGTGGCGGCACCCCCTACTTCCCGCCCCTGGAGGGGAGGACCGGCCTGGAGCTGATCGAGACGAAGACCTTCGGCTCTGGCGTCGTCTACCTTTGCTACGGGCGAGCGCCGGGTCTCCTGTAGGCCTCTCCAGGCGGTAGATTCTGCGCTCATGGCGATCGCAACCACCACGGGCGCGGACGTGCAGGAGGCCTCGGGCAGGCGCTCCCGGCGGCTGCTGGCGGGCTTCTTCATGGGCGCCGGGGTCAACCACTTCCTCAACCCCCGCTTCTACGAGGCGATCGTGCCGCCCTCCCTGCAGGGGCAGACCAAGCTGGTCGTGCAGGCCAGCGGCGTCGCCGAGGTCGCCGGCGGCCTGGGCGTGATGCTGCCCTTCACCCGGCGCCTGTCCGGGTGGGGCCTGATCGCGCTGCTGGCGGCCGTGTTTCCGGCCAACCTGTACATGGCCCGCGAGCCCGAGCGCTTCAGCCACATCCCGCGCTGGGCCCTCTACGGGCGGCTTCCGCTGCAGCCCCTGATGATGCTGTGGGCCTGGAGGGCGACCCGCCGCTGACAGCCTCCGCCCGCCCGCGGGCTCACGTCGCTGCTATGTTCGTCACAGGCAGCACGCAGGATCCTGGACCATGGTTACCGCGACCGCAGTTGAGATCCCAGCACCACCCGCCGAGGAGGATCTCACCCTCGCCGAGCTGAGGGCCTGGCGCGGCCTGCTCAGAGCCCACGCCTGCCTTGCCAGGAAGCTCGACGCCGAACTGGAGCGCTCCCACAGCCTGCCGATGACCTCATACGAGGTCCTGCACCACCTCGAGGAGGCCGTCGAAGGGCGCATGCGCATGTGCGACCTGGCCGACCAGGCCCAGCTGTCCCGCAGCGGCCTGACCCGTCTGGTCGACCGCCTGGAGCGTGACGGCCTGCTGTCCCGCTGCTCCTGCCAGCACGACGCCCGCGGCGCATACGCCTGCCTGACCGACATCGGCCGGGAGCGCCTGCAGGAAGCCAGGGGCACGCACCTGGCCGTCATCCGGGCCCATTTCCTGTCCCGCTTCTCCGAGCAGGAGCTGACCCTCCTGGCGGACATGTGGGACCGCATCGCCACCTGCGGCTGCTGAGCAGCCCGCCCAGCGCCTCTCTGAGCCGCCGCAAGGCGGTTTTTTCATGCCCGAAGGACCTGGGCGGACGTGACGCGCCCACCTCGCGCGCCCACCGGCACGCGACTCCTCCTAATAAATAACTTGATAGTAGACCACTAAGATTATATACTGGTGTCGAGAAGCATCACCCAGTCTTCGGAAATCAGGAGGAAATCGAGATGGCACTGATCAGATGGGAGCCGGCGAGGGAGATCCAGTCCCTGCAGCAGGAGGTCAACAGGCTGTTCGGGACGTTCTTCGACGCCCCGGCTGGCGAGGCGGGCATCGCGGCCAGGCGCTGGGTGCCGGCCATGGACCTGCTCGAGCAGGACGACCACTACGTCCTGAAGGCGGACCTTCCCGGCCTGACCGACAAGGACGTCGACATCGAGGTCGAGGACCGCGTCCTGACGGTCTCCGGCAAGCGCAGCTCCGAGCACCAGGAGCGCAAGGACGGCTATTACAGGATCGAGCGGGCAGGCGGCAGCTTCAGCCGCTCCCTGACGCTCCCCGAGGGCGTCGACCCGCAGGCGATCGAGGCGACGGTCCAGCACGGCGTGCTGGAGGTCAGGATCCCCAAGCCTGCCGAGCGCAAGCCGACGCGGGTGGCGATCAAGGCCGGCGGAAGCCCGGAGGTCGTCGAGGGCGAGCCCGCCGAGGCCGCCTGACGCCCCGCCCGAACGCCCCCGCAGACACGTGTCTCATCGCCCCCGGCCCCGTGTCGGGGGCGAGTCGTCTCAGGGCTCCGAGGAGGCCCGCCCGACGCTCTCGGGCTGGTGCTCCTCTGCCGGGTCCTGCAGGGACCGGGTCGCCTGCCTGTGCCGGCGCCCCCGCCTGTGCATGATCAGGCCGCCGGCGATCGCGATCAGGACGGCTGCCAGCCCGTACAGGCCGAAGGCTTCGACGGCGTTTTTGGCGGAGTGCCCGAGGAAGTAGGCGGCCAGGCCGATGCCCGTCGCCCACACGATCCCGCCCAGGGCGTTCCACAGCACGAACACGCGCCAGCGCATGTGGGTCGCGCCGGCCAGCCACGAGGCCCACACCCGCAGGCCCAGGAAGAAGCGCCCGAAGAAGACCGCCTTGGGGCCGTGGCGCTCGAAGAAGGGCTCTCCGACCAGCAGCATCTCCCGCCGCTGGCGGGCGAAGGCGCCGGGGCGCTCAAGCACCCACCTGCCGCCCTTGCGCCCGATCACATAGCCGATGTTGTCGCCCACGATCGCCCCCGCTGCCGCGATCGGGATCACCAGGGCGATGTCCAGGTTGCCCTGGCTGGCCAGCAGCCCCGAGGCGATCAGGCCCGTCTCGCCCGGCACAGGCACGCCGCCTGACTCGCTCATGACGATCACGAACAGCAGCGGGTAGCCCGCTGTGCTGATCAGGTGTTCGACGTTGAGGATGGCCGCCAGCATCTGTCCGGCACCAGCATTGCGCAGAGCCGGCTCCTTGCCGGACCCAGGCTGCTACTTCGTGTTTTCGGAGATCAGCTGGCGCAGGGCCGAGGAGGCCTGGTGGATGTCCTGGTAGACGACGTTGCGCAGGACCACCCTGGTCGGGGCGGGGGCGCTCAGGACGACTATCGCCACGACCGCCAGCACGACGATCAGCAGCCCCACCAGCAGCATGATCAGGCGGTTGCGCCCGGCGCCCCGCGAGGACCGCTTGGCCTGGGGGGCCTGCGCTGCCGCTGCCGGGCGGGAGCGGGCCGCCGGGGCGGGACGGGGGCGGCGCGTGGCGACCGCCTCAGTCGGGGCCTCGCCGCGCTTGGGGCGGGCCAGCACCGATGTCGCCTCCGTGCTGTGCTGCTGTTTGCGCTCCTGGCGGCGGCGGGGCGGCGCCACCGGCTGGATCGGGACGATGCCCCTGGAGCCGTCGTGCAGGGCCTTGCGCATCTCCTGGGCCGTCCTGTAGCGGTAGCGCGGGTCCAGGGCCAGGGCGCCCGCCACTGCGTCCGCCAGCTCCGGGTTGACAGCCGCCACCAGCGTGTCCAGCCTGGCCGGCTCCTCCTGCTGCTGCTTGAGGGCCAGCTCCGTCAGCGACGAGGCCTCGTAGGGGAGACGTCCGGAGATCAGCTGGTAGGTCACGACGCCCAGGGCGTACAGGTCTGCGCTGGCGCCCGCCTCCTCGCCGCGCGCCTGCTCGGGAGCCAGGTAGGCGGCCGTGCCCAGGACCGAGCCGACCTGGGTGATGCTCGACTGCTCCGTCGCCTTGGCGATCCCGAAGTCGGCCAGCTTGACCTCGCCTTCGCTGGAGCGCAGCAGATTGCCCGGCTTGACGTCGCGGTGCACGACGCCGTGGCGGTGGGCGTAGTCCAGGCCCTCGCAGGCCTGTTCGATGATCGACAGGGCCTCCGGCACTTCCACCCAGCCGTCGTCGCGCAGTATCTCCGCGCACGACTGGCCCTCGATGTACTCCATGACGATGAAGTACCGGCCCGAGCCCTGGTCGCGGCCGGAGTCGAAGACCTGCACGATGTTGGGGTGGATCAGGCGGGCAGCCGCCTGGGCCTCCCGCTGGAAGCGCGACACGAAGGCGGGGTCGTCGGCCAGGTGCTCGGCCAGCAGCTTGACCGCGACCTGGCGCTCCAGGCGCAGGTCCAGGGCCAGGTGGACAGTCGACATGCCGCCGAAGCCCAGGCGCCCCTGCAGGCGGTAGCGCCCCGCTATCTCCTGCTGCTCGGGGTAGCTCATTTGGCCGGGCCTTCCGCTGCCGGCGCTTCTTCCGCGCCCACCCCGCCCGAGCCTTCGCCCGGGCTCTTGCCGTTGCCTTCCCCTGGCGCCGGCGTGCCCCCGCCCGCCCCCGACTGTTCGCCTTCTTCGCTCGGCGGGGTCACCGGCGTGGTCGTCGATTTCGTCGTCGTCGTGCTCGGCGGGGCGGTCGTCTTGGTCGTCGTGGGAGTCGTCGTCGTTGTCGTCTGCGTCTTCGTCGTCGTCGTCTTCGCGATCGGCTGGTTGCAGGCGTTCAGCGCCACTTTCCTGAGGTTTTCGATGCCCTGGTGGATGTTGCTGCGCAGGCCCGAGTCGACCGAGGAGGGCAGCGCCGCGAAGTCCTGCTCTGTCTTCTGCAGGGCCTCTTCGGTGGCCGTGCAGTTGCCGTCGCCGCTTTCTGCCGCCTGGTCGACCGCTTCGATGTCGCTCTGCAGCGGTTCGCCCAGGGAGGCGGGGATGAGCCCCTTGCCGGAGCTGCCGCAGGCCATGAGCAGAGCCGCCGCCGCTGCTCCCAGCAGCAGGGCCAGGGCCAGGCGCGCCGCCCGCTTCGTCACGGTCGCCCTCATTGTCCGTACTCCAGGCGCTCCGCCAGCGAGTCCGGCAGGCGGGCCGCGCGGATCGCCGCAGCTGCTCCCGCGACGTCGTAGTCGGCCCTGTGGAAGGTCGCGTCCATCTCCTCCAGGTCCAGCATCATCCAGGCTGCCCTGCGGTCCCCGTCACGGGGTTGCCCGACGCTGCCCGGGTTCAGCAGCCACTCGCCCTCGGCCACGTCCAGGCGCGTGCCCGCCCGCCGCGGTTCGCCGCTGGCCAGCTCGCCCTCCTGGCGGTCGAAGGACAGGGCCACGTGGCTGTGGCCGATCAGGCAGATCCGGTGCGGCTGGGCGTTCAGGCACAGCTCCGCCAGCAGGGCCGACAGCACGTACTCCCAGACGGGGTCGCGGGGGCTTGCGTGATACAGGCCCACCTGCGACTCCTCCCCCTGCGGCTGCAGGCCCTTCAGGAACTCCAGGTTCTCGGGGTGGATGACTTCTCTGGTCCACTGCGCCGCCACGCGTGCGCCCCGCGAGAAGTCCTCCAGGGAGATCTCGCCCGTCACGGCCATGTCGTGGTTGCCCGCCAGGCAGACTGCTGCATGCTCACGGGCCAGCTCCACGCAGGCATCCGGCTCTGCGCCGTAGCCGACCAGGTCGCCCAGGCACCACAGCTCGGCCGCCTCCGAGGCTGCCACCGCCTCCAGAGTGGCCTCGAAGGCGTGGCGGTTGGCGTGGATGTCCGAGACGACGGCGACCTTCATCACTGCAGCGTAGGAACACCGACGTGGCCGGGGCGTTCCATCCAGCGGGCTCCTGCAAGCAGTCTGGCGCCCCTCGCCCGACGGCGTCTCCTAGGGCGAGTCCGTTCCAGCCTCTTTGCCCCCGTACTCGGGCAGGTTCTTGATGCCCTCGCGGGTCTGCCACTTGGAGTAGTTGTCCTCCATCGCGTCGATCAGCTCGCGCATGAAGCGGGGCGAGAGGTTGACCCGGGAGACGACGACGCCCGGCACCTCGTCCGCCTCGACCTCGTGGTCGACCCTGGCGAAGGTGACCGTGAACTCGTAGTCGGAGTGGCTGACGTTGGCGAAGTTCGCGTAGACGCCGCCCATGATCTCCGGGGAGAGGTGGATGTTGATGTGGCGCTCCTGGCCCGGGTCCTGGTCGTTCACTGAGGCTAGTATCGCAAGCTCCGGGAACGGACCCCATGCCTGAGCCTCCAGCCGCCCAGAGAACCCCCGTCGCACGCGGCCCCATGGAGGCGCTGCGAGCAGCCGTCCTGGCAGCCTCCGAGGCCCTCCTGGCAGGAGGGGCCGGGGCCGGCGGGGATGCGACCCACGGGGGCGTGACGCTCGAGCGGCCCAAGCGGGCCGAGTTCGGCGACTACTCGACCAACGCAGCGATGCTGCTGGCGGGGAGGGTGGGCAGGGCGCCCCGGGAAATCGCAGAGCAGCTCGGCGCCGTCCTGCGCGAGCGCCTCGGCGAGGACCTGCTGCGCTACGACGTCGCCGGGCCCGGGTTCGTCAACCTGTTCATGTCCGACGGCTGGTGCAGGCGGGCCCTGGCTGAGGCCCTGAACGCGGGACGGGAGTTCGGCTCGGGCGGCGCCGAGCGTCCCGAGCGGGTGCTCGTGGAATTCGTCTCGGCCAACCCGACGGGGCCGATGCACGTCGGCCATGCCCGCAATGCAGCCTACGGCGACGCCCTGGCGCGGATGCTGGCCTTCCACGGCCATCGGGTCGAGCGGGAGTTCTACGTCAACGACGCCGGCTCGCAGATCGTCAAGTTCGGCGAGTCGATCAGCGCCCTCGCGCAGGGCAGGCCGGTGCCGCAGGACGGCTACCAGGGCGACTACATCGCCGAGCTGGCCCAGGCCATCCCCGGCGCCGCCGGCATGCCCGCCGCGGAGGTCGGCAAGGCCGGCGTGGAGCTGATGCTGGAGCGCACCCGCGAGTCCCTGACGGCCTTCAGGGTCATCGACTTCGACCACTGGCAGCTGGAGAGCGTCCTGCACGAGGGCAGCCCCAGCCTCGTCGAGCACACCCTCGAGATCCTCGCCGAGCAGGGCCACAGCTACGAGAGCGAGGGCGCCCTGTGGCTGCGCACGACTGACTTCGGCGACGACAAGGACAGGGTCCTGGTGCGCTCCAGCGGCGAGCACACCTACTTCGCCTCGGACATCGCCTACCACCAGGACAAGCGCGAGCGCGGCTTCCAGCGCCAGATCGACGTGTGGGGGGCCGACCACCACGGCTACATAGGCCGCATGAAGGCCGCCTACGAGGCCCTCGGCGGGGATCCGGCGGAGCTGGAGCTGCTGATCATGCAGCTCGTGCACCTGGTCCGCTCCGGAGAGCGGGCGCAGATGTCAAAGCGGGCCGGTGAGTTCGTCAGCCTCGACGAGCTCGTCGAGGAGATCGGCGTCGATGCGGCCCGCTGGTACCTGCTGGCCCGCTCCCACGACACGACCCTCGACCTCGACCTCGACCAGGCCCGCGAGCAGTCCAGCGAGAACCCCGTCTACTACGTCCAGTACGCCCACGCCCGCATCGCCTCCATGCTCGAGCGTGCCGGCGAGGCGCGCGTCGACGAGGCCCTGGCCTTCGCCGGCATCGCCGGGGCCGGGGACGAGCATGACCTGCACCCATCCGAGCGGGCCCTCGTCCTGGCCCTGCTCGGCTTTCCGGGCCTGGTCGCCGAGGCGGTCGCCCGGCGGGCGCCCCACCGGATCGCCGCCCAGGCCCTGGAGCTGGCCCAGGGCTTCACGGCTTTCTACAGGGACTGCCGCGTCGTCGGCGCCGAGTCGCCAGACGTCGAGTCCTTCCGGATCGCCCTGTGCGTCGCCGCCATGAGCACGATCGCCCGCTCGCTGGACCTGCTCGGGGTCACCGCCCCGGACCGGATGTAGGTGACCGACCGGTCGGTCGGTGACCGGGCGGTCAGTCAGTCGAATCGGGCCAGGTCGGAGTCCAGGCGGGCCGCGTCGGCGCCCGTCAGGGGGCTGGGCGGGGTGCGCTCTGCCGCCTGCTCGCGGGCTCGCCTGCGCCAGCGGGGCAGCAGGACGACGAAGGCGCCGAGCAGGATCAGGACGACGGCCAGGGGAACCAGGTAGACGGTCAGGTCGAAGCCGTGGGCTGCAGGGACTGACAGGACGGAGGGGCCGTACTGGGCGACCAGGGCGCTCTTGATCTGCGCTTCGTCCTCGCCCTTGTCGATCAGCGACTGGATGAAGGCCTTCTCGCGGGTGGCCTGCGGGGACTCCGCGACGTTGAGCGGGATTTTGCAGGTCACGCACATGACCTGGGGCTCGATTTCGGGCAGGGAGGTGCGGGGGGCCGGCGATGCGGCCAGCGCCGCAGTCGCTGCCAGCAGGCAGACGAGAAGGGCCGCCGGCAGGCCGCGCAGGAGGAAGGGGAGGCGCATCGGCTTCGGTGCCGTCATGTGCTTTCGGCCAGCGCGATCGCTTTGCTGACGAAGCCCTGTTCGATCTCGCCCCGGGATATCGCCACGATGCGTCCGCTGCGGTCGATCAGGAAGCTCTCGGGCAGCTGATCGGTCCCGTAGGCGTTCGCGAAATCCCCGTTGTCGTTGTCACGTAGGTTCGTGTAGGTCAGGTGGAACTGCTTGACGAAGGCTTCCGAGTCCGGCGAAGCGTCCTTGAAGGTCACACCCAGGACGGTTCCATCGTGCTTGGCAAGCTGGGCCTGTCCCTTCTCCAGCAGCGGCGCCTCGACCTGGCAGGGTGCGCACCAGGAGGCCCAGAAGTTCAGCAGCACGACCTTCCCTCGCAGGGAGGTCAGGGAGCTGCGCCCGCCGGCGCCCAGGATCGGCAGGCTGCGGCTCGCATCGGGGGCGAGCGGATGATGGCCCTCGTGCAGCTGCTGGTCGAGACTGCGGCTGGAGCCCTGGGTGGTCAGCCCATAGGCCAGCAGGGCGATCAGGCATAGGCCGGCGAGCGAGACCAGGATCGGCAGGATGCGGCGGCGCACGGCCACGAAGGGTAGAGGGGACCGGCGGGACGGCGCGCAGTCCCCTCGGCGAGATTTCGACCTTTGGAAGAGGACCGCTGTCATGGTAGGTTTGCCGAGACCAAGAAGGGCGGCGAGGCCGCATCAAGACTTGGGACGGTTGGGCCGCCGGAGGGGACTCAGATGCGACGACCAACACTGTGCGCGGTTGCATCGCTGGCGCTCTGCTTCTGCCTGGGCGCCGGCGTTGCGAGCGCTTCAGCGGCGCTGCCGGAAATCGGCAGGTGTGTGAAGGTGGAAGGCGTCAAGGAAGGCAAGAAGACCCACTACCACGGTGCTTACGCCACCTCGAAGTGCGACAAGCCCAAGCCGGGGCACGTGGGCAAGTACGAATGGATGCCCGGGCTGGGGCCTCGGACCGGCTTCACAGGCAGCGGCACGGGCGTGATCCTGGTCGAAGAGACACCAGACCCCGCGACTGTGACCAAGTGCGGCGGCTCGGCATCCGAAGGCCGGCTCACGAGCGCCACGGGCCTCGCCATCCAGATCACATATACGAGCTGTGAACGCTCGGAAGACGCCTGCATCGAACAGCCCGGAAGCTCGCACGAAGAACCACCCGAATGCGTGCCTCCCTGCGAAGAAGGCCAGGTCTCCGAACCGCCGCGCCGGGAATGCGAAGAATGGACCTCGTGCCAGAGCGAAGGAGCCGCCGCCGGGGAGATCAGGACTCTGCCCATGGAAGGCCAGCTCTCCTTCATAGCCGAAGGGCCGAAACCCAAGGTCGCCATCACGCTGAACACGGCCGAAAAAGGGCCGATCGCGACCTACGAATGCGGGGGGCTGCAGGCGGCCTTCGGGGGGATGACCGGCGAAGTCGTGCCCGTCGACAAGATGAGCCTCCAGTCGAGGCTGGCATTCCGCGGGTTCGGGAACGGCAGTGAGGTCACGGACACCTTCGAAGAACCGGTCGAGGTGCGCGGGCTCGAATAGGCAGACCGGGGCGTGGGCCCGCGGGTGGCGGGCTCACGCCCCGCTGTCCCTCTCATGGGCGGGGTCGCCTCCGCTCGCCTCGAAAGGCGGCAGGGCCTAGAATCCGCCCTGCGCGGCGATAGCTCAGTTGGTAGAGCGCAAGCTTCCCAAGCTTGAGGTCGCGGGTTCGAGGCCCGTTCGCCGCTTTCGGGAGATAGAGCGATATTTGGCTCTAGGGTGCGCTTTCACGCTCGCTGTCGTTGAGCGTCGCGCCGGGCATCCGCGGACATCTGCGGGCCATCCGGACGTGCATTTGCGGTCACCCAGCGGTCACGGCCGCCGCGTTGCACGCTCCTTCTGCGCGGGCACCCGCGGCGATCTCATGACTGCGGGATCCCTCGCGAAGCCCCGTGTGCGGTGCGTGCTCTCAGGTGAGGCGGGGGCGAGTCGCTCTTGGCCGCGATGGGGAGCTATGACGCCTCCGATCCAGCCGCTGTTGAGCACGCGCGATGCAGCGATCACACTTGGCGTCCACGAGCGGACCGTGCGGCGCTACATAGAGTCGGGTCTGCTCGCGCACAGACGCTTGCCGGGCGGGCACTATCGCATCGCAGAGCAAGACCTCTTGGACCTGCTGGATCGAAGCGGCGCGAACGCTGGCGCCTCGCCACCAGCAGCGCGGCGTGACGCGACCATCCGTCGGCCTCGGGGAGGCAGGCACAGGCATGTGTCTCCTGCTAAGCCACTGTCGGCGCCGACCGACCCGTCTGCGGACCCGTACGACCTCTCACCGGCCACCTTGGCGGTAGTGCGGGCGCGACCGGAGTTGCGGCATGGCTAGGCCCTGGAAGAAGAAGGCGCGGTGGCCGCACACCGCGCGTAACGGATCCAAGTCGTATGCCGTGGGCTTCTATGACCACGAGGGGAGAGAGCGCACCCGCTCCTTCCCGTCGGCCAAGGTCGCCAGTCAGTGGATGAACGACTACAGCACCGCCGAGCGTCGCGGGATCGACAGCCTATGCCGATTCCTGCTTGATCTCGATGCTCGTGAGGCCAACTCCGAGCTCGAGGGCCGGACGATCGGCGAGGTGATCCAGCTCTACTTCGCGCACAACGCCCCAGACATGGCGGACGGTCTTGCGACCTCGACCTTCCGGACGTACCGCGGCTCTGCCAAACGACACCTCCTCGGCCACCGGGGGGTCAGCCGGGGTCATCGGCTGGAGCCAGCCGCGTATGCCGTTCGATTCGCCGCGCAGCCGGCGCATCGGTTCAACGACCCTGGGCCGGTTCGGGGCCTGCGAGATGCGATGAAGCATGCCAACGTTGGACCCTCCGCTCGCTCTCACGTCTGGCGAGTGCTCTCTGCGGTGCTGTCCTGGGCTGCTCACTCGGATCTCGTGCCCGAGATCCAGACGAACGCTTGCCTCGTGGCAAACGAGAACGTCTCAAGCAGGCGGAAGTCGATGCGCGGCCGATCCGGCCGCGTCGGCGTCCGACGCCGAGGGGAGGAGATTCGCAGCTGGGCGCTGGCCCCGATTGCCGTTGAGTTGATCAAAGCGCAGATGCTTGCTCGCGCGGTCAGCGCACGCAAGCCGCTTCTCGCCTTCCGCGACGCGGCCGTGGTCTCGCTCTCGTTCGGCCTGGGGCTTCGGCCGCAAGAGGCATTTGGAGTTCGCTGGTGTGCACTTGACGGTGCACGCGCCTTCATCGACGAGGTCATCAGCCAGGACGGCCTGCAAAGTCTCGGGAAGACTCCGGGATCCACCGGCCGACCTGTAAAGGCGCCCGCGGTCATGCGAGACGACCTGGCGCGATGGCGGGAGTGCCTGCGCGAGCACGGCCATCCTGCTCGTGACATCGACTTCGTCATCCCCGGCAACCTCGCCGGCTCAGGATTCGGCATATGCGACGACGAGACGGGCGCGTGGCATCTGAGCCCAAACCAGATCAAAAAGTGGGGGCCCCGCTACCTCACGCCAGCTGTCAAGGTTGTCGCGAACAGCAGCTACGCGTATCGCCGCCTGCTTGGCGCTACTCCGTATGGACTCAGGCGCGGAGGGATCTCTGCGAGATTGCGCTGCGAAGACGCGCAGTCTGTGGCTCACCAGTGTGGGACTAGCCTCGAAATGCTCTCCCAGCACTACAGCTACGAGATCGACGACTACGGCATCCACGGCCCGCGCTCGGTCGATGATCAATGGCGCGCTGCGAGGGCATCGGTGACGGAGTGTCGGTCATGTTCGGATGAGCAGCGCCGTGGCTAGCTTGTAGCCAGCCGCCCCACTCGGCGAGGGCAGCCTTCGTCTTGCCGTGCAGAGTGCTAGTAGGGGATGCGGCGGGATCGGTTGTCGATCACGCGCAGCTGCTCGGGCTGAGGCTGTTCGTGTTGCATGAGGGAGTGTCCGTCGAGGTCTCGTTCGATCTGTCGGAGTATCTGGTGGTAGAGGTGGGCGCAGAGGGCCATCCCTCGTCGGCCTCGGGCGAGCATTGAGGTTGCTTGTGCGGCTTGGCCGTAGAGGACGTCGGCGCGGGCGATCTGGTCCCGGATGAGATTGTGGCGGGTGCCGGTGAGCGCTCCGAAACGGTCGATGGCTTCCTGGGAGATGTAGAGGCGCCCGTGGGCGGCGTCGTCGTCTACGTCGCGGAGGATGTTCGTTCGCTGGACGGCACGGCCGAGTGTGGCCATTTGGGCTGCGGCGGTGGGGTGTGTCGAGCCGAGGAGGTGTACGAGCATGATCCCGACCGTTCCGCCGGCTCGCTGGCAGTAGAGTTCGAGGTCGTCTTCGGTGTAGATGGTTCGTCGGGCGATGTCGTGCCGCATTCCTTGGCAGAACTCCAGGATCGCATCTGGCGGCAGGGTGTGGCGAAGCGAGATTTCCTGAAGCACGCGTGTCTCTGGGCTGTCTGTGGTGGCTCCCTGTGCCCATTGCTCCACCGCGGTGACTCGCTGCTCGGCTTGGGGCTGGTCCTCGTCGACCAGGTCATCGAGAGACCGCAGGACGTGGTAGAGGCGATAGACATCCTCCCGAATGTCGTCAGGTAGCAGCTTGAGGCCAGGCGCCAGGGTGCTCTTATCCGGTGAGCTGCATGGATCTTGCATGCCTGGCTCGCTCTGCGTCGGCGATCTGGAGGCGACATTGGGGGCGGTCCTCGACATGGTGATTCGCAGGACACGTATTACCCGGCTCACCGGATATATCGGTCTGCTTGGCGCTCAGCAGGCCACGCTGGCGAAGTTCAGTCGGTCGAGAAGGCTGCTGTTGGTTGGAAGCGGACGGTTCGCATCACCGCCAGGGTCGCCGTGAGGACAGAAACAACGCTCGCGATGAGGATGGTGCGCAGACCCAGTTGCCAGGCTGCGGCGAACTGGATTGGCGAGCCTGTGCCGTTCTGCAGCCAGGTATCCACGAGGCGCTGACCGAGAAGACCTGCGGCCATGCCAATGAGGCAGCCGCCGAGCAGTACGCATCCACTCTCGTAGAAGACAAGCCGGGCGAGCTGTCCGGGGCTCATTCCGATGGAGATGAGAGCGTCGAGCCGGCCTCTCCGTTGCCAGACGGCGGAAACCATCATGGCCACGACGGTCATGATCGCGACGATCAACACGACGGTTGATGTCTGTTGAAGGCGCGCGAGGGTGCTGCCGAGGACAGAGCTGACCTGCGCTTGGCGTTCTTGCGCCGTTTGTACGGTCAGTGCCGAGTTGCTTGGCAGAGCGTGTTGTATCGCGAGCCTGCCCTGAGCGACTGGAACTCCTGCCCTGAGTGTCACTGCGAGTTGGCTGGCACGATCAGTCTGCCAGAGGTGACTGTATTCCTCGCCGTTGAGGAGGATCGTGCCGGGGAGCCAGCCGTAGTTCGAGATCGTCGCGGCGAGTCGCAGGCTGACGGGACCGGAGGGGGTTGGCAGGCTGAATTGCTGGCCGAGCCGGAGGTGTTTTTCGTTTGCGATCGTCCTGCTGATGACTGCCCAGCCTCGTTCTCGCAAGTGGTGTGCAGCGGTCGTTGGGGAGCCTTCCAGGATCTGGCTGGCGGCGATCGGGTTCGCCGTCTGTGGTGGTACGCCAATGATCCATGTCCTGCGGGTTGAGAGGTCCAAGAACGACTCACGGTAGGGGAGGACGGAGCGCACGACGCCAAGCCTGGCGAGACGTTGCTGCGCTTCAGTGGCCGGGAATGGTTGGGTGTCGTAGACGTTCGAGGGCCCACCAGTTCTCACCCAGAGTTGTGCTCCGGCGAGAGTGTCGCCTGCGCCTGCTCGTACGGCGCGTTTGACGTCGGCTACTGACCCTCCGATGGTGACCATCAAGAAGACGGCAATCATGCCCGTAGCGACGAGCGCCACCGAGCGCGTGGGGGAGCTGCGCAGCTCAGCGGTGGAGAGGCGAGCGGTGGGGTCGTTGGATCGCTTGGAGGCGCTGCGAGCCAGCCGGAGGAGGCGCTGCACCGTCAGCGGCGTGCTTAGGACCAGTCCTGCCACGAGCGCAATGAGACCCGCGACGCTGAGGGCTGGGTCCGCGAGTGCGAGGATCAGCGCCGTCAGCAGGAGAGCAGCGCCGATGAGAAACGTCGCCTTGTCGGCCCAGCGTGGTTTGGATGCGAGGGAGAGCCAGCGGGAAGCGCTTGGCTCGCCGGTGCTCGCACTGGCTCGGAGCAGGCCAAAGGCAGGCAGCGCGGCGGCAGTGAAGGCGGCCAGCAATCCGGCCCCCATCGCGATGAGCACCGTCTGGGCGGTGATCACGCGCTGGCTACCGATCGGGAACGCCGCTGAGAGATAGCCGGGTATTGCGCGGTAAGCCAGCAGCGAGATCGCGTCGCCGAGTACCAGTCCGATCAGGCAGCCCGCGAGGCCCATGATCAACGCGTCGAAGAGCAGCGATGCGACGATCGCGGAGTCGCGGGCGCCGAGTTGCGTGAGGTGGGCGATGAAGGCTCTGCGCTCGCCGCTGGCGAGCAGCAGCGAGTTGTAGGCGAGGATCATCCCGACAAGCAGAGCGATCAGGCTGAACAAAGCCGTGAGTTGCCCCTCCGGTCGGGCGGCCTCGGCGAGCAATTGGGCTTCGCGGTCGATCGGTCGAACGTTCAAGGTCGCGCCGAAGCGCTGCTTGAGTGCCGCCAGCGCGACCGCTTGTTCTCCGGACCGGGGTTGGATGAGGACTCTCGTTACGCGGTGGGGAGCCCCTGCGAGTTGCTGCAGGATCGGGAGTGCCGTTGCTGCTATCGGGCTTTCCGCCAGCGGCCCGATTTCGCTGCTGGGTATCGCGCCGGCGACCGCGATGTGGTGGGTACGGCCAGCGATCTGCAATGCGACGCTGCTTCCCGCGCGAGCAGCGATCGCGTCGGCGGTTGGTTCGGTCAGGACGAGCAAGCCGTGCAGCGATTGTGCGGCGAAGGCCGCGAACCGCGAGACGAGCTTGCTGCCCAGAGCCACGAGTTCCTGATCGGCGCCCACGAGCACCAGAGCCCGTCTACCCTTGCGTCCGGCTACCACGACGCGGTCTTCGAGCATCGGCGCGGAGGCAAGCACTCCGGGAGTTCGCGCTACCTGTTCGGCGATGCGTTCGTTGAAGCCTTCCGGGCCCCGTGCGGCCACTTCGAGCGTCGCACGGCCCGCCAGGCCGTGAACGATCTGTTCAAAGGAGCCCGTGATGCTGCGGTTGGCGATCTGGACGGTGAACAGCAAAGCGACGCCTGCGGCCACGCCCATCACAGCCATCAGCTCACGCAGGGGCTGCACGCGCAGGTGCCGCCGGTAGAAGAGCAGCAGCGTCCTCGGCCCTACCATCAGCCGATCCCGGCCTCTTCGACGTCGAGCTCTGTGACCTGTCCGTCACGCATCGAGAGTGCACGGTCCGCATAGCGGGCTACACGCGCGTCGTGGGTCACGATGACGACTGCGGCCTCCCGTTCGCGGGGAAGGCTGCTCAACAGCTCCAGCACGGTGTCGGTGGTTTCGCTGTCGAGGTTGCCTGTCGGCTCGTCGGCGAGGATCAGGCTTGGCGTGCCTACGAGCGCCCGCGCGATCGAGACGCGCTGCTGCTCGCCACCCGAAAGCTCTGAAGGTTGATGCTGAGCCCGTCGGGAAAGGCCGACATCATCGAGCGCGGCGATGGCTCGCTTGAAGGCAGGCCGCCGGTTGATTCCGCGCAGCAGAAGAGGCAGCGCAACGTTCTCCTCTGCGCTGAGGCCGGGCATGAGGTTGAAGTTCTGAAACACGAAGCCAAGCCTGGTGCGACGGTACTCGAGCACCTCGTGCTTTGAGAGGCCGGCAAGGTCGACGCCGTCGAATCGCACGTGCCCGCTGTCGCACTGCAGTATCCCTGCGGCGAGTAGGAGCAGGGTGGTCTTCCCCGACCCGCTCGGGCCGAACAACGCGACAAGCTCTGCTGGTCTGATACGAAGGCTGACGCCGTCGACTGCTCTGACCTCGGAGGCAGGGCTGCTGTAGTGCTTGCGGGCGTTGTCGAGTTCAAGCATCGGCCGCCGAACGCGACATCGGCGCCGTCGGCAGCTGATAGACCCTCCCGCCCTGGTTCGGAAGATTGTCCGGGAGCAGTTTCCCTTCGCGCAGGAACAAGACGGAGTCTGTTCTGATCATCGACGCTGCACCTGTGTCTGTGATGAGGACTGCAAGGTTGGACTCATTGGCCAGCGAAGCGAGAAGCAGCATGATCTGTTCCTGCTCGATGCTCGACAGGTCCGATACCAAACCATCCGCGAGCAACAACCGCGGTTCGCTTACCAGCGCCCGAGCAAGCGCGACTCGTCTTCGCTCTCCCTCGGAAAGCTCCTTCGGGTCGGCTTGAGCACATTGCCCGACGTCGCAGAGGTCCAGGAGCTTCTGCGCGACGCGGTCCGCTACGCGATGGTGCTCGTCGTCGATGAGCAACCTGAGGGCGACGTGCTCCAGTGCGCTCAGCCCGTCGATCCAGGATTGCCCTGCCCATACGCATCCGATCTCCCTACGGCGAAAGCGTCGTAGCTGCGACGCTCGCATCTGTCCCAAGGCTTCGCCTTTGTAGGTCACGGTGCCGCTGTCCGCGCTCTCCAACCCAGCCGCGATACGCAGCAGCGTTGACTTTCCCGCACGGGTGGGGCCGAAGACCCCTGTGATCCGACCGCGATCAAGGCTCAGCGAGACGTCTTCCAAGGCCACGTTGACTCCATCGCGCCGGCTGTAGCTCTTGAATACGTTCTCGAAGCGCAGCATCAGCCGGATCTGGCGTCGGCGGGGGGAAGCAGTCGAGACTCCTGACTTGGAGGCCAGACCGCATTCTGGCCGAGCAGCCAGGTCACCTGCTCCCGGGCCAGTCTGATCACATTCAGTTCAGCCTCCAAGTGGAGGATGTCCGCGCTCAAGTTCAGACGGAGAAGCACATGGTCGGCCCGAACCCTGAGGCCGCCCAGCGGGATGGCATCCCTGCGATGCAGGTACTCCCGCAGCTCTGCCACGCACTCCTGTTCGCACCGGTCTATCTCCTCCAAGGTGTCGACCAGCCGTCCAGGGCCGGCCAGCGTGATCTTCGCCAGCAGCGGACGGCGCACAATCCTCGGGCGGCTCGTGCGTTCCCGGAACCAGCCGTCGTAGTCCTCCGCGCCGGCAACAGTCGCCGAGAATACGTGGCGCTCGTCTTGGTCGTCCTTGGCTGTGTCGACCCGCTGGATCAAGCCATCATGCTCAAGGCGCTGGCAGGTCCTATAGAGCTGGCCGGAGTTCAGCTTCCAGCCAGGGCCGAGACGCTCCTCGAGGCGGTCCCCGAGCTGGTAGCGATAGGCCCGCTGGCCGAGCAGGAGCCCAAGCAGCGCGTGCTTAGCTGACACCGCGCTCCCCTTGCTCAAGCACCCTCATCACCAGCTTTCTACAAACAGGACGATTCTGTGGGAAGGAACCCTACACGGCGCGGCCGCAGGACGACTCGGCGAGGTCAATCCCTGCCAGCACGCTCGTACAGAATGCCTGCTTAAAGCACCGCATCCAGTGCAGGCATGTGACCCCCGTCACCTTTGTATCTATGTTTCTGACTAAGGATTAGTCCAGTAGGAAAGCCAAAACAAGGCGTCGCAAGTGTCAAGGTCTTACCTACGATCGGCAAGCTCCCAAGCCCCGACGGGATCGCCTGCTTAAAGGTATTGATCGCAGTGCGCGGCTCTCCGATGCTCCTGTGCTGATGAGCAACGAGTCGCAGATCGGGGGCCGAAGCCCAAGCAAGACGCGTGTCGTCGGTTCTCGTGATCCGCGACCGTCACACGCGTTGCTGCTCCAGCGAGGCGATGCCCACCTCAGGCGGCCGAGCGCCATCCAGAGAATGCGGACGGCCCAAGACCCGCAAGGTCCGCGAGCCCGTCCCGCCGATACGACTGGCCTGAGGCACGGTGACCTAAAGCAGATGATCGTGGGAATGACACTGCCGGATCTTCAGTTGACCGCATCGCCGGGCAAGCCTTTCAGACTTCACGAACTCGGCCCCGGCTGGATCGTGATCTACCTCTACGACGGCTCGCCTGAGCACATTGGTCGGGACGCAGCCGAGCACCGCGCGTTCAGTTGCCTAGAGCGGGACTTCTCCGAACGTGGTGTCAATGTCGCTGGTCTCTCGGCTGAGACACCACAGGAACAGGAAGCCACGGTGGCTCGTGAGCGGATCTGTCACGTCATGCTCGCAGACCCGCGGCTAGAACTCGCGACTGCGCTTGGTATCCCGCTGCATACAGATGAGTACGGGTCGCGATACCCGCGGGTCACTATCATCGCGCGCCATCACACAGTCGCAGCAGCGCTGCGGGTCACGAGCTCGGAGCGCGCAGCCGACCAAGTTATTGCGTGGATGAAGCTCAGCGGGGCGGCGTGAGGAAGCCACCCCACATGCCTAGAACGAAAGCTGCAGCACCGAAGAGCACCGACGAACCCGCCTGGTCGATTCCGAGTCTGCGCGAGCCGCGCTACTCGCAGTCGCTGGAGCGGGGCCTTGCGATCCTGGGCTGCTTCACGCCGGCCCGTCCGGTTCTGGGCATCGCCGACATCGCCGACGAGCTGGGCATGAGCCGCTCG
>Ga0181522_10000910_pt1 | contig 19373 bp, 14 predicted proteins | sample PEATcosm2014_Bin_27_FD_121103 | JGI IMG/M metagenome (GOLD analysis project Ga0181522, IMG submission 121103) | Peatland microbial communities from MTU Mesocosm Facility, Houghton, MI, USA - PEATcosm2014_Bin05_10_metaG | ecosystem: Environmental > Terrestrial > Soil > Wetlands > Peat | place... | reverse complement strand
CGATCAAGCAGGTCAACGAGGCGTTCGCCGGCAACAAACACTCCTTCAAAACGGTCGTGCTCGTCCAATTTCCGCGCGAAGGGATGTATTCCGTCGGGTTCATCACCAGCGAACAGCATGACGAAGTGCAGGCCAAAATCAGTGAAAAAGTCCTGAGCGTTTTCGTCCCCACCACACCCAACCCCACGTCGGGTTTTCTGATCCTCGTGCCCGAAACGCAGATCATCAAACTGGAAATGTCTGTCGCGGACGCCATCAAATACATCGTCAGTCTCGGCTCGATTTCCCAGGAGTACGCGCCGCCGCCGCATGCGGTGAGAAAACGGGAATAGAAGATTGAGAATGGCGGATGCCACGTTACGCTGAAATCAGATGCCCATCTTCATGCTTCATCGTCCATCCTCGTCCGGCATATGATCGAGACCGCCACCGGCCTCATCCTGCGCACGCGCCCGTTGACAGAAACCAGCCTCATCGTCAACTGGCTCACGCCGGAGTTCGGGCGGATGTCAACGGTGGCCAAGGGCGCCCGACGCGCCAAATCCCCGTTCCTCGGCCGGCTCGATCTGTTTTATCTCGCGGATTTTTCCTTCAGCCGGAGCCGGCGGTCCGATTTGCACGCACTGCGGGAGGTCAATCTGCGAGACACACAAAGCGCACTGCGTCAGGACATCCGCCGGCTGCATCAGGCCGCTTATGCGGCCACGTTCATTGCACAGGCCACGGAAGCGGAAACTCCCCTGCCGGCGATCTTTGAATTGATGACCGGCTTTCTCAATTGCGTCTGCCATCACCCGCCGTCGCCACAGTTGGTTTTCACCTTTGAACTCAAGCTCCTGCACGAACTCGGGCTCAATCCGGACCTGGACAAAACCAGGCTGACGCCCGGCTTAAAACAAATCGTCCGTGCGCTGACGCAAGGGAGCTGGCTGGCGGGCATGCGTCTCAAGCTGACGCGGGCACAAAGCGAAGAGCTGCGGCAATTCCTCCACGGCTTCATGATTTTTCACCTGGGACACGAACCCAAAGGACGCGCTGGCGCGCTGGTTTCGGAAAGGCTGGCAGCCAATCCCATCTGACCCGTCTTGAGGCAATTCAGCAGCAAGTGTCACGGCCCAAAAGTCGTCTTTTTTTCTGGAATCCTGAAGCCATCCTGATTTTGCGGCTCGTGCCACAGGTCAAAAGATTATCATCTGCAAGTGTCCCGATATGAGCGATTAGCGCGCCAAAACGCATGAAATCACCTTGCGAAATCATGCTTTAATGGCACGATTTTTGCGCAATTTAAGCCTCGGCGAATGATAAACAAAATCTTCAAATTCTCCACATTGCGGATGCAATTGGTCGGGAGCGTGTTTCTGCTCATCACGCCGGCCGGATTGCTGATGTATATCTACCATCTGGAGTTCAGCGGATTTGTGGTGGGGTTGCTGGCCCTGGCGGCGGCGTGGTTTGGCGGCGAGCATTTCATCATGCACCAGGTGCGCGGCCTATCCGCCACCGCCCAAAAAATTGCCGGCGGCGATTTGACCGCCCGCACCGGGTTGAGGGCCACGGAAAACGAACTCGGCCAGCTCACCAAGCTTTTCGACCAGATGGCCGAGTCACTGGAGCGGCACGTCAAGAATTTGGAAAGCGCGGAAAAAAACCTGCTGAATCGAACCTTCCAGCAAACGGTCGTGGCCGCTTTGGGACAATTTGCGCTTACCAACAGCGATCTGGATGCCCTGGTGAACCAGGCCGCGATGCTCGTGGCCCAAACCCTGGGCGTGGAATACTCCGCCGTGTTCGAGCAACTGCCGGGAGGCCAGTTGCGGTTGCAGGCCGGCGTGGGCTGGAAACCGGCCTACAACCGGCAGACCTCCCTGCCCGGAAATGAAAATTCACCCATCGTCGCCGCGTTAAGTTCCGGGGAACCCGTGATCATCGCCAGTTTGAAAACGGACACGCGCATCTCGGCATCCCCGTTTCTGGCGGAACACGGCGTGGTCAGCAGCGTCACCGTCGCCATTCCCACCCGCGGCCGTCCTTTCGGGCTGTTGGGCGTCTATAGCACGCACCCGCGGACATTCAACTCTGACGAGGTGCAGTTTCTTCAGGCAGCCGCCACCGCCATCGGGCTCGCCGTCGAACGCAAACGCGCCGACGCCGAACAGCAAAAACTTGCCGCCTTCGTCCAATTGAATCCCAACGCCGCAATGGAAATGAATGCCAACGGCACCATCACGTATTTCAACGAGGCTGCACACCATCTGGCTGCTTCCGTCAAGCGAGGCCATCCCAGCGAAGTGTTGCCTCCGGAGATCGACCGCATCATCAGCGAGTGTTTCGCCAGCGGCCAAAGCAAGGCGCACATGGAAACCAAGGTCGAGGGTCGCACCTTCTCGTGGTCTTTTCACCCGGTCATGGCCAGCAATGTGGTGCATTGCTACATTGAGGACATCACCGAGCGGTTGAGCCTGGAGGCGCAACTGCGCCAATCGCAGAAGATGGAGTCGGTGGGCCAGCTTGCCGCCGGGGTCGCGCACGACTTCAACAACATGCTCACCATCATTCAGGGGCACACCAGTTCATTGCTCGCCAAGCCGGCCCTGCCTTCGGAAATAGCGGACTCCATCCAGGCGGTGTATTTTGCCGCCGAACGGGCCGCGGGTCTCACGCGCCAGCTGCTCATGTTCAGCCGCAAGAATGTCATGCAGCTCAGGTCGCTTGATTTGCAGGAGGTGGTCGGCAACATGACCAAGATGTTGCAACGCCTGCTGGGCGAAACCATCACGCTCGAGTTTCAAACGGCGGCGGAGGACGCGTTCGTCCAAGGCGACAGCGGCATGATCGAACAGGTGGTCATGAACCTTTCCGTCAACGCCCGTGACGCCATGACGCGCGGAGGGCGCTTGAGCATCGGCATCGAATCCGTGGATGTGGACGACGCTTTCGTCGAATCCCATCCGCAGGCGCGCCCGGGCCCTTTTGTCCGGCTGCGGGTTACCGACACCGGCAGCGGGATGGATCCGGTGACGATGAGCCGCATTTTCGAGCCGTTTTTCACAACGAAAGATATTGGTCAGGGCACCGGCCTGGGTCTGGCCACCGTTTATGGCATTGTCAAACAGCACGAAGGCTGGGTGGAAGTGACCAGCGAACTCCGAAAAGGCAGCACGTTTGACGTATATTTTCCCGCCAGTGACGAAGTGCCGGCGCCCAAAAAAGAGGAGGATGCTTCGACCCCCACGATCGTCAACGGCAAGGAAACCGTGCTGATAGTTGAAGACGAACCCATCCTGCGGAGCATGGCCCGCGACATCCTTGAAGAATGTGGCTACCGGATTCTGGAGGCATCATCCGGCCGGGATGCGCTGAACCTGTGGACTCAACGGGCGGATGAGATCGATCTGGTCTTGACCGACATGGTCATGCCCGACGGTGTTTCCGGCGTGGATCTCGCCGAGGAACTGCTGGCGGGACGTCCCGGTCTGAAAATTGTCTTCACCAGCGGCTATACTGCGAACGAGGTCAACCAGGAAATGCTGATCCGGACCGGTGCGAGCTTTCTTTCAAAACCTTACACCCATGCCGAGCTTGCCAAAACCGTTCGCGACTGTCTCGACCAAACCCGCGGCCAGGGGGCGATGAGCGCGAACAATTGACGCGCATGGAAATCCGCACGCCAGGCGACGTAACGGTTGCCATTCTGAGCGACATTCATCATGCGGGACCCCTCGAGCGCGCCCGGGGGGAAGATTATGAGTTTTGCAGCATCACCAATCCCCTCCTCCGCACCCTTGCACGCGCCCACCGGCATTTGATTTGGATGCGCCACCCGCTCGACCAAGGACGACAACTCGACCGGTTTCTGACCGAGGTTGGTCCGGTGGATTACGTTGTGGCCAATGGCGATTACCCGTGCGACACGGCGTTTGTAGGGGTAAGCGACCCCGGTGCCTTTCAGAGCGCACAGGAATGCCTGGGCAAACTCCGGGCCAGATTCGGTGAACGCGCCCGTTTCACTTTTGGCGACCATGATCTTGGGAAGCTGACCTTGTTTGGCGGGAAGGGAGAAATGCGGCTTGCCAGCTGGCGTTGTGCCACCCAGCAACTCGGATTGCAACCCTTCTGGAAACTCGCCATCGGACAATACCTCCTCTTGGGCGTTGCCTCGCCCCTTATCGCCCTGCCCGCAAATCAAGCTGATGTGCCGGCGGCGGAATGGCCTGATTGGCAGCCTTTGCGAGCGGCGCACCTAGCTGAAATCCGCGCCGCCTTCGATTCCCTCCAACCGAAGCAGCGCGTTATTCTGTTCTGCCACGACCCCACGGCCTTGCCGTTCCTGTGGCACGAGGATTCGGTGCAACGACATCTCCCGCAGGTGGAACAGACAGTCATCGGGCATCTGCACACCCGGCTGATTTTGTGGAAAAGCCGGCTGTTGTCGGGCATGCCGCCCATCCGGTTTCTGGGCCATTCCGTCCACCGCTTCTCGTCGGCGCTGCATCAGGCACATCATTGGTGGCCGTTCCAGGTGCGGCTGTGCCCGGCCCTGTCCGGCACCGAACTGCTGAACGACGGCGGCTATTACACCCTGAAAATTGATCCCACGGCAAATCTGCCCGCCCGCTTCACCTTCCATCCGCTGCCTCGCTGAATCTGATACCGCTGCTCCGCTACTCAGGCTGCTTCGCCGGCCTTGATCAGCTTCATCACCGCTTCCACCGCGTCGTCAGCCTTGATGGCCTGCAATGCCCCGCCACGCGGCTTGAGTTCCACTTCGCCCTTGGCCAGTGATTTTTCACCGATGCCGAAGCGAATGGGAAAGCCAACCAATTCGGAATCCTTGAATTTTACGCCCGGGCGTTCGTCGCGGTCATCCAGAATCACATCCACGCCGCGGGCGATCAGCTCGGCGTAGATTTTCTCCGCCAGTTTCATCACGTCACTGTCCGGCGCCACGCCCAACGGCGTAATGCAAACGGTGTAAGGCGCCACACTCAGAGGCCAGATAATGCCGTCCTTGTCGTTCCCCTGCTCGATCACCGCTTGCAATGTGCGCGTGATGCCGATGCCATAGCAGCCCATGACCGCGGGTTTGCGCCCACCAGCTTCATCGAGGAAGGTGGCGTTGAGCTTATCGCTATATTTCGTGCCCAGCTTGAACACATGGCCGACCTCAATCGCCCGGCGGATTTTCAGCGGCTTGCCGCACTTCACACAGGGTTCACCCGCTGTGACGGTCCGCAAATCAAACCAGTGCGTCACCTTGATGTCGCGCTCAATGGAGACGTTCTTCAAATGGAATCCATCCTCATTCGCACCGGTCGTCATGTCGTTGGCGCCCTGCAAACGCTCGTCGGCCAGAACTTTTACGTCCGCCGGAACATTGACGACTGCGCCGAGCGAACCCGGTTTGGCCCCGAGCAACGGGAATATCACTTCGGGCGTGGCCGCCCGAACTGCGACCGCCCCGGTCCTGGCCATGAACTTTGTCTCGTTCAACTGGTCGTCGCCACGAATCAAAATGATGACCGGCTTGCTGTCGGCGATGTAAACCAGCGTCTTGATCTGGCGGTTGGCCGGCACACCGTATGGCCCCTTGCTCAATGCTTCAATGGTCAGAACGCCCGGCGTGGCAAATTTTTCGACGTCCGGACCCATTTCCCGCGCGGCGGTCTTGGGAATGCCGCTGGTGGCTTTCTCGATATTCGCTGCGTAACCGCAGGCTTCGCAGAAAGCGACCTCATTCTCGCCGGTTTCCGCGGGCACCATGAATTCGTGCGAGTAGTTACCGCCGATGACGCCGGTGTCGGCCTCCACCGGAAAGGTTTTCAACCCGCACCGCGAGAAGATGCGCGTGTAGGCGTCATACATTTTTTGGTAGCTGGCCATCGCGCCCTCGTCCGTGGTGTCGAACGAATACGCGTCCTTCATGATGAATTCCTTGGCGCGCATCAGGCCGAAGCGCGGGCGGATTTCGTCACGGAACTTCACGCTCACCTGGTAAAAATTCTTCGGCAACTGCCGGTAGGAATTGATTTCGTTGGCGGCAACCGTGGTGATGACCTCCTCGGCCGTCGGGCTCAAGACCCATTCCCGGTTGCCGCTGTCCTTCAATTTGAACAGCACGTTGCTGGCGGTTTCGTAGCGGCCGCTTTGCTGCCAGATTTCCGGCGGCTGCAGCGCGGGCATGAGCAGTTCGAGCGCGCCTGCCCGGTCCATCTCCTCACGCACAATCCGCTCGACCTTGCGCAGCGCACGCAGGCCGAGCGGCAGAAATGTGTAGACGCCGCCGGCGAGCTTGCGGATGAGCCCGGCGCGGAGCAGCAGCTTGTGGGAAATGATTTCCGCGTCCGCCGGGGCTTCCCGGAGGGTTGGAATAAAGGCTTGGGACCAACGCATAAGAGATGTTAGATCTGCAATTCACGGTATACGAGCCATTTGAAAGGCGGAGTCTAGCCGCGTTAACCGTCAATCGTAAATCGTAAATTTACTTCACCGAATTGACCAGCGGCGTGAGACCCTGGATCCGCACCTCCAATTTGTCGCCGCTCACGATGGGACCGACGCCGCCGGGCGTTCCGGTGAGAATCACGTCACCCGGCAACAGCGTCAGATTGTTTGAGATGAAACTGACGAGTTCGGCGGGCTTGAAGATGAGTTGCCGCGTGTTCGAATTCTGGCGCAACTGGCCGTTTTGGAACAGTTGGATGGTCATTTCGCCCGGATCAATCTTCGTCTCCACCAGCGGACCGAGCGGCGTGAAGGTGTCGAACGATTTGCAGCGGGCCCATTGCGACTCCGCCTTCTGGATGGTGCGGTCGCTGATGTCCTGCGACGCGGTGTAACCGAAGATGTACCGCGGCGCTTGCGTGGGCGAGACGCTGCGAATTTTGCGCCCGATGACGATGGCCAGTTCCGCCTCGAAATCGGTGCGGTGATCGCGGAAGGGAATTTCAATCTTCCCTCCGTCCGGCAAAAGCGACGTGGTGGCCTTGAGCCAGATGAGCGGTTCTTTGGGCAGCTCGCGGCCCATTTCGCGGACGTGATCCGCGTAATTCAAACCCACGGCGATGATTTTGGAGGGTACCACCGGCACCAACGTCTTCACTCCCTTGCGCGGCGTGGCCTTGCGTTCGAAGGATGGCGACCCAAAGACATCGCCGCGCAACCGGAACAGTTCGCCCTCAACGACCTTGGCGTAAAAAATCTCGTCGTCCTTTTGAAATCGGCCAATGGCTGCCATAAAGTGGGTTTTCAGGCTAACAGCCTCCGCACTGCCATCGCAAGATTAAAGCCGGATTACGGGAGCGGCACAGTTGGAAAATTCGATGCAGCGGCAGCGCCCACCCCGGCTCGTCGGCAACCTCGCGCCACCCAAACCGGATCACAAATCCGGGCATTAGTACGACTTGCCGAAACCGCCCTTTTCCGTTAGATTACCGGCGTGAATCGGCTGACAAAGCAGGAACAACTGGTTCTCTGTATTGTCCTGGGATTGCTGCTGACCGGTTGGGCGGTGAAATGGTATCGCACCAGCCATCCAGCCACGGCAACGAACCAGATGGCGACACCTTAAAAATGCAAGAAATCAATTTTGACGAAGCGGTGGAGTCAATCCTCGCCCGGGATCCGCGCTACTCTCGCGAAGCCTATAACTTTGTCCGCGAAGCGCTCGACTTCACCCAAAAACTCATCGTCAAGGAAAACCGCAGCCAAATCCGCCATGTCAGCGGCCAGGAACTGCTCGACGGCATCCGCCAGTTCGCCCTCCAGCAATTCGGCCCGATGGCGGTGACCGTTTTGGAGGAATGGGGTGTCCGGAATTGCCGCGACTTCGGCGACATCGTTTTCAACATGGTCGAAACCAGCCTGCTGGCCAAAACCGACCGTGACAGCCGCGACGATTTTCAGAATGGCTACGATTTCACCGACGCTTTCCGCAAACCGTTCTGGCCGTCACAAAAATCCTGCCCGGTGACCAAGCCGGTTGCCGAATAAACCGGTTCACATTCTTTTTCTTTGCCATCACCTGAACCGGCGCCGGCGTACCGCCTGATCGAATTGGGTTGCCCAAACCGATTTTCAGCCTATTTTTCACGTCTGATTTTACGTTATGAGTGACACCTCCTTTTCGACCCGGGTCGCCGCGATGAAAATTCCGTCGCTCCCGCCCGGTGTCGCCATGACCACGCTCGAAAACGGCCTGACCATCATCGTGCGCGAAGATCGAAGCGCCCCGGTTGTATCGGCCCAGGCCTGGTGCATGGCCGGGAGTGTTCACGAAGGCAAGTGGCTCGGCGCCGGACTGTCACACGTCCTCGAACACATGCTGTTCAAGGGCACCACCACGCGCCCCGGCAGCCGCATCGACCAGGAGGTGCAGGAGGCCGGCGGCTACATGAATGCCTACACCAGCTTCGACCGCACGGTGTATCACATTGACGTGCCGGCCACCGGCGCTCGCACGGCAATCGACATCCTTTGCGACATCATGCAGCACGCCACCCTGCCGGCAGATGAACTCGCCAAGGAACTCGACGTTATACGCCGCGAAATGGACATGGGACAGGATGATCCCGGCCGCCGGTCCAGCCGCCGGCTGTTTGAAACCGCATACACGCGCAGCCCGTATCGTTACACCATCATCGGCTACCCGGATATCTTCAACGAAATCAAAGCCGTTGACATTCGAAGTTATTACGCCGAAAAGTACGCGCCGAACAACGTGTTTTACGTGGTCGTCGGCGACGTGAAGTCGGATGACGTCGTGGACCAAATCCGCGCCGCCTACAAAAAATCCAAGTCCCGGGCGCTCCCGTCCAACGTTTTGCCGGAAGAACCCAGGCAGACGGCGCCGCGTGAAGTCGTGGAGGAAGCCGCCATCGAACTCGGACATTTTCATTTCGCGTGGCACATCCCCGAATTGCGGCATCCCGACGTGCCGGTCCTCGATGTGCTGGCCGTGCTGCTGGGCAGCGGCCGCAGTTCGCGACTCTTCCAGCAGGTCCGTGAAAAGCAGGGGGTCGTGCATCACGTTGACGCATGGACCTACAATCCCGGGAATTCCGGCTTGTTTGGCATGAGTGCGATCGTGGACCCGGAAAAAACCATCGTGGCGCGCGATGCCATGCTCGCCGAGGTTGAAAAGATGAAGACGGCGACCATCTCCACGGGCGAGCTGGGCAAGGCGGTAAAACAATTCATTTCCGCCACGCTCGCCATGCGCAAGACCATGGAAGGCCAGGCCCAGAATCTGGGGTCGAACTGGCTGGCGGCTAATGATTTGAATTTTTCCGAGCGCTACCTGGCCGCCGTCAAGCAGGTGAGGCCCGACGACATCCTGCGGGTGGCGCGGGATTATCTCACCGCGGAAAACCGCACGCTTTACACGCTGCTGCCCAACGGCACCGCCCCCAAACCCGCCCTTGCCGTCGAGGAAAACAACGCCCAGGCGATCCGGAAATTTGAATTGCCCAACGGCCTCCGCCTGCTCGTGAAGGAGGACCATCGCCTGCCCTTTGTCGAATTCCGCGCCATGTTCCAAGGCGGCGTGCTCGCCGAAACCAAAGAGGACAACGGGATCACCCAGCTGGGCAGCCGGATGCTGCTCAAGGGCACTTCGCATCGCAGCGCCCGTGACATTGCGACGGAAATTGAATCCGTCGGCGGCAGCATTGACAGTTATGGCGGCAACAACAGCTTCGGCGTCAACGTGGAAACCTTGAGCAGCGATTTTGCCATCGGCCTCGATCTGCTGGCCGACGTCATATTAAACCCGGTTTTTCCTGCCGACGCGCTGGAACGCGAGCGCGAGGTGCAGATAGCCGATATTGCAGCGCAAAAGGACAACCTGCTCAAATGCGCCAGCCTGGCGATGCGCCGCGCGCTTTTCGGCAATACGGGTTACGGCCTGGATTCGACCGGCCAGGAGGAAACCGTGGCCAGGCTGAAGGCAGCCACTTTGAAATCACTCCACAAAAAACTGGCCACCCCGAACAACTGCGTGCTCGCCATTTATGGTGACGTGGAAACCGCGGAGGTCAAATCAGCCGTTGAAAAAGCCTTTGGCCAGTGGAAATCCGGCCGCGCGGCGAAGGAATTAATTCACATTCCCTCCGGCATGCCCGTCCCCTTGATGCACCGCGTCGAGGAAGTCCGCGACAAAAAGCAGGCGGTGATCGTTGTCGGTTTCCCCGGCACCACCATCCACGACGAAGACCACTTTGCCATGGAACTGATCCAGGAATCGTGCAGCGACCTCGGTTCACGGCTGTTTTTGAGAATTCGCGAGCAGCTGGGCCTTGCCTATTATGTCGGCGCGCAACATTTCGCCGGCCTGGCACCCGGTTACTTCGCCTTTTACGCCGGCACCGAACCGGCCAAGGCGGCCCAGGTCGAACAGGAAATCCTCAAGGAAGCCGCGCTGTTGCGCACCGAAGGCCTGAGCGTCGAGGAACTCAAACGCGCCAAGGCCAAAATCATCGGCCAGAAAAAAATCGCCCGGCAGGAACTCGGTCACCTCGCCTCCTCCACCGCGCTCGACGAACTCTACGGGCTGGGCTATCAGCGCGCGGAATTGGACGATGCCAGATATGAAGCTGTGACCCAGGAAGAGGTCAAGGCCGCGGCGCAAAAATATCTCAAGCCAAATGCGGCGGTCGTGGCCGTGGTGAAGCCGGATCAAAAGCACGGCTGATCGGAGTGTCCCGCCGCTCGCAGACCGGTTTGCCCGGCTAGGCCACTGCCACCAACTGGCGCAGCACGCAGGGCAAAATGCCCCCGTGCTGGTAGTAATCGATCTCGATGGGTGTATCGATACGGCAGCGAACCGGCACGTTCTCAACGCTACCGTCCGCCCCCGTGATTTTGAGCGTCAGGTCCTGCTGCGGTTTCAAATCCGCGTCCAACCCGACAATGTCATAGGTTTCCGTCCCATCCAGTTTCAGGCTTTGCGCGGTCGTGCCTTCCTTGAATTGCAGCGGCAGGACGCCCATCCCCACCAGATTGCTGCGGTGAATGCGCTCAAAACTTTGCGCCACGACAGCCTTCACGCCCAGCAAATTGGTGCCCTTGGCCGCCCAATCGCGGCTGGAACCGGTGCCGTATTCCTGTCCGGCGATCACCATCAGCGGCGTTTTGGTTTTTGCGTATTCCATCGCCGCGTCGTAAATGCTCATCTCCGTCCCGGCCGGCTGAAGTTTGGTCACGCCGCCTTCGACACCGGGCACCATCAGGTTCTTGATGCGCACATTGGCAAACGTGCCACGCGTCATCACCCGGTCATTGCCCCGCCGCGAGCCGTAGCTGTTGAAATCCGCCGCTTCTACCCCGTTCTCGATGAGATACTTGCCGGCAGGCGACGTCTTCTTGATGGATCCGGCGGGTGAAATATGATCCGTCGTCACGCTGTCGCCAAAAATTCCCAGCGCGCGCGCTCCCTTGATTTCAGCGATGCTGCCAGGCTGCATCGAAAAATCCGTGAAGAACGGCGGCTCCTGGATGTAGGTGGATTGGCGGTCCCATTCATAGACGTTGCCGGTGCTGGAAGGAATCTCATTCCACTTCGGGTTTTGCGCGGCAAAATTCTTGTAGAGTTTGCGGAATACTTCCGGCTTGAGCGCGCTTTGCATCGCGTCGCGGATTTCCTGCAACGTGGGCCAGAGGTCGGCCAGATAAACCGGTTCCCCGGCCTTGTCCTTGCCGAGCGGTTCGCAGCTCAGATCAATGTCCACGCGGCCCGCCAGCGCAAACGCGACCACGAGCGGCGGGGACATGAGAAAGTTGGATTTCACATTCGGATGCACGCGCGCCTCGAAATTGCGATTGCCGGAAAGCACGCTGGCGGCGACAAAATCATTTTTGACCACAGCCTCCTCGATGGCCGGATCCAGCGGGCCGGAATTGCCGATGCAGGTGGTGCAACCGTAGCCGACGGTGTTGAAGCGAAGCTTGTTGAGATACGCCTGCAGGCCGGTCTTCTTGAGGTAGTCCGTCACCACGCGCGATCCCGGCGCAAGCGAAGCCTTCACCGCCGGATTCACCTTCAATCCTTTTTCGACGGCCTTCTTCGCGAGCAAACCGGCGGCGAGCATGACGCTGGGATTGCTGGTGTTCGTGCAGGACGTGATGGCGGCAATGAGCACGGAACCGGTCCCGACGTTCGCCTTCTTCTTCGCTGCGGTTTCGACCTTGACGGACTTGCCGAAAACCTGGCGCGACTTGTTGAAGCCATTTTCCGTGACCGGTCGTTGGACAGCGTCAAAAAATTCGCGGCGCAGATTGCCCAGCTCGATGCGATCCTGCGGGCGTTTCGGGCCGGCCACGCTCGGTCTCACCGTTGCGAGGTCAAGCTCGACGACCTGTGAATATTCTATCTGACCCGGTTGCGGGATGCCCCAGAGCCCCTGTGCCCGGTAATAATTTTCGTAGAGCCGGCAATGTTCCTCGCTGCGGCCGGTGGCGCGGAGATAGTTCACGCACTCCTCGTCAATCGGGAAAAACCCCATCGTCGCGCCATACTCCGGCGCCATGTTCGCGATGGTCGCGCGATCCACCACCGGCAACGCGGCCGCGCCGGGGCCGAAAAATTCCACGAATTTGCCGACGACTTTCGCCTTGCGAAGCATCTGCGTGACCGTGAGCGCCAGATCGGTGGCGGTGACGCCTTCTCGCAATGCGCCGCTCAACTGCACCCCGACGACGTCCGGCGTCAGGAAATAAACCGGCTGCCCGAGCATGCCAGCCTCGGCCTCAATGCCGCCCACGCCCCACCCCACGATGCCGATGCCATTGATCATCGTCGTGTGGGAATCCGTCCCAACCAGCGTATCGGGATAATAAATGGTGTCTGGCGTCTGGGATTTGGGCTCTTGGGACGAGAGCACACCCTTGGCGAGGTATTCCAGATTTACCTGGTGCACGATGCCGATGCCGGGCGGCACGACCTTGAACGTGTCGAACGCCTGCATGCCCCACTTGAGAAACTGATAACGCTCGCGGTTGCGGCTGAATTCCAAATCCAGATTGCGCTGCATCGAATCCGCCGCGCCGGAGAAGTCCACCTGCACCGAGTGGTCCACGACCAGATCCACCGGCACGAGCGGCTCGATGATTTTCGGGTTTTTGCCGAGCTTCTGCACGGCCGAACGCATGGCCGCCAGGTCCACCAGCAGGGGTACGCCGGTGAAATCCTGCAACACGATGCGGGCGACCACGAAGGGGATTTCCTCCGTGCGGGTTTCCGCCGGTTTCCAGTTGGCCAGCGCGTGGACCGCCGCCTCGCTCACGCGTTTGCCGTCGCAATTCCGGAGCACCGATTCGAGCACCAGCCGGATGGAGACGGGCAATTTTGAAACCGGCCCGATGCCGGCCGCTTCCAGTGCGGGCAGCGAGTAAAACTTTCCCGGCTTGCCCTTGCCGGCGTCAAACGGTTGCAACGTGTTGAATAAATTGTGCGGTGCGTTCATTTAATTCCTTAATTCCTTCAATCGACCGCTGAAAATGAAGCCTGCGCGCGAATGTGTCAAGCGAAGTGCATGACCGTGGGCGCGGTAAACACGCAGGAAAACGCCGCGGACAACAGACTATTTCCCCACCGGCTCGGGGTGGAGCAGATCGTTGATGCGGCGTTCCAGCCGCGGGAGGTCCAGCGGTTTGGTGAAGAAATCCTGGGCCTGAATGGACGCGGTGCGCTTGGTGACGTCGCCGGACAGCGCACTCATGATGATGATGGGGATTTTCTTTGTGCCCGGCTGCCGGCGCAAAATCTCGCAAACTGACAGGCCGTCGAGATCGGGCAGCAGGATGTCGAGCAGGATCAAATCCGGCCGGAACAGGCGGGCCTGGCTCAGCGCCTGAACTCCGTCGTTGGCCACGATGAATTCACAGCCCAGCCCGGCGAGGCGATATTGCACCAATTCAACAAAATCATGCTCGTCATCCACAATCAAAATACGTGGCACCATTGTTTCTAATGTACCTCATCCTGACTGATTCTCAATGTCGTTCCGGTTAAAGGCAGGTCACGAAACGGAAACGGTAAAGCTGTTCCTTTGCAGCCTGAGGCCGAGTTTTACACGCCAAAAACCTTGTTTGCGACCGGCGGGTGTGTGATAACTCTGCACGACATGCCAACGCGCCAAGGGTCCATCCGGTTGTTCCAGCTTTTCGGAATTGAAGTCTTTCTGCACTGGTCATGGTTTATTGTCGCGTTGTATGGCATTCAGAGCCGGGGACACGAATACCATTCCATCGGCTGGAATGTGCTGGAATATCTCACGCTGTTTTTAATCGTGCTCATGCACGAGTTCGGTCATTCGCTGGCCTGCCGCTCGGTCGGCGGACGGGCGAACCAGATCGTGCTCTGGCCGCTCGGCGGAGTGGCGTATGTCTCCCCGCCCCAGCGGCCGGGCGCAATGTTGTGGAGCATTGCGGCCGGACCCCTGGTAAATGTCGCTCTCTTTCCCATCTTTTCACTCATTTGGTGGCTGGGCCATTCAGCGGATTGGGTTGAAGCGATGCCCGATCTTTATCGGTTCGTCATCGCCATCTGGTACATCAACACCATTTTGCTGGTGTTCAACCTGATGCCGGTTTACCCGCTCGATGGCGGCCAGATTCTGCGCTCGTTGCTCTGGTTTGCATTCGGCCGGGCGCGCAGCCTGCTCATCGCCAGCAGCATTGGTTTCGTCGGCGTGGCGGGCCTGATCCTCCTTGCCATTTGGGCGCAATCCATCTGGATGGGCATCATGGCCGCCTTTATATTGATCAATTGCTGGGGTGGTTTGACCCAGGCGCGCGCCCTGGCGCGCGTCGCCGCCGCTCCGCGTCATGAAGGCTTTGCCTGCCCGGTTTGCACGGTCGCGCCGCCGCAAGGCGCCTACTGGGGCTGCGGCAAATGCCGGAAACCGTTCGACACGTTCGCAACGCAGGGCCTTTGCCCGAACTGCGGCACACAATACAACGTCACCTCCTGCCCGGAATGCGGCAGCCTGCGGCCGATGAGCGAATGGGCGGCCGCTGCAAACGTCCCACCGAGACTTTAAAAAATCAGGCCGCCCAAATGAGCGGCCCGAAGACGTCCGGTTGTTCCGGAGAATTACTTCAGCTTGGCCAGCGCCGCCTTGACGGCGTCGAAATTGGGCAGGTCCTTGGGCGTCGGAGTTTGTTCGCTGTATTGCACCACGCCGTTTTTATCAATGACGAACGCGGCGCGCGCCGCGGTGTCGCCCACGCCGGCCAGCATCGGAAACACCACGTCATAGGCCTTGGCGGTGGTCTTGTTCAGGTCGCTGGCCAGGGTGATGCCGATTTTTTCCTTCTGCGCCCACACGTCCTGGGTGAACGGGCTGTCCACGCTCACTCCGATGACCTCGGCGTTGAGGCCGGAGTATGCGCCGAGGCCGGCGGTGAGGTCGCACATTTCCTTGGTGCAGACGCTGGTGAACGCGAGCGGGAAGAACAGCAGCACGGTGTTCTTCTTGCCGAAGTTGTTGCTGAGTTTCACGTCGACGAGGCCGGCGGCCTGTTTGGACTTGAGCGTGAAATCGGGAGCTTTGGATCCGGTGGGAATTGGCATAATCGTTATTGGTTGTGTGTTTAACTTTTCCTTACCTGTGCGGGGAGATATGCCAGATTCGGCCCGCGCCTGTCAAACCAGGATTGCGGCGGGATGTGCTTTGTGGATTGGGGAGCGCGAAGCCGGGTTCCGCGCCAGTCACTTCATCTACTTCAAATTGGACGGCAGGTTGAAGACGTAGGAAAACATTTCCGACAGCATGCTGCCGGTATGCTGGCCGTGTGAGTCCTTGCCGAACTGGAGCGTTCCCGCCGTGGCGAATTGATGCAGCATGAGGCAGTAGGTGCTGTTGGCCATGACGCCCAGCAACTCGCCGTTCCGGCTGAAAACCAGGTCGCCCCGCGACGGATTGAATTTGCCGAACAGCCCCTTCAACAGATTGCGGTCCAGTTTGACATATTCCGGCGTGTTTAAATCGATCTGGAAACTGCACTCGCCGTAGTAGCCTTCCTGGGCGTTGACCAACACCGCATCCTGAAATTTATACGGGTCCGAGACAATCGGATAAACCCGGACGCCGAGCTGGGCCGCCTCCGCCTGGGTAATGGGCATGAACACCACCCGGGGATCATGCATGTGAAAGGACAATGAATGAATGGGAACCTGCGCCTGGTCGTGGCTCAGCGTTCCATCCAGCGCGGCCCATTCCGTGCCGGGATCCCACAAGGTCAGTGGCGTGTCCTGCACGTGGCACAACGCATAGGTTCTGACCCCGTCGGTGACCAGCACCGTTTCGGTCGTCTTGCTCTTGCTCGCGTCCACGCCGAACAAGCCGGTCCGGGAAGCCAGAAAACTGGTCTGGACCCGGTTGGAGACGACCTCATTGAAAATTTCATTGGGAGCCAGGGCACGGTTCTCGCGGATTTCCTGGGTCAGGGCGCCAGAATTGGTGGCAAGCGCCTTGACGCCCTCGGCCAGCCTGGCATTTTGGGCACGCTCAGCTTCCACCTGCTGCTGCATCAGGGCAACCTGCCCGGTGGCGATGCGCTTTTCCGTGTCCGCGGCCCGGAGCTGGTTGTTCAACTGCGCGAGTTGTTGCTGCAGGGCGGCGGCCTGGTCTTTTTGCTTCTGAACCTCGGCCTCTTTCGCGGCGAGCTGTTCCCGGGTCATCGAAGTCTCGGTGGAACTGCTTTGCAGTTTCTGGTTCAGGTTTTGAATGCTGGCCTGGGCGGCGGTGTATTGCGATTCCAGGTTGGATTGCTTCTGCTGCATTTGCTGGGTCTGCTGGGCGAATTCCTGCTGCTGCTGCTGGGCGGCCGCGCGGGCTTTGGCCAGCTCCGCCTGCAACTCTTCGCGGTTTTTCTGCTCCTCGGCGAGCGCCAGCTTCATGACCGCCGCCAGATCCTTCCCGCCGGGGTCGGATTTGGGCATGAGGTCCACCTTGACGGTGGGCTGCCGGCCTTCATCCTCGCCGGCCATTTTGCTGAGGTCCGTCGAGAAGGTCAGCAGGCTCAACAGCAGAAAATCGCAGATGACGATAAGGATGCTGCGGTTCATGGCGGTTTAGCGGTCGGGGGTGGCGGGTTCGGCAACTTCGGCTTCCATCAGCAACCGGCGTCGCGCGGGGCGCAGATGGAAGATTTTGAAGACGCACACGAAGACGACGCCGAAGGACGTGGACGAGTAGGCGGCCATCAGGCTGAATTTGATGATCCCCATGGAGACCAGAATCAGCGAGAGGATGGTGCCGACAAAGCCCAGGTAAAGGCCGGCGTCAAACAGGTGGTCCTCGTTTTCGAGCAGCTTGAGCTTCATGCGCGGCGGGACGCTCTGCCGGCGGATTTCCGCCAGCTTCACGAGGCAGGCAATGTAGATCAATCCCTGAAGCACGAAGAACAGCAACAGGGTCAGCAGGATCATGTTGTTCATAATGTTTGGGTGAGCGCGGGCGAATCCAGCCAGGACCACGTTGCCCGTCGTGGGCACGTGCAGTCGAAAGGCAAACTGCTCTTTCCGGGTGTCCTGGGCGAGAAACGGCTCGCTCAGAAGCAACACCACCAGCAGGAAACCCAACGCAAATAAAATCTCGCGGACGACATGGAAGCCGCGCACCTGCAACGGCTGTTCCAGTGACGATACGGCCGGGCGCGCGAAATGCAACGCCGACGCCAGGAGAAATCCGCTCGCCAGATAGGCCAGCCATTTCAGCCCAAACGCCAACCAGGGCAGCCGCAGGCTGCACCCCGACGCCAGGTGAAGGTCATAACCGGTGCGGTAAAGCATTTGATCGCGCGCCAACAATTCGTCCAGCCCGCCCGCGCCGAACCGCAGGCTGTAGCCGAGGTCCGTCATTCCGGTCTGGTCAAAGTGCTTCAGGTATCGGGCCACGTCACCGGGCCGGCCGGAGAGCACCACGGCGGAGAAAAGCACGGGCAATTGCGCCCCGGCATCGCGGACCTGGTCGGCCAGCAAATGCAGCGTCTCCGCATCCTCAACCCGGCTGGTGAATGCGACGATCTGGTCCCAGTTGAATCGCTGCCCCAACGACATCAGGTCCATCAACACCTGCTCCAGGGCCGGCGATTTTCCGTCGCGGTTCGCAGCAGAGGCCAGCTTGAAGACATTGTCACCCAGCTCCGTGGTCAGCCGTCCGTCCATCAACATCAACCCGCAAATCGTCACCGCCACGTCGAAGGCCTGGCCGGAAGCCGATCGCGAGGGCGTGAAGAGGACGGTGTCGGTCAGCTCGCGGCAGTGCAGCAATTCCTGCACGGTTGGATTCGGCGAACCGCGCAAAACCTCCAGGGCGACATCCCGGTTTGCCCGCCGGATGATGACCTCGGTAAAACTATCCGACGCCGAATAGCCGCCCGTGAAGAGCCGCGCGAAACCGTTGTTGCCCCAGACGAACCAGTCGGGATGCTGCTGCAGCGCGTTGGTGACCGCCAGGCCAAGATTCTCGCGGCCGGCAATTCCCTCCGCCTGCGCCGCCTGCAGGTACAGCCAGGCCGCTCCCAGGTTCTGCTGATTGACGAACGACAAACCCTGTTCGGTCAAGGCCGGTGTGTTCCGGGCCGCCTTTTGGATGACGTCCACGTCCACCGCGCGCAAATACACCGGCACCAGCAAGCCGCAAAACAGAAGCAGCAGGCTGGAAGACATACAAATCAAAACCCATAACCAGCGGTTCATCATGAGCTCAACGCGGTCCAATGGTCCTTAGACTGCACGTTGCGGAACCCTGTTCAAGCACGAATAATGCCGGGGCGGTGTCGCGCAAATGAACACCGTCGCCCTCCAATGTCCAGCCTTTGGGCGGTCAGCGGGCCCCAGGCCACTCGCTGGATTTAGAGCGCCGCCAAAACCTCTTCCGCGTGTTCCTCCGGCTTCACCTTTGGCCAGATCTTCCGGATGCGGCCGTCCGGGCCGATAAGGAAGGTCACGCGATGAGTGCCCAGATACTTCCGGCCCAGGAAGCTTTTTTCGCCCCAGACTCCGTAAGCCTGGACAATCCTTTTGTCCTCATCCGCCAGCAAGGTGAACGGCAGCTTGAATTTCGCGGCGAACGTGTCGTGTGATTTTACCGGATCGGTGCTCACCCCGAACACCACCGCGCCCCTTTTCCTGAATTCCGCAAAATGGTCGCGGAATGCGCACGCCTCCTTCGTGCAGCCCGGCGTGTCGTCCCGGGGATAAAAATAAAGCACAACGTTTTTACCTTTGAAATCGGCGGACGAAACTCTCCCGCCGCCGTTGGTCGCGGCCGAAAAATCCGGCGCCGCATCACCGACCTTTAGTTTGAGTTCCAATTCCTTTGCCATAAACCTTCAGCCGCAGATGAATTTAGCCAAAGATCATCACAGAT
>Ga0181522_10000909_pt1 | contig 19379 bp, 15 predicted proteins | sample PEATcosm2014_Bin_27_FD_121103 | JGI IMG/M metagenome (GOLD analysis project Ga0181522, IMG submission 121103) | Peatland microbial communities from MTU Mesocosm Facility, Houghton, MI, USA - PEATcosm2014_Bin05_10_metaG | ecosystem: Environmental > Terrestrial > Soil > Wetlands > Peat | place... | reverse complement strand
GGCTGGGACCGCGTCGAAGGCGGCGGCCGCCTGAACGCGGGCCTGCAGTACACCGCCCAATTCAATGGGGCTGGGACGGTGAATGCGCTATTCGGACAATCGTATCAGCTTTTCGGTCTCAACTCCTACACGGTCGGCGATATCACCAATACGGGTCTCGACAGCGGTCTCGATAAATCCATTTCGGATTATGTCGGCCGCATCTCTTATCAGCCAAACTCAACCTATATGTTCCTCGCCCGGGCGCGTTTCGACGAGGAAACGTTCGCGATGGAGCGGTTCGAGTTGGAGACGCGAGCCAATTTCGATCGCTGGGGCCTGAATTTTCTCTATGGCGATTACGCAGCCCAACCGGATCTCGGCTTCCTGACCCGACGGCAAGGCTTCCTCGCCGGCGCGACGTTCAAGTTGACGAGCAACTGGGTCGTGACGGGATCGGCGGGCTACGATCTTATCGCGCACCAGTTTAATCAGACGCGCCTTGGCGTCGGCTATGTCGACGATTGCTTGATGCTGGCTTTCAATTACGTCACCGGCTATGCGTACAACGGGACGGCAACGCCGGTTCAGAACACGAGCTTCATGCTGCAATTGAGCCTGCGAACGCTGGGTCCAGACGTTCTGACTCAGGCTGGCGCCTATTAGGCCGGGCTTTGCTTGCCGCGGGATGGATGTTCGCTTGGATGAGTGCGGTGTTCTATAGTGTTGCGAGCCGACGCAAGGGAACATCGCATGCGTGAGCCGGACGACATGGTCGCGGCCCATTTTCGCCGATCCTGCGAGACGCTTGAGCGCGCCGCCACCGACGAAAAACTGCGCGCCGTCATTTACGCCGTCGCCGAAACCGTCACGCAGGCGTTCCGCAATGGCGGCAAGCTTATGCTCGCGGGCAATGGCGGCAGTGCCGCCGACGCCCAGCATATCGCCGGTGAATTCCTGTCGCGGTTCAGTTTCGACCGCAATCCACTCCCCGCGATCGCACTCACCAGTGACACATCGGTGCTCACCGCGATCGGCAACGATTACGGATACGAACACACTTTCGAGCGCCAGGTCCGCGGCTTGGGCCGGGCGGGTGACGTCTTTATTGCAATCTCCACGTCCGGCCGTTCGCCCAATGTCCTGGCGGCGCTGCAGGCAGCGCGAAAACTCGGCATTACCACCGTCGGATTCACGGGCGAAGGGAAACGCGACATGGTGGCGTACTGCGATCATTGTCTCGCGGCCTCCTCTTCCGATACGCCATTGATTCAGCAGATTCATATTGTGGCCGCGCATGCTATATGCGGGCTGGTGGAACGTAATCTATTCGGTGGCGGTGCCGCGTCCGCCCCGCGTTGATGCGAAGCGCCATAGGCATCGATGACCATGGGCATCGATGATATCGGCTTGTGGTGCGAAATCGGCAGCGCGGATTGGGGTCAGCGCCCGGCGCTTTTTTTGGACCGCGACGGCGTCATCGTTAGGGACACCGCCTACCTCGGGCGCGCCGAAGATTTGCGCATGATCGATGGCGTGGCGCCGGAAATCGCCCGCTGCAACACTTTGAGAATTCCGGTCGTGGTGGTCACCAATCAATCCGGGATCGCGCGCGGCTACTATGACTGGGACGGCTTTCGCGCCGTGCAGGCGGCGCTCTCCGCGGCGCTGGCCGCTGCCGGCGCCCATCTCGATGCCGTCCTCGCCTGCGGCTACCATGCGGATGGATTGGGGCCTCTTCGGGTTGACGGCCATTCTTGGCGCAAACCCAATCCGGGCATGATCATCGCGGCCGGCCGCGGCATGAATCTCAACCTCTCGCGCTCTTGGATCGTCGGCGACAGGGCGCATGACCTGGCCGCCGGCGCCGCGGCAGGTCTTGCCGGTGGTACGCTGGTGGGCCAGGACGATGGCGAGCGGCAGCAGGCGTCGCTGCTCGCAAGCCCGCAATTCATCGTCGAGACGGCGGCAAATGCGGCTGCCGCGCTGGCGTCGCTGCTCGACAGCCGGCGATTGGTGCCGCAAGCGCACGCCTAAATGAGATCGTCGGCGCCCATGCGGCTGCCGAGTCAGGTACGGAACGATTTGCGGGATCGATCTGAAATGATCCCGCGAATCTTGCGAATGCCGCGGCGAATTGGGAAGGCATGCTCAATCTTTGCCAGTAATTGCCAGGAAAGCTTCATTTGTTGGCTCTGGTGACCGAGCTCGCGACTGACGGCATGGAGTAAATCGAGGCGTTTGGATTGAATGTGTGTTCCTGCTTTCTCCCGGCCCTTCCTCAACGACACGATGAATTCACATCCGGCCGTCTGAAAAAGCCGATCGACGCGAAAGCCGATCAGTTCCATGTGATTGAGTTCAAGAATGAGAAGGCCGAAGCTCGATGGAGTGAAACACCAGGCATGACAGTCTACATACGGATCGAACTTCGAGGCGCCGCCCGCGTCCGCGTTGGTTCTCGCCCACGCGAGCTCCCCAGGCAAACGTAGATCGACGTCGTCGTATTGGTCCCATACGAAACGCTTGCCGTTATAAGCTTGATAGGCGAAGTACTCGAGAAGATTACGCCGCGAGTGCCTAATGGACCCGCGTTCAAAAGCTTCGATCCATGCCGGCGCAAGAGTGAGAGGGCGGAAAAAATCAAAACAATAACGCTTATCGGGCACGGCGAGTGACAAGACGCCGTCTTCCGTCAGCAGGCGATCTAACGATTGTAAGAATGCGATGGGGTTGGGCACGTGCTCAATGACGTGACTCGCGATACATGCGTCGAAGCGCCGATGCAGCTCCGCCGGCACCGCGTCATGGATTACCCCTTCCGTCCAGATAAAATCGACCGGTTCGATTTTGTCACAGGGAACATTATGGTCCGCGTATTTCGCCCGCAGCTCGGCTTGGGAGGCGTGATCGACCACATAGGTCTGCCACCCCGCCGCCTTGGGCGCTGCGGGGTTGTATGATGGACCGATCTCCAGAATTCGCGACTTCCGGTCGATCGCGAATAAAAGCTTGCCAAGGCGATCCATGCTATGACCATGGCCGCCGCGCTAGGTGCGCTAGGGAGGCCCTACGAGGACTTTGGTCAGTGCCTGTCTTCAAACGGATTGTATGGCCCGCTCGCCGCGCAGGACAAGCCAAGCCGAGGGCAATGGGGCAGGTTTCGCACTCCAATATTGAGGTGCGGACGAACCGTGGCTACGGTTCCGCATAGGCATTGGCGGTTGCCGATGTTAGGTTGCGTGCGCGGGCGAAGGGATGATGGCTAAAGCATCAAGGAAAGTAGCGCTGATCACTGGCGCGACCGGTCAGGACGGCGCTTATTTGGCCGAGTTCCTGCTCGCCAAGGGTTATCGGGTTCACGGCGTGAAACGCCGATCGTCCTCGTTCAACACGGCGCGCGTCGACCACCTCTATCATGATCCGCATGAGGAGGGCGTTGCCTTCGATCTGCACTACGGCGATGTGACCGACGCCACCAATGTCATTCGCATCGTGCAGGAGACACAGCCAGACGAGATCTACAATCTCGCGGCTCAGTCGCACGTGTTGGTCTCGTTCGAGACGCCCGAATACACGGCGAATGCCGACGGCCTCGGCACGCTTCGCCTTCTCGAGGCCATCCGCATACTCGGGCGCGAAGGAACGACCCGTTTCTATCAGGCCTCGACATCGGAGATGTTCGGCTTGGTGCAGGAGGTGCCGCAGAGGGAGACGACGCCGTTCCGCCCACGTTCGCCCTACGGCGCGGCGAAAGTTTATGCCCACTGGATCACGGTGAATTACCGCGAAGCTTATGGCATGCACGCCTCCAACGGCATCCTGTTCAACCATGAGAGTCCGGTCCGCGGTGAAACATTCGTCACCCGCAAAATCTCGCGTGCCGTTGCGGCGATCGAACTCGGTCTGCAGGACCGGCTCTTTCTTGGCAATCTGGATGCGACCCGCGACTGGGGCCATGCGCGCGACTATGTCGAGGGAATGTGGCTCATGCTCCAGCAGGCCGAACCGGACGATTACGTGCTGGCGACCGGTGAGAGCCATACGGTGCGTGAATTTGTTGAGAAGGCTTTTGCTCTCGTCGGCCGCAGGATCGACTGGCGTGGTAGCGGCAAGGACGAGCAGGGCGTCGATACCGCAAACGGGCGTGTCCTCGTAGAGATTGACAAGCGCTATTTCCGACCGACCGAAGTTGACTCCTTGCTTGGTGATCCTAGCAAAGCCGAGGCGAAGCTCGGCTGGCGGCACAAGACGACGTTCGAGGCGTTGGTCAAGGAAATGGTCGAGGCCGATCTCGTCGCCGTCCGTGACGAAGAGAAGCGCCGTCAGCGCGCCGAGTGATCAGCTAAAAGGGTTGCGCCCGGCCCAATTGGTGTCTGGCGATCCTGTCAGGGGTCACCATTTGCAAATCAATCGTTTACGCAGGTTGACGAAGGCTTACCTTGCCTATGCGCGCTCCAAGGGATTTTTTACGACGGCCGGCGGCGTTGCCTTTTCCTTGACTTCTTCGGAGGCTGCAATTCATTCAGATGTTTCGCGCTAGAATAACTGTCAATTCGGTACGCGTGGCGGCCGGCAAGCCGAGGGCGAAATATGGCGACTCCGATCATCCCCCTGATCATGTGTGGCGGCGCCGGGACACGCCTATGGCCCGCGTCGCGCGAGAACAGGCCCAAACAGTTCTTGCCGCTCTTTGGTTCCTATTCGACCTTTCAGGAAACCATTCGTCGCGTTTCCGATCCGGCCCTGTTTGGTCGGCCGATTATCGTGACCAACACTCAGTATCGTTTTCTCGTCGCTCAAGAGCTCGCCGCCCTCTCGGCGGAGGCCGACATCCTGCTGGAACCTATGCGGCGCGATTCCGGGCCGGCGATCGTCGCCGGCGCCTTGTTCGCCCACAATCGTGACAAAGACGCCGTCGTCGTTGCGCTCGCCGCCGATCACGTCGTCACCGATCCGGGTGCTTTCGCCAGGGCCTGCGTGGCGGCATCAGAGGCCGCCGCAGGCAAACGCATCGTGACGTTCGGAGTACGCCCGACCCGCCCGGCGACCGAATACGGCTACATCCGTGCCGGCGCCGCCATCGGCCCCGATGTCTTCGCGATCGAGCAGTTCGTCGAAAAGCCCGACAAGGCGAAAGCGAAGCGTTACATGGACGAAGGCTATCTGTGGAACTCCGGCAACTTTTTGTTCCGTGCCGACCTGCTGCTGGAAGAGTACCATAATTTCGAGCCGGAAAGCGCTGCCGCGATCGTGAAGGCGGTCGAAACCGCTGGCCGCGATCTTGGGTTCGTCACTCTGGAACGCGAGGCATTTGCGGGCGTGACCGCCAAGTCTATCGACTACGCGGTGATGGAACGTACCAAACATGCCGCTGTGATGCCGGTCTCGTTCGGCTGGTCCGACGTCGGCTCATGGCAGGCGGTGTGGGAGTTGTCGGCGCGCGACGGCGCCGAAAACGCCGCACGCGGTTCGGCATTGTTCGTCGATGCAAAGGACTGCTACGTCGATTCTGAAAAGCAGCTCGTGGCGCTTTACGGCTTGGAGAACGTCGTGGTGGTGGCGACCGCCGATGCGGTCTTGGTGGCGCGGCGTGATGACGCTGACGGCTTGCGGCAGGTGGTGGCGAAGCTCAAGAAAGCCGCGCCGGCGGTGACTGAAGATCATCTGAAAGTGCACCGCCCCTGGGGGTCCTATCAGTCGCTCGATCAGGCCGAGCGGTTTCAGGTCAAGCGCATCGTAGTCAAGCAGGGCGGACGCTTGTCGCTGCAGCTGCATCATCACCGCGCCGAGCACTGGGTCGTCGTGCGTGGCACGGCGCGAGTGACGATCGGCGACGAGGTCAAGATCCTGCATGAAAACGAGTCGATCTACGTTCCCATCGGCAGCCGCCACCGTTTGGAAAATCCTGGCAAGATCGATCTCGAACTGATCGAGGTTCAGACCGGCTCTTACCTGGGCGAAGACGATATCGTTCGCGTCGAGGACGACTATCATCGGTCATGAGCCACCTGTGCGGCGAGGTCTAGAACCAACAGCCAATCCGCCCGCTGACCCGAAAGGACGCAGTTTTCCACCGCGCTGGTCGAGCGCTCGCAGCGGTTGAGTTATCGTTTTATTAACGGAAAATTTCGCGTCTCGGGACAATCGTAATTCTTGGAATCAAAATGTGTTCCAGTTCCGCACAGGCCCGGTCGCCAGCCGCCCCGGGGCGTGCTAGGGGAAACTGGGGTTGACGGCGCCTGTGGGCGTAGGGGTGAGGGTCTCAACGTGGTGGGGACTGATAAATTGCGCGTCGGGGTCGTAGGCGTTGGCGTCATGGGTAGCAACCATGCGCGAGTGCTCTCGGACATGGCCGGCGTGGAATTGGTTGGAGTGGCCGATCCTGAGAGCAGCCGTCGGAAATCCGTCGCCGACGCACTCAATTGCGCCGCCTTCGAGGACGTCGATGCGTTGCTCCACCGCGGGGTCGATGCGCTCGTCATCGCGGCGCCGACCCATCTGCATCATGATATCGCGCTGAAGTGCATCTCCCAGGGTATCCACGTTTTGGTGGAGAAGCCGATCGCCTCCACGGTCGCGGAAGGCCGCGACATCGTCACGGCGGCTCACCACGCCGGCGTTACGCTGATGGTCGGACACGTCGAGCGCTTCAACCCGGCGGTCGAGTCGATCAAGCGGGCGATCAAGGACCAGAACATCCTCTCGATTGCCATCACCCGGGTCGGGCCGTTTCCACCGCGCATGTCCAATGTCGGAGTCGTCATCGATCTTGCCGTGCACGACATCGACCTTATCCGCTGGTTTACCGAATCCGAGATCGTGGAAATCCAGCCGCAGACTTCGAGCGCTGTCGCCGAGCGTGAAGACATCGCGCTCTTGCAGTTTCGCACGGAGTCCGGCGTGCTCGCCCACATCAACACGAATTGGCTGACTCCCTTTAAGGCGCGCAACATCCATATCGCCACGCGCGACAAATATTTGATCGCCGATCTCCTGACCCTGCAAGTCACCGAATGTTTCGGTTTTCAGTCGGACGGCAGCTACTCGATGCGGCATTTGTCGGTCGGATACGCGGAGCCGCTGCGCTCCGAGCTCGTCGCGTTCGCCGACGCGATCCGCAAGGGCGAGCGCCCGGCTGTCACCGGAGAAGAGGCGGTCGCCAGCTTGGAAATCGCGATTCGCTGTCTTGAAGGGCGCGCCGCGCGAACGTCTTCGCCGCAGCGCAAGGGTCCGCGGCGCGTGGCCGGCTGAATGGTCGCCGATCGAGTTTGGGCGAGATAATGAATCAACACGCGCGGCTCGAGAGCGGGCCGATTCCGTTCATCGACGTTGCGGCGCAGCGGCGGCGCTTGGGCCGTAGCATCGACGACGCGGTTGCCCGCGTGCTTGCCCACTGCCAGTTCATCCAGGGGCCGGAGGTGCGCGCGCTCGAAGCCGATCTCGCCGCGTTCTGCGGCGCCCGCCATGCCATCGCCTGTTCGAGCGGGACCGATGCCCTTCTTCTCATCCTTATGGCCTGGGAGATCGGGCCGGGCGATGCGGTGATCTGTCCGACCTTTACCTTCCACGCGACGGCCGAAATGGTGGCGCTGCTCGGTGCGACGCCGGTGCTCGCTGATGTGCAGGCTGACACCTTTAACATTGATCCTGAAAGCCTGCAGCGCGCGGTGGCAACCGCGAAACGACTCGGGCTCAAGCCGCGCGCCGTCATTCCAGTCGATCTGTTCGGTCTGCCGGCCGATTACGATGCCATTACGGCCATCGCGGGCGAGCATGGGCTCTTCGTGCTCGACGATGCGGCGCAATCCTTCGGTGCGAGCTATCGGGGCCGCAAGCTTGGTTCCCTCGCCACCGCGACGGCCACGAGCTTCTTCCCGGCAAAGCCGCTTGGCTGCTACGGCGACGGCGGGGCTGTCTTCACCAACGACGACGCGCTCGCGGCCCGCATCAAGAGCCTGCGCGTCCATGGCGAGGGCGTCGACAAGTATGATCCCGTGCGCATCGGCATCAACGGACGGCTCGATACTATCCAAGCCGCGGTGCTCATCGAGAAGCTGAAGATATTTCCCGAGGAAATCATCGCGCGCGACAAGATCGCGGCGCGCTACTCGGCGGCTCTCGCCGATGTCGCCATAGTGCCACGCGTCGGCAATGAGTCGACGTCGGTTTGGGCGCAATACACCATCCGTCTTGCGCCGGGGCGGCGCGATGCGCTGGCGGCGGCGCTCAAGGCGGAAGGGATTCCCACGGCGATCTACTACGTTAAGCCGTTGCATCGCCAGCAAGCCTATAGCGGTGCCCCGGTCGCCGACGGCGGCGCGCCCGTCAGCGACCGGCTGGCGGAAGAAGTCATCAGCCTGCCGATGCACGCTTATCTGGAGCCGGCGGTGCAGGACCGCATCGTCGCGGCGGTCAAACGGGCGCTCGCGGGATAGGGCGCTCCCCTCCCGCATTTCATGGGGGAGGATTAAAAAGCGGCCCATGATCGAGAAGATTCTCACTGTCGGCGGCTACACGTTGCTCTCACGTGTGACCGGATTCGCGCGCGATATCATGCTGGCCGCTATCATCGGCGCGGGCCCCGTCGCCGACGCTTTCTTTGTCGCTTTCCGCCTACCCAATCATTTCCGCGCCATTTTCGCCGAGGGCGCCTTCAACGCTGCTTTCATCCCCGCGTATGCGCGTGTTCGTACCCAGGGTGGGCCGGAGGCGGCGCAAAAGTTCGGGGATCGGATTTTTACGCTCTTGCTGGCGACGCAGGTGTTTCTGCTCGCTCTTGCGCTTCTTTTTACCCCGCAGGTGATTGAGCTATTGGCGCCGGGCTTTTCGCGCGAGCCGGAGCAGTTTGCGCTGGCGGTTTCGCTCACGCGTATCACCTTTCCCTATCTCCTGCTCATCACCCTGGTGACGTTGTGGAGCGGCATTCTCAATGCCCTGCATCGCTTTGCAGCGGCGGCCGCGGCGCCAATCCTGCTCAACGTGACCATGATGGCTACGCTGGCGCTGGTCGCCTACTTCCCAGGCGCGGGCTACGCGGCGGCATGGGGTGTCCTGATTTCGGGTGTGCTGCAGGCGGTGTTGGTTGGTGCCGACACGGCGCGCAGCGGCGTATTGACGAGATTCCACTCGCTGGCCTGGGACGAGGACGTGCGCCGCTTTTTTAAGGCGCTCGTTCCGGCGACGGTCGGTTCGGCGGGAACGCAACTTGCCCTTTTCGCCGACACGATCATCGCAAGTTTTCTCACGGCAGGTGCCTTGTCGGCGCTCTATTACGCCGACCGCATCGATCAACTTCCCATCGGAGTCATCGGCATCGCGGTTGGCACCGTGCTGGTGCCGGAAATGACCAGCCGGGTATCGTCCGGGGATCACGCGGGCGCGCGCTCGGCGCAAAACCGTGCCATCGAATTCGCCCTGCTGCTGGCGATCCCTTGCGTGATTGCGTTCATCGTCATCCCCAACATCATCATGCGGGGATTGTTCATGCGCGGTGCGTTTAATGCAGAGGACGCACACGCCGCGGCAATGACGCTCGTCGCCTATACGATTGGGCTGATCCCGTTCGTGCTGATCCGCAGCGTCGTGGCGCCATTCCTGGCGCGTGGCGACACCCTGACGCCGGTCAAGGCGGCGCTGACCGGAACCGCCGTCAACATCGTCTGTAAGGTCGCCTTGATGGGGTCGTTGGCGCAAGTCGGGCTTGCGCTCGCAACCTCCGTAGGTGCGTGGATCAATTTCATCCTAGTTCTTTGGTTCGCAAGGCGGGCCGGTCTCATCGCCCTCGACGAGCGGCTGAAAACCTCACTGACAAAGCTCGGCATAGCCGGGTTTTCTTTTTTCGTCTTTCTGCTGATTGCGACGCCCATCGTCACACACCTGTTATCTTCGTTGTCCAGGTTTCGCTATGAGTCGGAACTTATCGTGCTGACCGTGCTCGGTGGCGCTTTCTACGGCGCACTGGTCATCGGCCTGTTCGGGCGGCGCTGGCTCTCGCTGACGCGGGAGCGCGCGCACGCAGCGCCGGCGGCGACGCTCGATGAATTTGAAGGGACCTCCGCGCCGCCGGCCGGACCAGACGAGATCTGAGCCGAAACGGAGATCGGTATGCGCGTCACCATGATCGGCGCCGGTTATGTGGGGCTAGTCTCCGGCGCCTGCTTTGCGGATTTCGGCCATCAGGTCACCTGCATCGACAAGGATTCCCGTCGCGTCGGCGCGCTCAAGCGCGGCGAAATACCGATCTTCGAGCCGGGACTCGCGGAGCTCGTCGAAGCCAATGTCGGTCAAGGCCGGCTCGAATTCACTGACCAGATGTCGAGCGTTGCTCAAGCCGAAGTTGTCTTCATCGCCGTCGGCACCCCGTCGCGCCGCGGCGACGGTTACGCCGATTTGAGCTTCGTGTACGAGGCGGTGCGCGAGATTGCCCCGCAGCTTGCCAAAACGGCGGTGACCGTTACCAAATCGACCGTGCCGGTTGGGACCGGCGACGAGATCGAGCGCATCCTGCGCGAGATGCGTCCAGACGCCGAACTGCAAGTCGTCTCCAACCCGGAGTTTCTGCGTGAAGGCGCCGCGATTCAGGACTTCAAGCATCCCGACCGCATCGTGATCGGCACCGACGATCCGCGCGCACGCACGGCGCTGGCGGAGATTTACCGGCCGCTTTACCTGAACGCCGCCCCTATGTTCTACGTCAGCCGCCGTACGGCGGAGTTGGTCAAATACGCCTCGAACGCTTTTCTCGCCACCAAGATCACCTTCATCAATGAAATCGCCGACCTGTGTGAGCAGGTCGGCGCCGACGTCCAGGACATCGCGCGCGGCATGGGGCTCGACAACCGCATCGGCTCGAAGTTCCTGCATCCCGGGCCGGGCTTCGGAGGCTCCTGCTTCCCCAAAGACGCGACCGCGCTGTTGAAGACCGCGCAAGACCACGGTGTGGCCTTGCGCATTGTCGAAACGGTCTCCGCTGTGAACGATCAGCGCAAGCGCGCAATGGCGCGCAAGGTGGTCGCGGCGCTCGGCGGCTCGGTGCGTGGCAAGACCATCGCGGTGCTCGGTCTCGCCTTCAAACCGAACACCGACGATACCCGCGACTCGCCGTCGATCCCGCTTATCACAGCGCTGCAGGATCTCGGCGCTATTGTGCGCGCTTACGATCCGGCCGGTATGGAACAGGCAAAGCCGGCGCTCCCCGCCATACATTATTGTGGCAGCGCCTATGCGGCGGCCGAAGGTGCCGCGGCGCTGGTCATCGCCACCGAATGGGAGCAGTTCCGCGCCCTCGATCTGGTCCGGCTGAAGAGCGTCATGGCGCAACCGGTTATCGTCGATCTGCGCAATATCTATCGTATCGACGAAATGAAGCGCGCGGCGTTCCGCTATGTGGCGGTGGGCAGGGGAGGGGCGGAGTAACGCTTCTTCCAGTGCCGGGCACCTGAAAAACCAATGGATTTTGCGGTCGGATTGCCAATTTCGCCGCGCGGAGCCGGCGGCGCTCTCAATTCACCATTATGACCGGAAGCGGGCTCAGCCGAATTGCTGCCGAGGGACCCACTGAGTAGATTGCCCGCCGAGGAGACCCCGCATGACCGTTCGAGGCGGCCGGGAACTGCTGGCAAGTCCCGGACCAACAAACATACCCGACGAAGTGCTGCAGGCGATGCATCGGCCGGCGGTCGAAATCTATTCGAAGCCGCTGATCGCAATGACCGAGAGCCTGCTGCGCGATCTTAATCGCGTGTTCCGCACTGCGGGTCGCTCCTACATTTATATCGCCAACGGCCATGGCGCATGGGAAGCCACACTCACCAACGTCCTTTCCAAGGGCGACAAAGTTCTAGTGCTGGAGAGCGGCAAGTTTGCGCTCGATTGGGGTGACGCCGCGGCGCGGCTCGGCATCGAGGTCGAAGTCGTCCCCAGCGACTGGCGTCATGCAATTCGTCCGGAAGAGATCGAACGGCGCCTGCGTGCCGACAAGGGCAACACCATCAAGGCCATTCTTGTGGTCCACGTTGAGACCAGTTCGAGCCTGCTCACCGACATTGCGGGGATCGGCCAGGCGATCAAATCCGCTCAGCACGATGCTTTGTTGATGGTCGACGCTGTCGCGTCGCTCGGTTGCGTGCCGTTTGAGATGGACACCTGGGGCGTAGATGTCGCTATGTCGGGGTCGCAGAAGGGCCTGATGGCGCCGCCTGGGCTGAGTTTCGTCGCCGCCAACGAACGCGCCCGCGACGCGCACCGCAAGGCCGGTCTGCGCACGCCTTATTGGGATTGGACGGCGCGCGACGGTGACGCGCACTACGTCAAATACGCGGGCACACCGCCCATGCAAATGATGTTTGCGATGCGCCAGGCGCTCGACATGCTGTTTGCCGAAGGGCTTGAGAACGTTCTGCTTCGCCATCGGCTGCTGGCGCAGGCGGTTCGCAGCGCCGTCGAGGCGTGGAGCAAACGCAAGACCATCGACTTTTATGTCGCCGAGCCGGCCGCTCGCTCCGATGCGGTCACGACCGTGCTCGCCGACGGCTGGAATCCCGAGGCGCTCCGCGATTACTGCGACGTCAAATGCGGCGTGACGCTCGGTCGAGGGCTCGGACGATTGAACGGCAAGGCGTTTCGTATCGCCCATATGGGGTACAATAACGCTCCCATGGTGCTCGGAGCGCTGGGCGTCATCGAGACCGGCTTGCGCGCGCTCGGAATTGCCCACGGCGCGGGAGGCGTGCAAGCCGCGATTGAATTCCTGGGCGATAACGTGAAGCCGTAACGAGCTTCTTCAGTCGTCGCGGAGCTTGTCATCGGACCGCGCGACTTCGCGCGGGTCCGTTGGCTCCTCGCAAATGACGGCGAAGATCAGGAAGCGTGACAGGGCATTTGCAAATTGGATAAATAGCCGAGGTTGGATCGCGCTCCTGCTGCGTCGAGGCGTTTCATGGCAAGTGAATTTGGCATCGGCGCCCGGCTTCCACGGCTTGAGGACGCGCGCTTCCTCGAAGGGCGCGGCCAATTCTGCGCCGATATCGCTTTGCCGGGCATGCTGCATGCTGCATTTGTGCGCAGCCCCCATGCCCATGCTCGCATCGTCGCGGTGCGTAAGCCGCAAGGCTATGAGCAGCGTGTGTTCTGCGCCGCAGACTTGCGCGGCGTTGGCCGGATGCGTTCGACGGCCAAACTCCCCGGCTTCAAACCGTCGGATTGGCCGATTCTCGCAGCCAACAAAGTGCGCCATGTCGGCGAGCCGGTTGCGATGGCGGTCGCCCCCACGGCGGCTGAAGCCGAAGACCTTGTGGCGCTCGTGGCCGTGGATTTCGAGCCGCTGACGCCGGTGGTGACGATGGCGGACGCGCTGAAGAAATCGCCACCGTTCGTTCACGACGAATGGGGCGACAACGTTCTGGTCGACATCAAGCTTGAGGCCGGCGACCTCAATGCGGCGAAGTCTGCAGCGGCGCATGTGATCGAGCGCAGTTTTCGCATGAACCGGATGCATCCGCTGCCGCTCGAGGGCCGCGCTTGCGTCGCGTCCTACGACAGCAGGCTCGATGAGCTCGTCGTTTATGTGGCGCATCAACTGCCGGTGCCGTTGCAGATCGGCCTGGCGCAGGTGCTGGGCATCAGCCAACGGCGGCTGCGCGTGGTGGTGCCGGATGTGGGCGCTTCCTTTGGGCTCAAGACATACGTCGAGAGCGAAACCGTATGCGTCGCTTTCGCGGCGATGCAGCTCCGCCGTCCGGTGCGCTGGATTCAGGATCGTCACGAGTCGCTGATCTGCGACGCGACTTGCCGCGATTATCAATGCAAGATTACCGGTTATGCGGATGCGAGCGGCCGGGTGCTCGCACTCGACTGCGACGTGACGGTGGATTCGGGAGCCTATTCGCCCTGGCCTTGGCCGGCCGGTATCGAAGGCGGCCTTGCTATCGGCAATATGCAGGGTTGCTACGATATTCGGGCGTTTCGCGGCCGGGCCATCAACGTGGTGAGCAACAAGCCCGCCGGCCAGCCGTTCCGTGGCGTCGCGCGCCCGTTGTCATGCATCGGTCATGAGATCGTTATGGACGGCGTCGCGCAGGCAGTCGGCATCGACCCGCTGGAAGTACGTCTACGCAACTTCGTGAAGCCCGAGCAGATGCCGTACGTGTCGATCACCAAAAAGACGCTGGACAGCGGCAACTACGCGGCGGCGCTCAAGCGCGCTGCTGAACTCGTGGATATGCCAGCGGTACGCACGCGGCAGAAAAAAGCTGAAAAGGATGGGCGGCTGATCGGCATCGGCTTTGCTTCGTTCTACGAGCAGACCGCATATGGAACGGGGCCGTTCGGCTATTCGGCGTGGGGCATCGAACTGGTGCCGGGCATGGAGCCGGCGGTGGCGCGGCTTACCGGCGACGGTGAACTCGTTCTTGAAGTGGGCTCGCATTCTCACGGCCAGGGACACGAGACGGTGTTTGCGCAGGTGGCGCACGAGGTTTTGGGTATCGACCCGCGCAAGGTGTCGGTGCGGTTCGGCGATACATCGACATCGACTGCCGGTACCGGCACCTACACTTCGCGCTCGATGGTTACGACCGGTGGCGCCATTGCGGAGGCGTGCCAATCGCTGAAGACTCCGCTTGCCAGAATCGCCGCGCATCTTCTGCAATGCAAAGAAGGTGACGTTAAGATCCGGGAAGGCCGCGTCCACGGCCCGCAAGGCAGCGTGGAATTTTCCGAGATCGGCCGTGCCTGGTACCACCACCCGGAAGACCTGCCGGCCGACGCCGACCCGGGCGGACTCACCGCTACGGCCGGCCACAAGCCGCACGATCCCGGCGTTTTTTCCTATTCGGCGCATGCCGCGGTGGTCGCCGTCGATCCGGACACCGGCGGAGTCGAGTTGCTCGATTACGCGATCGTTGCGGACTGTGGCACGCGCGTAAATCCACTGCTGGTCGAGGGGCAGGTGGTTGGCGGATTCTCCAACGGCCTTGGCAACGCGCTCTATGAAGAATCAAGCTACGACTCCTCGGGGCAGCCGACCGCCACGACGCTTGCGGACTATACGGTGCCCACCGCGCCGTCGATCCCCGAGGTCAAGCTCGACTTCATCGAGACGCCTTCGCCATTTTCCATGTTCGGCATGAAGGGCATCGGCGAGAACGGCGCAATCGGCCCGCCGGCGGCGATCGTCAATGCGGTCAACGATGCACTGCGTCCCCTTGGCGCCGCTGTGTTCGAGACGCCGGTGACCGCGAGCCGCGTCCGCGCGGCGATTGCGCGGATGTAATCGGGCGGCTGATGCATTAGTTGTCATCTTCCGCGAAGGGCGAAGGCGGACGATCCAGTAAGCACCATCATCAGAGATCATTGCGGCCGCCCACGATTACTGGATGCTCCGCCGGAGCCTGTCATCGGACCGCGCGACTTCACGCGGATCCGTTGGCGGAGCATGACAATTCAGGCCTTCAGCTTCAGCAGTCGGTCGGCGTTGCCGTGCGCAAATTTTTCCAGATCGGCGCCTTTCAACGGAACGTTATCCAGAAACTTGCGGCCCTCGGCGTTGCTGGCATACGGATAGTCGACCGAGAACATCAGCCGGTCGATGCCGAAGGTCGAAAGCGCGGCGACAAACGGAGGGTTGGTGAAAAAACCTGCCGACGTGATGTAGATCTGATCGATGATGGTCTTGGACAGCGGCCGCGACAGATACGAAATATCGGTGGAGAATTCGTGCTCGCAGCGCGCCAGCATGACCGGCAAGGCCTCGCCCATATGGCCGATGATGACGTTCAGCCGTGGATATTTGTCGAACACGCTCGCGACCGCCAACCGCATGACGTGCAGCGCGGTCTCGTAGTGCCAGCCCCAGGCAAAGGCCGCGAGCGCGAAATTGATCTTGGCCGGAAAGCCTTCGTAGTACGCCCTGCGCACGCCGTCGGGCGGCATGCCGGGATGGATGTAGAGCGGCACGTCGAGCTTTTCAGCGCGTGCGAACAACGGCGCGAACTTCGGATCGTCGAGGAACTGGCCGCGGATCATGCCGTTGATGAGCGCGCCTTTGAACCCGTAGACGGTGACGGTGCGCTCAAGCTCATCCGCCGCGGCCTCGGGAACGCTGACGGCCAGGTGAGCGAAGGCCGCAAACCGGTCCGGCCGCTCCGCGATTTTCTCGGCGAACGCATCGTTGAATTGGCGCGAATAAGCCGTGGCCTCTTTGCCCTCGAAGGCGTCGGCGTTCGGACCCATGTGGGCGCCCGCCTTCGACAGTACCTGCACGGTGATGCCGTTGCGGTCCATGTCGGCGATGCGCTCCTCGCCGAGATCGGCGATTTTTTCGCCGACGTTCCTGATGACGGTGGGCAGGTCTTCGTTGCTGCTGACCGGCGCTGGAGCTCCAGCCTGTACCATCGGGATGGCGAAATGTTCTTCGAGCGTGACGACGCGCATTCGGTTCTTCTTCCAGGCAAAGTTGGCGTTTCCGACGGGCATGGTATGACAGCCTCGGCGCTTCTTGTCAGGAGGAATCAATGCGAAAGCCGGCGGTGGCTGTTGCCGGGATTGCGCTCGCCGTGCTCGCAGCGGGTGAAACGCTCGCGCAGGAGCGGTTTCCGGCTCGCCCCATTCAGGTGATCGTGCCGGCGACGTCGGGCGGTCCGGTCGATACCGCCGTGCGCATGATCGAGTCCGCGCTGTCGTCCTCACTTGGCGCGTCTGTTGTGCTCATCAATCGACCCGGTGCCAGCGGAACACTGGGCATGCAGGAGGTCGCGACCGCGGAGCCGAACGGCTACACGATCGGCCAGGGGATCAATTCGATTTTCACTATCACCCGCATATCGGGGACGAGCGTGCCGTTCACACTTGATAGCTTCACCCTGCTTGGCAACTACGCGACTGACGTCAGCGTGCTCGCCGTCAGTGCGGATACGCCCTGGAAGACGCTCGACGACGTCATCGCCTACGTGCACGGCAATCCCGGCAAGCTCAATTACGCTTCGGCGGGTATCGGCACCGTATCGTCGCTGAGCATGCGGGCGCTCGCCCATCAATTCCAAATGGACATGGTGGCGGTTCCGTTTCAGGGCGGCGCGCAACTCACCACCGCGATTCTGGGCAAGCAAATCGATATCGGTATGGTCCCCTACACGACGGGCGCCGGGATGTTTGCGAGCAACAAACTTCGCCCGCTGATAACGACGGCACCCAATCGGCTGCCGCAGTTGCCCGATGTCGCGACCTTCGTCGAGCGCGGCATTGCCGAAAACGGCCTGAACCTCATCATGGGTCTCTACGCGCCAAAAGGATTGCCCGACGGCGTACGCAATACTTTGGTCGATGCAGTTGCAAAAGCGGCGCTCGACACGTCGTTCGCCGCAAAGGTCGAGGCGATCGGCCTGCTTGCCCGCTATGAAGATCCCGCAGCGGCCCGCAAGCGCTTGGAGACCGAATATGCGGACATCATCGCGCTCAGTCACAAACTGGAAAAGTGATCTAACGGTTTGAACAACAGAGTCCTAACGGCTTTGTGGTTGTTTGAAGGACGCCTTTATCGTTTTAGTCATCGTTCGGTATAGGCACATTTACTATCCGGCCGTGTGATTGGATCTGCGCATTGGAAAGCGCTTATGATAACGAAAATATTCGTCTTAGTATCGCAATATGACGCGCTCGCACGTTTGTTTGCTGCCCCCTGCGTCATAAGCGCGCTTAATGAGACCTTCGTTGCCGCTTAACGCGATGGCAATCGGGGTGTTGGAATCTTGGGCAATGGGTGTAGGAAATCCATTGGGGACGAAGGCTGGCCGCCTGACGGTCGCGCTCGTTGTAGCGCTCGGCGTGGGCGCGTCGGTTTCCGGCGCTCCGCCGACGGGCGGGCTTGCTTGGCACGACAAGTATAAGCGCCCCAGCGAAATTCCGTATCCGAAGGACAATCCTTATTCGGAGGCCAAGTTCAAGCTTGGCCGCACGTTGTTCTTCGATCCAATTCTATCGGGCTCCAAGAGCCGCTCATGCGAAACGTGTCATAACCCGGGCCTGTCATGGGGCGACGGGCAACCTCGCGCGATCGGCGAGGATCAGAAGCCGTTGCCGGTGCGCGCGCCGACGCTGCTCAACGTCGCCTGGACGCCGAAGCTCGGGTGGGACGGACACTTCCGCGATCTGGAGGCCGTCGGCATTGCCGCGATCACGTCTCCCGGCAACATGAATCTTTCCGACAAGGAATTACCCAATCGTCTGTCGGCCATTCCCGGCTATCTCGATGCCTTCGATGCCGCGTTCGGCGAAGGCGACGTCACCGTGCACAAGGTCGAGATGGCGTTGGCGACGTTCGAGCGTTCCATCGTGTCCAGCGAAGCACCGTTCGACCGTTGGCTGAATGGCGACGACTCTGCAATCGATGCGGCCGCCAAGCGCGGCTTCGCGTTGTTCAACGGCAAAGCAAATTGCGCCGCTTGCCATAGCGGTTGGGCGTTCACCGACTCGTCGTTTCACGATATCGGGACCGCCCACGACGACGACGTCGGGCGCGGCAGATTGTTTCCGAGCTCCACGGCGCTGAAGTATGCGTTCAAAACGCCAACGCTCCGCGATGTCGCGCATCGTGCGCCGTATATGCACGACGGTTCGGTGCCGACCCTGGAAGCCGTCGTCGATCTTTATGACCGTGGCGGTATCGACCGGCCGAGCCGCGACGTGGAAATTCATCCGCTGGGATTGAGCGCCGAGGAGAAGGCGGAGCTTATCGCCTTCTTGCGCACGCTGACCGGCGCGTTCCAGCCGGTTTCACTTCCCGTGCTGCCGCGCTGACGCCAGCCGCGATCGAAATATTCAGATCATAACCGGTAAAGCGCATCCGATAAGCGCAAAGCCGCCCAGCAGCAGGAAGCCGGCGGCGGTCTCAACCGTTTCGGTATGCGGAAATCGTTTCGATAGACACGCGACGACGCTTCCGATCGTCACAATAAGCAAGCCAGCTGCGCCAATCATGGCAATCTCCGGGCGCTCTGAAACGAGCGATCATCGCTTTTTAGCGACCGGCGCTTGCCGTCGGCCTTCGCGAGACCCTATAAATCTCCTTTTCTATTCAAGACTTTGTAAAGGTTAACCAAAGAACAAAACGACCAGGTAAAAGGTTACCAAATTGCTAACGCTTGTGGTAAATGAAGCCCTAGCAGGCCAGTAGACCGCGTGCGGCGGCGCTCCTGGTGTCTGTAGTTTGGTAGTCTGGAGGCCCTCCCGTTGAGCCGGCTTGCCAAGTGGCTGCTGCCGTCAGCAGCCACGGTTCCATTATCGTGCCTTGTCAGCACCGTGCTTGCCGGATCGGCGAGCGCCCATGTCAAGTGGTTCTGCGCCTTTGATGTCGCGGAACAACCCGTGGTGCTGGAACGCGTCCTGAATCCTTCATTCGAGGC
>Ga0181522_10000907_pt1 | contig 19452 bp, 14 predicted proteins | sample PEATcosm2014_Bin_27_FD_121103 | JGI IMG/M metagenome (GOLD analysis project Ga0181522, IMG submission 121103) | Peatland microbial communities from MTU Mesocosm Facility, Houghton, MI, USA - PEATcosm2014_Bin05_10_metaG | ecosystem: Environmental > Terrestrial > Soil > Wetlands > Peat | place... | reverse complement strand
GGTGTCCGAGCTCTCTTTCCAAGTCGAGCGTGGCGAGGTGGTGGGGTTGATCGGCCATAATGGCGCAGGCAAAAGCACCACGATGCGGATTCTTTCCGGTTTCATGCCGGCGACTTCCGGCACGGCGCGGGTGGCGGGTTTTGACGTGTTTCATCAATCGGACGAAGTCCGCCGGCGCATCGGTTATATGCCGGAAAACAACCCCCTGCATCCGGAAATGCGCGTGCGGGAATACTTGAAGTTCCGGGCGCGACTGAAGGGCCTCGGCTGGCGACGCTCGCGCGAGCGTGTGACCACGGTGATGGAGCAATGCGGGTTGACGGACGTGAGCCGCCGCATCATCGGCCAGCTTTCCAAGGGCTACAAGCAACGCGTCGGCCTGGCAGACGCCCTGGTGAATGAACCGGAATTGATCATCCTGGACGAACCCACCATCGGCCTCGACCCGCACCAGATCCGCGCCGTGCGACAATTGATCAAAAGTCTCGCCCAAAAGCACACGGTGCTGATTTCAACGCACATTTTGCCCGAAGTGGAAATGATGTGCGGGCGCGTCCTCATCATGCTCGACGGAAAAATCCTCGCGGCCGATTCACCGGACAATTTGCAGCGCCTCATGGCTGGCGGCAGCCAGATTGTCGCCGAAATTGCCGCACCGGCGGACCAATTGCGCGATCTCCTGGCCCAGATGCCGGGGGTGGAACAATTCGACGTCTCGCCCAGCGAGGGTGATTTTCAACGGTGCGCCCTGACCCCGCGCGACGGCTATGATTTGCGCCCGGCGATTTTCGGGCTGGTGCGGGAACGGGGGTGGATCCTGCGCGAGCTGACGCGCAGCCGCCATTCCCTCGAAGACATCTACGTGCAGGTGACCAAACCGGCCGAGGCGGAGGACGGCGAATGAGGATTTTCTGCACGCTCGCGCGCCGGGAACTGGCCGCGTATTTCTGTTCCCTCACCGGGTACGTCATCATCGCCGCGGTGACGCTGCTGACCGGGATGAGCTTTGTGATGTTGATGCGAAACCTGGGCAACGATCCGTTTTCCATGCCGGTCACGGAATTATTTTTCAACAGCTTCCTGTTCTGGGTCATTGTCATTCTGGCGACCCCGATCATCACCATGAGATTGTTCGCCCTGGAAAAGGCCACGGGCACCTATGAAACGCTGATGACGACACCGGTGACTGACCTGGTGGTGGTGACGGCCAAGTTCAGCACCGCGGTGGTTTTTTACGTGGTGATGTGGCTGCCGACCTTGGGCAGCCTTTTCATTGTGCGGCATTTCACGAATCAAACCAGCGCCTTGGACGCCGGAACGCTGGGGGGAATGTACCTGGGAATTTTCCTAAGCGGCTGCCTGTTTTTGGCATTGGGGTGTTTTGCTTCGGCCTTGACCCGCAGTCAGGTGGTGGCGGCCGTCATCGGTCTGGCCGCGGGAGTGGTTTTGTTCATCCTGGCTTATTTGACGCAGGTGGTCCCCGAGGTGGAGCAGTGGCAAACGCAGGTGCTGTCATGCTTCAATCTGTTCAAGCAGATGGAGGATTTCACGCGCGGCGTGGTGGACACCCGCACGGTGATTTTTTACGTCAGCCTGACGTTCTTCTTCCTGTTCCTGACCTTGCGCGTGGTGGAAAGCCGGCGCTGGAAATAAGATGCCAACCGCCTCCAAACCCCAACCCAGCTTCTCGCCCGGCCGCCGGTGGAAAATCGGCTTCGACGTGGTGGTGCGCACCGCGCTGGTGCTGGCGGTGGTGGTGATGGTGAACTATCTCGGCGCGCGTTTTTTTGGCCGGTTTTACCTGAGCTCGCAAACGCGCGTCCAATTGTCCTCGCAAACGCTGAGCCTTCTCAAGTCGATCACCAATCACGTGGACGTGACGGTTTACTATGACAAATCGGACAATGCCTATTCGACCGTCATGGCGTTGTTAGGTGAGTATCAGGCGGCCAACCCCCGGCTTTCAGTCCATGCCGTGGATTACGTGCGCGACGCAGGCGAGGCACAAAAAATCAAGGAGCGATACAATCTCAACGCCCCCACCGATAAAAACCTCATTATTTTCGAGTGCTTGCCGCCCAAGCCGTCCGATGGCGTCGGACCTTTCAAGGTCGCCAACGGGGACGCCCTCACCGAGGTCAAGCTTGAACCGGTGTCCAATCCAAAGGAGCGTGAATTCCGGCGCAAACCGATTGCCTTCAATGGCGAACAGTCCTTCACCTCGGCCTTGCTGGCCGTCACCACCGCCAAACCGTTCAAGGCGTATTTTTTGCAGGGCCACGGGGAACCCTCGCTCTCGGACAGCGATAATTTCGGCTTCCTGAAGTTTGGTTCCATCCTGGCCCAGAACTACATCGCGGTAACCAACCTGGAATTGAACGGGGACAGCGGCATACCCATGGATTGCAACCTGCTGATCATTGCCGCTCCGACCTCGCCGTTGCCGGACCCGGAACTGCAAAAGATCGAGGAATACCTGAAGCAAGGCGGACGGTTGCTGGCGCTGTTTAATTACGCCTCCAGAAACCGTCCCACCGGGCTCGAACCGATATTGCAGCGCTGGGGCGTCAATGTTGTCGCCGATGTGGCAAAGGACCCGGACAATACCATCAGTGGCGAGGACATCAAGGTCCGCCGGTTCAGCGAGCATCCGGTGGTGAACCCGCTCATTCAGTCCGCGCTGCAGATGATCAGGCCGCGGCCCATTGAACGGGTGCCATTGCCGAACCCGCCCGCCAACGCGCCGCAAGTCGAGGAGATCGCCTTCTCCGGCGAAAACTCCACGCTCGCGGAGGACAGCGCCGAGCCGCCGCGCAGTTACCCGCTGATTGTCGCCGTCGAGCAAAAGCCGGTGGCTGGCGTTGCCAATACGCGCGGCAACACGCGGCTCCTGGTTGCGGGCGACTCGATTTTCCTGTGCAACTATTACATTGAAGGGGGCGACAACCGCGACTTTGTCGGATATGCGGTCAACTGGCTGCTCGACCGCAACACCCTGCTCAAAGGCATCGGGCCGCGACCCGTCATGGAATACCGGTTGTGGATGACCAAGACCCAACAGCGCGAAGTCCGCTGGCTGTTGCTGGGAGCGTTGCCCGGCGCGGTGTTGTTGTTCGGCTGCCTCGTCTGGGTGGCCCGGAGAAAATAATGAATTCGAAAACCACCGGAATCTGGTTCACGATTGCCGCGGCGCTGTTCGCGTTGATTTATATTTTCCAGCATTTCCTGCGGCCATCCGCCGGGGAATCGTCCCGCATTCTGCCGGAACTGCGTCCCTCCGACGTCACCAGTGTCCAGGTCATCCCGTCCGGTGCGCCGGAAATCCGCGCCGTCCGGACGAATGAGGCGACGTGGCTGCTGACCAAGCCCGTCATTTATCCCGCCCAGACTGTCGCCATCGAGGCCCTGCTGGACGCGCTGCAAAAACTTGAGCCCGCCACCCGCATCAACGCCGCCGAACTGCGTGACCGCCACAATGCCGACGTGGAATACGGCTTTGAACCGCCCCGGGTTTCACTCGTCATTGAGTCCGAGGGCCAGCGCCGGCAACTCACAATCGGAGGCATTACCCCGCCCGGCGACCAGGTGTTTTTGCGTGTGGAAGGAGTCGATGGCCGGTTCGTGGCGGACGCCGATTGGCTCAAATTCATTCCGCCCAATGCCGACGCCTGGCGCGACACCAGCCTGGTGGACGCGAGCCACGATGTGGATTGGATCGTGCTGACCAACGGAACGAAGGCGATCGAGCTTCGACGGGATGCGACGAATCATCTCTGGCGCATGATCCGCCCGTTTCCGGCGCGGGCCGACACCGAGCGCATCGCCGATGCGCTGCAACACCTGCAAGCTGCGCGGGTGATGCAATTCATCTCCGATGACCCGGCGGATTTGACCGGCTGGGGATTACAACCCGCCGAACTTGATTTGTGGCTTGGCCACGGCACCAACTTCGTCGGCGCCCTGCACGTGGGCAAGAGTCCGACCAATGATCCGGACCGCGTTTTCGCCCGGCGCGGGGATTGGAACAGCGTGGTGACCACCGCCCGGGAGCCATTGCTGCCTTGGCGCGGTTCGGTGAATGATTTCCGCGACCCGCATTTGCTGGAATTGACCGCACCCGTCGCGGAAATTGAGGTGCAGGACCAGACCCATTTCACCCTGCAACGGCAAGGGTCGAACGACTGGAAGATCGTGGGCGAAAAATTCTCCGCGGATGCCGACAACGTGCAAGTGTACCTCAAGGCCCTTGCCGGTTTGCGCGTCGCCGAGTCAGGATTTGTGAAGGACGTGGTCACCGCGCCCGACCTGCCCACTTACGGACTGGCCCCGCCGGCACGACAAATCACCTTGCGTTCGGTGGCGGGGGACACCAACAGCGTCATCGTTCAATTGTCCTTCGGCACCAACCAAAACAATGAGGTCTTTGTCCGGCGCACAGATGAGGATTTTGTTTATGCGGTGGCGGCGGAAGACGTCAACCTTCTGCCCGGGGCGGCCTGGGAATTTCGCGACCGCCGCATCTGGAACTTCAAAGAGGATGACGTGGCGCAAATCACAATCCATCAGGACGGCAAGACGCGGCAGATTGTCCGCAACGGGCCGAACAAATGGTCGCTGGCCGCCGGTTCACAGGGAAGCGTGGAACCTCCGGCCCTGGAGGAAACCGCCCACCGGCTGGGCGAATTGACCGCCGTCGGCTGGATGGCCCGCGATGTGACCGCGCCGGAAATTTACGGTTTGACCACCAACAACCTGCAAATCACCATCGAACTCAAAAACGGAGAAAAACAGGTGGTGGATTTCGGAACCGAATCGCCGCAGGCGCACACTGCTGCGGCCGCCGTCATGCTGGAGGGCCGGCGGTGGGTGTTTGTCTTTCCACCGGTGCTTTACCAGTTCGTTACCGCCTATCTCACCATTCCGGCAAACATTCCCTGATATGCCTGCGCGATCCGGCTTCTGGCGAAAATGCCGCATCGGCTTTCGCTGGTGTCGCATCACCGTATTGTTCACGGTGCTTGCGCTGGTTTGCGCCCTGGTCTGGTTCAATCGCCTCGGCCTGCCGGATTTTCTGAAACGGCGGCTGGTGGATACCCTCCAGCGGCAGGGAATCGAACTGGCCTTCACCCGGATGCGCCTGCATCTCGTCCACGGACTGGTCATCGAAAACGTCCGCATCGGCCACGCCCAGGCACCCGACGATCCGGCGCTCTCCCTGGCCGAAGTCCAATTGCAGCTGGATTACCGCGCCCTGCTGCGCCGGCAATGGCAGATTGACGGACTGGTCCTGCGCGGGGGCCGGCTGGTCTGGTCGCTCACTCCCACCAACGCGTTGACGCTCGACAACATTTCAACCGACCTGCGCTTCCAAGCCAACAACACCTGGTCGCTCGACCAATTTCAGGCCGATTTCGCCGGCGCAAAACTCACGTTATCCGGCGACGTCGTTCACGCGCCGGAGATGCGCAACTGGGAGGTTTTTCGCGGGGGAAAAACCGCCGACCGCGCCATCTGGCTGGCACGATTGCGGCAACTCTCTGACGCGCTCGACCGGATTCATTTCAGCGGCGCACCGCAACTGAGCCTGGTTGTGGACGGCGACGCGCGCGAGATCCGCTCGTTCATCGTCCGGTTGAACCTGAACGCGGCATCGGCTCAAACCCCCTGGGGTGGCGCGCACGACATCCGATTCACCGCCAGCCTCACCGCCCCCATGGAAATGCCGACCAACGTGGATCATTCCCTGGCCTGGTGGACCAACGCCCTGCCTTACCGGCTGGTCTGGACGGCGCAGGTTGCCCGGCTGAAATCGGAAATGTTGAACGCGGATACGGTGGTGTGCAGCGGCCTCTGGCGGGCCCCGGAGCTGACCGTCACCAGGTTGTCCGCCGGGCTCGGCGGCGGCCGGCTCGATGCCACGGCGCGGCTGAACGTCGCCACGCGGGAATTCGCCTTCACCAACTCGTCAGATTTCGACGTTCATGCCATTGCCGCGTTGCTGACGGAAAAAACGCGCGACCGGCTGGCGGAGTTTTCGTGGGCCCAACCGCCTTCGATCCAAGCCAGCGGCTCGCTGGTCATGCCCGCGTGGACGAATCAACAGCCCGACTGGCGTGCCGAAGTACAACCAACCCTCCAACTGAATGGTGAGCTGAACCTTGAAAATGCCACGGTCCTCGGAGCGAAGGTTGATTGGGTGCACACGCATTTTTTCTATTCAAATCTGGTCTGGCAATTGCCTGACCTCGCGGTGGTAAAGGCAAAAACCCGGCTTGCCCTCAGCGGGGGCGAGGACGACCGAACCCAGATTTATCGCTGGTACATCCGCGGCCGGTTTGACCCCGAGGCCATCCGGCCGTTCTTGACGGCGAGCAACGCCTTGCGGGGCCTGGATCACTTTAGCTTCAGCGAACCGCTGGCGCTGGAGATGGACCTGGGCGGGCGTTTGTACGCTTACGACAGCATCAGTGTGACCGGGCGCGTGGCATTGACCAATTTCACGCTGCGCGGCCAATCGGTGGACAACCTCACCAGCGAACTAAGCTATACCAACCGTATCCTTGAGTTTCTTCACCCGCACTTGTGGCACGGAACGCAGACGATGACCGCCGACAAAGTCACAATGGATTTCAATGCCCGGCTGATCGTCTTCACGAATGGTTTCAGCACCGCCGATCCCAGGATGGTGACGCACGCCATCGGCCCGAAAACCGGCCGGCTGATGGATCCGTATCTATTTCTGGAGCCGCCCACGGCGCAGGTAAACGGCTGCCTGCCGCTGCGGGACATGAACGGCCCCCGCGACACCGAGGGCACGGATATGCGTTTCGACATCGTGAACAGCGTGCCGTTTCAATGGATGAGACTGAAGTCGCCCGGCATCACTGGAACAATCCACTGGCTCGGCAGCGTGCTGATTCTGACCAACATCCAGGCCGCGCTTTACGGCGGCGCGGGCAGCGGCCGGGCTTACTTTGATTTCCGGGCTCCGCACGAAGGCGCGGATTATGATTTCAGCCTGACCGTGAGCAATGTGGACCTGCATGCGCTGGCGGTGGATCTGTCCTCGCCGACGAACCGGCTCGAAGGCACGTTGGCCGGATGGCTCGCCGTGACGCACGCGGATTCGCGGGATTGGCACACGTGGGACGGTTACGGCCACGCGTACCTGCACGACGGGTTACTTTGGGACATTCCCATTTTCGGCTTTTTGTCGCCGGTGTTGAACACGTTTTCATCCGGTTTGGGCAACAGCCGGGCGACCGACGGCGCGGCGGGATTTTCCATGACCAACGGCGTGATTTACTCCAACTCGCTGGAAATCCGATCCGCCATGATGCGGCTGGAATACGTCGGCACGGTGGATTTGAGGCAAAACGTGAACGCACGGGTGACCGCCGAGTTGCTGCGCAACACCTGGATGATCGGCCCGGTGGTCAGCACGGTGCTGTGGCCGGTGAGCAAGCTGTTTGAATACCGGGTTACCGGCACGCTGAAAAATCCGAAAAGCGAGCCGGTCTACGTCCCCAAGCTCCTCCTGTTCCCGCTGCACCCGATCCGCACCCTGGAGGAAATATTGTCCGGCGGCGAATCGGATTCCAATCGTCCGCCGGAAAATTCGAACGGCCAGTAAACCGGTCACTGGTTCGGGATCGAATAGGTGTTGGTATATCCCGTCGGCGCTTCAGGTATCACGCGGTTGAACGGGCCGTCGGCATGGCCATCAAGTTTGGCCCGTTTGAGTTCGGCTTTGCGCTCAGCCTCGATGGCTTTGCGTTCGGACACCGCATCGTCCGTGTCGGCCGCGGAAATGCCGGGCAGCCGGCGCTCTTCCTTGACGGCCTGGACGGCGGCGATCTCGGGGGTTCTCAAAACCGTCGGCCGCATGAGCACGATCAACTCACTGCGGGTCTTGCTGTCACTCCGGCTGCTGAACAAAGAGCCGAGAATGGGAATATCCATCAGCAGGGGAACTCCGCTGCGGTTCTTGTCCTTTTCGGAGCGGACAAACCCGCCCAGAATGATGGTGTCCCGATCTTTTACGGCAATCTCGGAGTTCAGCGTGCGCTTGTCCGTGTTGGGCACATTGCCCACTCCCTGGATGACCGTATACCCGTTGATGTCGTCAATTTCCTGTTGGATGTCCATGACCACCAAACCGTCGGGATTGATGAACGGTGTGACATCCAATTCCACACCGACGGACAACTGCGAATAGGAAGAGCTGGCGCCCGTGCCGACGCCGCTGTTGTAATAAACGCTGTTGACGTAGGGCACCGTATTGCCGACGAAGAACTGGGCCGCTTTTGCCTGCGAGGTCTGGATGCGCGGGCGCTGGATGATGGAGACCGTGCTGTCGGCGGCTGCGGCCTGGAGCGCCACGTCCCACGTGCTGCCAATGCTGCCGAAATAGCCGAAGCCGTTGGGCAGGCCGTTTAATATGTTGCTGCCGGCCAGTGAAATGGCGTTGGTAATAAAATTTGCGAAGGGTTGGCCGTTGTTGATGCCACCGGCCGTGACGACCGGCGTGCTCGAATTCGGATTCCAGCTTTTAACATGCTGGTTGACCGACACGCCGTAATTCCAACCGCTGTTCAATGAGACGTCCATGATGACCGACTCGATGAGCACCTGGGCCAGCAGCACGTCGAGTTTCGCCACCACCGCTTTGATCCTCTCCATGTCCGGGGCCGTGGCGAAAATGAGCAGGGAATTGCTCCGCTGGTCGGCAATGATTTTTGTCTGGCCAAAAACCTGGATCTGGTCCTGCTGCCCGCCCGTTGACGCACGTTGAATGATGGACTGCAACCGTTGCTGGAAGGTGTTTCCACCGGTGGCCGCACCACCGACGGCTCCTTGCGAGCCAAATTGCCGTTGCTGACCTGATTGGTTGTAGCCTCCCGTCTGGCCGCCCATGGCACCGCCCGCCGCACTGCCTCCGCCCGGGCGTCCCACTCCACTGACAGACGACGAGGCCCCCGAACTGCCGATGCTGACCGTGCTCCCGCCACCGCCGCCGAGGCTGTTCAATGCGCTGGCAATGTCTTCCGCCAGCGCGTAGCGGATGGGGATGACTTCGGAGACGTATTCCGCCGGAACCGAGATGTCGATTTGATCAATCATTTCGAGCATCCGCTTGACATTTTCAGCGTTGTCGCGCAACACGAGGATGCCGTTGTCATCGATGGGCAGGATGGAATTGGGCAGTTTCGCAAAAGGCTGGATGATGGGCACCATGATGCTGGGCTTGACGTATTTCAACTGCACGATATGGGTCACATAGGAACCCATTTCCGGCAACTGATTCGCATTCTCCTTGTTGAATTCCGCGCCGGCTGAATTCGCCTGATCCACCGGCAGCACCTTGGCAAATTTGTCGCCGATGTTGACGATGGAGATGCCGTTGAGGGCGAGCACCGCCTGCAGTGCCTGGATCGCCTCGCTCTTGGTCAACGGCGTCTCCGTGCGCAAGACAATCTGTGCCGTCGGCAGCCCGGCGCGCAAAATCGTCCGGCCAACCAGTTTCGCGTAAACGTCCAGCACCTGGTTCACATCCACCCCCTGGAAATTGATGTTGCCGGCGGGAATCATTTCCTCGGGCGGCTGGGAGGCCGGCGGGGCACCGGAAACGGCGGCGGCGGACGGCGCCGCCGCGGGGGCATTGCCGGGGGCTGACGGCAGGACGGGGGCGGCCGCGGGCGGCGCTCCGGGGAATGTGGGCACGGTCGGGGTGGCTGCGCTGTTGGTCGCAACGTTGGCACCTTGCCCGAAACGGCGCGGACTGGACGTCGGCTGCGCCCAGGACGCCAGGGCGGTTAAAAATAAAATCAGGACAAGCGTGGTCGTTTTCATTTTGCGGTGTTGGTTAAAAGCTTCGAATCGGCCGAGGCGCCGCGCGCCGGTGATGCCGGATTCTTTTGGTAACTGGCGACGAGCCGGATGTTGGCGTTAAGACGCATGTGGGCACCGTCGGGCTGCAGCTCCAAATCACGCACCCGGATCATGGAAGCGCCCGAACCGAGCTTGTACAGGAAATCGACGAGCTGCTCGTCCGTGGCCGTCACACTGATGTTTTGGATCTGTTCGACGAAGAATTCGTTGGTATGCGTCATTTGCCGCGAGGTGCTGCCGATGCCGACGCCGCTCTCCGCAGCCTGGGTCTGGATGACGCGCATGAAATTGATGGTCTGGTCCTCGGGAGCAACGGTGGATTCACCCTGGCTTTCGAAGCTTTTCAACTGCGCCTGAAAACTGGCCATTTGCGCGATGGTCGTCTGGTAAAGCGCCAGCTTGCGCCGGGCGTCATCGAGGCGGCCCCGCAATTTCCCCCAATCGGAAAAGTGCGGCCAGATCTGCCAGGCGTTGAGCACCACGATCACCACAACCAGGACGCCGACTGCCAGGCGCCGTTCCATGGGACGCAAATGCGCGAAATATTTTTTCATTGCGCCGCCTCCGTATGTCGCAGCAAGAGGCTGAAACTCCAGGTCACCTGGTTGGCATTCTGGCGGTAGACCAGCGGATCGCCCGGGTCAAACACCGGCTGCTCGTTGAGCCTGGCTTTTTGCATCCCCGTGTCGAAATCAAAGAGCGTGTTGATCTGGTCCGGCGTGGCGCTGCCGTTGAGGGAAAGTTTCTGGCCGTCCGCGAAGCTGAATCGCTGGAGCGAAATGCCGGGGGGCATTTGTTCCGCGACGATTTTCCAGCAATCCAGCGCCGCGTATTTCAAGGTCTGGCGTTCCTTGAGCACTTCGGAGCGCGCCTTGAGCTGGAGGGTGTTCGTATAGCTGCCGCTGATATCCGCAACCTGCTTTTCGACATTTTGCGTCTTGAGGGTGAGAAAACCGACGGCGCAAAAGTAAATCACCACGCCGATGGCGTACAATACCCCGGTCGTAAACAAACCGCGCAGCCAGAGACGATCCACAAATTGCTGTTGATAGCGCGCGGGAAACTCCACCGGCAGCAGGGTCGCGTGTGAACCCGTTGCCGCCGCGCGTTTCGCCGTATGCGCGGCCAGCTCCGCCGGCGGCAGCGGCGGCACAACCCGCACCGGCTCGCCCAGACCCTCGCGCAAGGTGGTTTCCCATTCCGTCGACGTCACGTTGTCGGCAACCAGGTGCCATTGGATGAGCCGCGAGGTCAGCCAGCCCTCCAATTCGCCGGCCCAGGCCAATTGCGCCAGTTGGGCCTTCAGACTCTTGGCGCGGTCGCCCGAGGGCGGCAGCACAATGTAGCTGAGATTTCGCAACCCGCCGGCGTACCACCACGCCACCAGCGCGGCGCTTTGGCCGGCCAGCGTCACCGGATAAATCCACGCTCCGTCCTCCGTCGCCGGGGTGGCTTCCAACTGGTCCAGCATCGGCACTTCCAACCGGTCCGCGAGATAGCCCCGGCCTTCGAGCTTGCCGAGAAATTCCTCCACCAGGCTGCGCTCGGCGATGACCACCACCACGGTCTGCAAATCCTCCGCCTTGGCTTCACCGGCGATGGCGGCGCTTCCCCCGGCCCGGAAGGGAGGTGGCGCGTCGCCGTGGCGCGACAAAATATGAATCGTCCAGACGATTTGAGCCACGGGCATGGGGGAAAGTTTCTCGAGCTGCAATTCCACCATCGCGAATGTTTCGTCGAAACTGCTCCGGGGCAATTCCACCACCCGGAGAAAGACACTTTCGGGCGGCAGCCACGCGATGTTCAACCGCGGCTGCCACAACGAACTCCAGGATTTGGCCACCGACCGGGACGGCAGGGGTTCGTCTATCGCAGCCCGGTGCTCACGATTCAGGGCAAAACCGCCGCCCTTGGAGTCAAATTGCCAGAGGCGGCTCGCGTCGGACGCCACCTGCAGAATATTACATGAATGCCAGCGAGACATGGAATAAAGGGGTTTAGGGGCGCGGGATGAATTGCGTGCGTTCGCCGCCGCTCAAAGCCTCCAGGTGTTCCTCCATCTGCGTGACCCGCAGCACTTCCTCGATGGTCGTGGAGCCGGCCTTGACCTTGTTCCAGCCGTCGGTGCGCAGCGTCCGCATGCCGGCTTCCATGGCGCGTTGAGCGATCGTCGTGGCATTCGCACGGTTCATGATGAGCGGGCGGATGGCTTCGCTGACGAGCAACAGCTCGTAAATGCCTTTGCGGCCCTGGTAACCCTGCTGCCGGCATTCTTCGCAACCGGCGCCGTGCCAGAATTTCGCCGTGTTGATTTCATCCTCGGGAAATCCAATCCGGCGCAGGTAATCCGCGTCCACCTTCTGTTCCGTCTTGCAGTGCGGGCAAATCGTGCGCACGAGGCGCTGCGCCATCACGGCCTCGACCGACGACGCCACGAGGAACGGCTCAATCCCCATGTCAATCAACCGCGTGAACGCGCTGGGCGCATCGTTCGTATGCAGCGTGCTGAACACCAGGTGACCCGTCAGGGACGCGCGGATGGCGATCTCCGCCGTCTCCTGGTCGCGGATTTCACCCACCATCACGACATTCGGGTCCTGGCGCAGAATATGACGCAGCCCCATCGCAAAGGTGAGGCCGATTTCCGGGCGCACGGCAATCTGGTTGATGCCCTTGAGTTCGTATTCCACCGGTTCCTCGATCGTGATGATGCGTTTGTGGACCGAGTTGATGGCGCTCAAGAAAGCGTAGAGCGACGTGGATTTGCCCGAGCCGGTCGGCCCGGTCACCAGAAAAATGCCGTGGGGCTTGATGATGATTTCGCGGATGGCCGCCTCCTCCAGTGGCGAGAAGCCGAGCTTGTCCAGGCTCAGGAAGATTTTCCCGCGTGTCAGCAAGCGCAGCGAAACACTTTCGCCATAAACCGTCGGCACCGTCGAAACGCGGATGTCAATTTCCTCGCCCTTGATGCGGACGTTGATGCGGCCGTCCTGCGGCAGGCGCTTTTCGGAAATGTTCATGCCGCTCATCACCTTGATGCGCGAAATCAGCGCCGACTGAAAGCGCTTGAGCTGCGGAGGCATCGGCGTCTGATGCAAAATGCCGTCGATGCGGTAGCGGATGCGCAGTTCGTCCTCCGCCGGTTCAAAATGAATGTCTGTCGCGCGGTCCTTGAACGCCTCCCAGATGACCTGGTTGACAAACTTGATGACGCTGGCCTCCTGGTCGTCCTCGGTGATTTCCTTGTCGCTGGCAATGTCCAGATCCAGCGCCTCACCTTCGCCCAGTTCGTCGAGCGTCTCGGCGCCGACCCCGAAGTACTTCTTCAGCGCCTTCTCAATTTCCATCTTGGGCGCCAGCGCGAACTGGACCGGCATGCCGGCGTTGAACCGGACGGCATTCATCATCGCCGCGTCGAACGGGTCGCTGACCACCACCTGCAGGATGCCGTTGTTCACGTCCGTGGGCAGCACGGAATATTGAAACGCGATCTTGGTGGAGATTTTATTCCGGGTTTCCGGGGGGATGGTGTGCTTGGGTAGATCCAGAAACGGCCACTCGAGCGTTTGCGCCAGCTTTTGGAGAAAGGCGTCCTCGGTCAGGCCGCGCTCGCGGGCGATGAATCCGAGCAGCGGTTCCGCCGAGCCGCCATTGGCGGCGGCACGCCACGATTCACGCCAGCCGTCAAACTGGACGGGCGTTGCATCGGCAACCGAAGCCACCAGATTTTTTACCGAACTAAAACCCATGTGTTTCCTTCATTTCAGGTTCCTTCATTCAACAGCGAAAAGCCGGGAAAGTTGCGGTTTTACATGAAAAATTCAAGCACTCTGCACACCATTTCCAGCTCCCCCGCCTTAATTCGTGCAATTTGGCCAAAAATTGGCTATTCCTGCCCCAATATGAAACAATTCGCCACCGTCACCGTCATTGGTCGGGACAAAACCGGCGTCATTGCCCGCGTCACCGCCTTTCTCTTCGAGCAACATGCCAACATCGAGGCGCTGGAGGAACAGGTCACCCGCGGCCAGTTCAGCATGACGCTCCAGGCCTCGTGGCGGCCGGCGGATTGCAGTGCCGCCAGCTTGCGCGCCGGGCTTGACGCCCTGGCCCGGCAGCTCGGCATGGAAATCAAGATCCGGTTCACGGAACCCAACCGCCGCCAGCGTTTTGCCCTGATGGTGACAAAGGAACCGCATTGTTTCGACGCGCTCCTTGCCGCCTACCGCCGCCGGCAACTCCAGGCCGATCCCGTCCTCGTGATCTCCAACCGTGCCGATCTTGCTCCGCGGGCCAGGAAGGCCGGCCTGCCTTTCATTTATATTTCGTGGAACGACCGCGCCAAGGCCGAAGCCCGCGCCCTGCGCCTGCTCGAGGAACACCAGATTGATTTCGTTGTGCTCGCGCGATTCATGAAGATCCTCTCGCCGAACTTCGTTTGGCGGTACAAAAACAAGATCATCAACATTCACCCGTCGCTGTTGCCGAGTTTTCCCGGTCCCCAGGCATACCGGCAGGCGTATGAAGGCGGGGTGAAGATCGCCGGCGTGACGGCGCACTTTGTTTCGATGCGGCTGGATGAAGGCCCGATCATTGCCCAAGGCTCGTTCCAGATTCGTCCCGGCATGGCGCTCAAGGAGATCATCGCACGCGGCCAGAAACTCGAAGCGGACGTGCTGGTCAAAGCCGTCAAAATTTATCTGGGCAAACATCTCGACGTTTATTGGGGCGTGGTGAAGGAGGTTTAGCCCCGGCACCTCTGCGCCTGACTGCCGGCAGGGCAAGCAACGCGCATTAGCCGGACCAATGGGGAAACGGGCGGGATGGTTTTCCACGGAGCCGGAATCTGTCCTGTTTCTGGCCAAACAGCCTGCACCCTGCCGCTTCCGCCGTGGCATAAAAATTTTCCAAAATCTTGTTCACCAAGTTGAACCGATTTTGCTCCAGCAGTGTCGGAGTTACTAAGGAGCCAAGCAAGTTCGTATGAATGTCATGGTCGAGAGAAAACGTTTGATTGAACTGACGTTGAAGGCAGCCGTCGTTTATGATGACTTCGATTTTGCCGCGCGAACCGCCGCGCTGTTGGAGCGCGCGGCGCGGCGCTCGGACGAAGCGTTGAAATGGGATGTCAAGCCGTGGCGGATTGATCTGCTGAAACCATCGTCCCTGGCTGATGCCGCCCTCGAGGAAACCCTGGACGCAGACTTGGTCGTGGTCGCCCTGTGCACAACCCACCTGTTGACGGACGATTTGATGGAATGGCTGGAACATTGGGCGGCACACCGGCAAATCGGGGATGCCGCCATGTTGGTGCTGTGCCCGGAGGAAACTGCCGGACCGGCGTCGTGCTGGAACCGGCTGAAAGAGTTTGCGGAATGGCGGGGGCTGTTTTTTCTGGGCAGCCACAGCTTGCAGACTGACTTGGAATCGGCGGATTTCGTCCGTCGGTTGTGGCAGCGAAAACACACGGTCGTCCCGGAAGTTCCCTGGTCGGCAGACCCGGCACCCCGCCATTGGGGCCTCAATGAATAATGGGAATTAATGGAGGGTTGCATTGTCACCGCTCCAGGCTTAATGTGCACCTGGAGCTTGGAGTTTGCGGCCCCGGAAAGGAAAAGTTATGGCAAAGAAAATAAACTCGCAAAACGGCAGCCATGGCCAAAAACAAGCCTTCACGTTCTCCGCGCCCGGCGCCGGGAGCGTGCAATTGGTGGGCGATTTTACACACTGGCAGAAGCGCCCCATCAACTTGCAGAAAGGCACGGATGGCAAATGGCGGACCACCGTGGAATTGCAACCGGGCACACATCATTACCGCTTCCTCGTGGACGGTGAATGGCGCGACGACCCCGAGTGCGCCCTCCGCACGCCAAATCCTTTTGGCGGCGAAAACATGATGCGACAGGTGGCATAAACGGCAGCGCCCTCAACTGACGGACGAAGATGGGGAACCGGTGTTTCGCAGTGCGCCCTTGAAAAAATCACCGGCGCAGAAGGGGAGGGATTTGTGTGTGCCGCCATCCAGATTCACCGGCGCTTGCGCCTCGACTCATGCGGCGGGAGTGATACGATGTTCGCGTGAATGAACTCCTTATTGGCCTGGTTGGCGCCTTGATCGCCACCAATCAGCCGCTGGCCGTCAGTAATTTGATCCAGCAGAATGCCGGTGTCTCGGTCACTGTGGTGAATTCCAACGACCCGGCCGAGAAGGAATTGGACCAACTGATGGCCGGGGACGATGCGGCGCTGGCCGAGGTGGATCGATGGATTCGCGACAACAACGCCTTTGCCGCCCAGGACGCCGGCGAATCGAAGGAGGCATTAAACCGGCGCATCCGGGCGCGGCTCGATTCCATCCGCCAGGGTTACGAGGATTTTCTGCGACGCTATCCGGATTCTGCGCGCGGGCACCTGGCCTATGGCAGTTTTCTGAATGACATCGGCGAGGAGGACGAAGCCGGGGCACAATGCGCCATTGCCGCCCGGCTCGACCCGAAAAACCCGGCGGCGTGGAACCAGCTCGCCAATTACTGCGGCGAACACGGCCCCATCACCAATGCCTTCGTGGACTATGCCAGGGCCATTGAACTGGACCCGGCCGAACCGGTGTATTATCAAAACCTGGCCACCACGGTCTATCTCTACCGCAAGGACGCGAAGGAGTTTTACGGTCTCAATGAGCAGGAGGTTTTCGACAAGGCCCTCGCCCTGTACCGCAAGGCCATGCAATTGGACCCCCAGAACTTCCCGCTCGCGACGGATTATGCGCAAAGTTATTACGGCATCCGGCCGCTGCGCACCAACGACGCGTTGATGGCGTGGACCAATACGCTGCAAATCGCCCATGACGACACCGAGCGCGAGGGCGTTTATCTGCATCTGGCCCGGATCAAAATATCCATCGGCCGCTTCGCCGAGGCCCGTGCTCATCTGGATGACGTGACCAACTCGGCACTGGCCGACCTCAAACACCGGCTGGAGCGCAGCCTGGCCGACCATGAACATGCCGCAACCAACCCCGCGACCGCTGGTGTTTCGACGAACATCCTGGCAACATCTACCAACACGCCGGGCCGGACGCCGTAAAATTTTTTCATGGTTTGCCGCGTAATTTCTGCTACCTTGTCGGGCACAATTTGCACCAACCATGAGCTTTTACGATAAATTGAAATTTGATGCGAATGGCCTGATTCCGGCCATTGTCCAGGAACAAAAAACCGGTCGTGTCGTGATGATGGCCTGGATGAACCGCGCCTCGCTCGAAAAAACCATCGAGACCGGCAAGACGCATTTTTGGAGCCGCTCGCGCCAGAAATTCTGGATGAAAGGCGAGGAAAGCGGCCACACCCAAACGGTCCGGGACATCGCGTTTGACTGCGATGGGGACACGCTGCTGATCCAGGTGGACCAGATCGGCGCCGCGTGTCACGAGGGTTACCAGTCGTGCTTTTTCCGGTCGGTGGAAAAGGGCGGGGCGTCCTTCAAGATAACGGAGCCGCAACTCGAAACCCCCGAACAGATTTACGGAAAGAAAAAGTGATGGATGAAACGGCGACATTCGCCAGCCGCGATTATTGCCTGCTGCTGCTGCTGCTGGTTTTTGCGCGGGGAATGGATTTTCTCAGCACGTGGATCGCGACGCCGAACCTGGTGCTCGAAGGCAATCCTCTCGCCAAAAAACTCGGCTGGAAATGGGGTCTGCTGCTCAATGTCGTGCTGGTTGGCGTTCTGGCCCGGTGGCCGCTGTCGGCCATCGTCGTCGCCACCGCGAGTGTGCTGGTGGCCGCGCGCAATTTCCAGTCCGCGTGGCTCATGCATTCGCTGGGCGAGGAAAATTACCGCCGGTGGCACGTCGAGCGGGTGCAGGAAACGCGCATTACACTTTACCTGTTGTGCCTGGCCGGCAACACGCTGTTGACGGCCGGCGTCGGGGCAGCGCTGATTTATGCCAGCCACCTGCGACAGCTGCTGCCGTTCGCCATCGGCATGGGCATGGTGGCCTATGCGGTGGCCGTGGCGTTTTATACGCTGCTGGCGGTCTGGCGGATCCGGCGCGCGGCAAAAAAACTGGCCACAAGGCAAAACGGCCGCCCCAATGGCAAAATGTTGACGGTTGACCCCTGGACGCGCGTGGAAACTCGCGCGCCGGATAAAATCATTTAGTCAATGCACTCACCAACCCCGGACGAGTTTTTGAAGCTGGCCGCACACGGCAACGTGATCCCGGTTACCCGCCGCCTCCTGGCTGACATTGAAACCCCGCTTTCGGCCTACCGGAAAATCCGCGGTGCCGGCGAATCGTTTTTGTTTGAATCGGTCGAAGGCGGCGAGCACATCGGCCGCTACTCGTTTGTCGGCTGCAACCCGCGCGCCGTCATCCGGCAAACCGGCGATCGCGTCGAAGTCATTGAAAACGGCAGGGTCGTTGAAACCGCCTCCATCGGCAAGGACGTCAAGGACGGTCTGGTCGTCGTTGAGCGCGTCATGAAAAAACATCGCGCAGTATTGTTGCCGGGTTTGCCACGTTTCACCGGCGGGGCCATCGGCTTCATCGGCTACGAATTCATCCATGACGTCGAACCGGTCGTGCCGCGCCCGCCCCGGGACGAATTGCAAACACCCGTGATGGTGTTTCTCATCGCCGACCAGCTTTTGATCTTCGACCGCGTAGCCCAGACGATCACGGTCCTGGTCAACGCGTTCCTCGACGGCGCCGCCAGCCCGGCCGAGGCCTACGAAGATGCCGTCGGCGAGATTGAGCGGCTGGTGGCACTGCTCGAACAGCCGAGTGAACACATTCCGCTGACCGTGCCGGAAGTGCTGCCATCCGTTGCGTTTGAATCAAACATCACGAAGGAAAAATTTTCCGCTGACGTCCTCACCGCAAAAAAATACATCACCGCGGGTGACATCATCCAGGTGGTTGGTTCCCAACGATTCTCCGCGCCAGTAAAGGCGTCGCCCGTTGATGTTTACCGTGCCGTGCGTTCCATCAATCCGTCGCCGTACATGTTTTTGCTGGAACTGGACGGGTTTTCACTCGTCGGCGCGTCACCGGAGGTTCATGTGCGTTGCGAAGACGGCAAGGTGGAAATCCGACCCATTGCCGGGACACGGCCCCGCGGCAAAGCCGCGGAGGAAGACGCCACGCTCGAAAAGGAATTGCTCGCCGACCCGAAGGAACGGGCCGAACACGTGATGCTGGTGGACCTGGCGCGCAATGACATCGGGCGCGTGTGCGATTTCGGCAGCGTGCAGGTGAAGGACCTGATGATCATCGAGCGTTACAGCCACGTCATGCACATCGTCTCGCAGGTCGAGGGCAAATTGTCCGCCGACAAGACGCTTTACGATCTGATGCGTGCGACTTTTCCGGCGGGCACCGTCAGCGGCGCGCCGAAAATCCGCGCCATGCAGATCATCGCCGAACTCGAACAGACCTCGCGCGGCCCGTACGCGGGCTGCGTGGGGTATTTCTCGTTCAACGGCAACCTCGACACCTGCATCACCATCCGCACCGCGCTGCTCAAGGACGGCAAGGCCTACGTGCAGGCCGGCGGC
>Ga0181522_10000906_pt1 | contig 19493 bp, 18 predicted proteins | sample PEATcosm2014_Bin_27_FD_121103 | JGI IMG/M metagenome (GOLD analysis project Ga0181522, IMG submission 121103) | Peatland microbial communities from MTU Mesocosm Facility, Houghton, MI, USA - PEATcosm2014_Bin05_10_metaG | ecosystem: Environmental > Terrestrial > Soil > Wetlands > Peat | place... | reverse complement strand
GTGCGCCGGTGGTCGAGCTGCACACCGGCTCGTGGTGCGACGCGTTGATCGAAAACCAAAATGCCAAGGCCGACGTCGAATGGGAGCTGTTGCGCGTTGGCGCGCGCATGGCCCAAACCTTAGGTCTTGAGGTTCATGCCGGTCACGGGCTCGACTATGCGCGCGCGGAGACCATTGCGGCGCTGCCGCAGATCGTCGAACTCAACATTGGTCACTTTCTAGTCGGCGAGTCAGTTTTCGAAGGACTGGCCGAGACCGTGAAGTTCATGCGCGCGGCCATGGATCGCGGACGGGCCAAGGCAGGCGCATCATGATTATCGGGCTTGGCTCTGACATCGCGGACGTGCGACGCATCGCGCGCAGCATCGAGCGTTACGGTGAGCGCTTTCTGGCGCGCATATATACGCCGGCGGAGCGCGCCAGGGCCGACAAACGCGCCAATCGGGCGGAGACTTACGCCAAGCGTTTCGCCGCCAAGGAAGCCTGCTCCAAGGCGCTCGGCACCGGTCTGCGGGCCGGCGTGTTCTGGCGCGACATGGGGGTGATCAACCTGCCGTCCGGCCGCCCGACCATGAAGCTGACCGGCGGCGCGCTCAAGCGACTGCGGGCGATCACACCGGCCGGTTGCGAGGCGCGCATCGATGTTTCATTGACCGATGAGGGGCCGACGGCGCAGGCCATCGTCATCATAACGGCGGTGCCGCGGACAACCGCGTAACGCCGGGAAACGCAATCCAACCAAGTGTTTATGCGCTCCGGGTTCTTGATTGCGCCGCAACGGAGCAGCCGCTACAAGGTCGCCGGGGCGCGCGCCGTTAGGGGCGGGACGAGAGGCCTATGAGCGTGACATCCGGAACAAAACGAAAAGAAGGCGGCATCGCCGAGACCGTTCGCGTGGTGGTCCATGCGCTGATCATCGCGCTGGTCATCCGCACCTTTTTGTTTCAGCCCTTCAATATCCCGTCCGGCTCGATGAAGGCGACGCTGCTGGTCGGTGACTATTTGTTTGTGTCGAAATATTCTTACGGCTACAGCCATTTCTCGCTGCCTTTGTCGCCGGCGATATTCTCCGGCCGCATTCCTGACGGTTGGCTGCCCGAGCGCGGCGACGTCGTGGTGTTCCGCCTGCCGAAGGATACCTCGACCGACTACATCAAGCGCGTGATCGGTCTGCCGGGCGACAAGATCCAGGTGATCGACGGCGGCGTCTTCATCAACGGTGTGGCGGTCAAGCGCGAGCCGGCGCCGCCTTTCATCGAGACCGAGGAAGTCGGACGCGCCACGCCGGTCAAGCGCTGGAAGGAAACGCTGCCGAACGGTGTGAGCTTCTACACGCTCGACCTGGTCGACAACGGCTTTGCCGACAACACCCAGGTCTACACCGTTCCTGACGGCCAATATTTCATGATGGGCGACAACCGCGATAATTCGACCGACAGCCGCTTCAGCCAGGTCGGCACGGTGCCGTTCGAGAATATTGTCGGCAAGGCGCAAATCATTTTCTTTTCGGTCTATGAGGGCGAGCGCGCCTGGGAATTCTGGCGCTGGCCGGTGTCGGTGCGCTGGCACCGGCTGTTCACAATCGTGCGATGAGTCGCAAGGCCAAAGACAAAGACAGGGCCGCGCTCGAGGACCGGATCGGCTATAAATTCGCCGACAAGGCGCTGCTGGAACGCGCGGTCACGCATATCTCCGCGTTGGCCGGCGGCGCCACCCGCGCCAACAGCTACCAGCGCCTGGAATTTCTCGGCGACCACGTGCTTGGCCTGGTCATCTCCGACATGCTCTATCACGCCTTCGCCAAGGCGAACGAAGGCGAATTATCGCGCCGCCTGGCCGATCTAGTGCGCAAGGAAACTTGCGCCGAGGTGGGGCGTGCGATGGATCTGGGTCCCGCGCTCAAGCTCGGCAATTCGGAATCGCATGCCGGCGGGCGGCTGCGCGCTACGATTTTGGCGGACGCCTGCGAGGCGCTGGTCGGCGCCGTGTTCATCGATGGCGGCTTTGACGCCGCCGAAGCTTTGATCGCTAAATTCTGGAAGGAGCGCATGCTCAAGCCGCTGCGTCCGTTGCGCGACCCCAAGACCATGCTGCAGGAATGGGCGCAAGCGCGCGGATTGCCGACGCCGGACTACCGCGAAATGGCGCGCACCGGCCCGCATCACGATCCGGAATTCCGCGTCGCGGTTGTACTGCCGGACCGGCCACCGGCCGAGGGCAAAGGTTCGTCGAAACGGGCTGCCGAGCAGGCCGCGGCCGCCGACATGCTGACGCGCGTCGGCGTGGCGGTGGACAAGCTTGATGGTTGACGGCAAGCCAGCAAGCGACACGCGCTGCGGCTTCGTCGCGCTGATCGGCGCGCCCAATGCCGGAAAATCCACGCTGCTGAACGCGCTGGTCGGCTCCAAGGTCACCATTGTCTCGCGCAAGGTTCAGACCACGCGGGCGCTGATCCGCGGCATTGCGGTCGAAGGAAAGTCCCAGCTCATCTTCGTCGACACGCCGGGAATTTTCGCGCCGCGGCGCCGGCTCGACCGCGCCATGGTGACGACCGCCTGGAGCGGGGCGCACGACGCCGATTTGACCGGCGTGCTGATCGACGCCCGCAAGGGCATCGAGGAGGAGGCCGAGGCAATCCTCGACAGACTTGCGAGCGTAAAGACGCCGAAAATCCTGATTCTCAACAAAATCGACGTGGTGCCGCGGGACACGCTTTTGGCCCTGACCAAAGCCGCCAACGACAAAGCCGCGTTCGAGGCGACCTTCATGATCTCGGCCTTGACCGGCGACGGCGTCCCAGACCTCAAACAATGGCTGGCGGCGCGCGTGCAACCGGGCCCTTGGCTCTATCCGCCCGACCAGATGTCGGACGCGCCGGTGCGACAACTCGCCGCCGAAATCACCCGCGAGAAGCTGTTCGAGCGGCTGCACCAGGAATTGCCGTATCATTCCACGGTCGAGACCGAGTCTTGGAAGGAGTTGCGGCGCGGCGACTTGCGCGTCGAGCAGACGATCTACGTGGAACGCGAGAGCCAGCGCAAGATCGTGCTCGGCAAGGGCGGCGCGACCATCAAGGCGATCGGGGAGGCGGCGCGCAAGGAAATCGCCGAGATCGTCGAGGCCAAGGTGCACCTGTTCTTGTTCGTCAAAGTACGCGAGGGCTGGGGAGAAGACCCCGAGCGCTACCGCGCCATGGGGCTGGAGTTTCCCAAAGAGTGACGTAGAACGACGCTATGCAATGGACCGATGAAGGCATCGTAATCGGCGTCAAGCGGCACGGGGAGGCAAGCGCCATCCTCGAGCTGATAACGCGAGAGCACGGCCGCCATCTCGGCCTGGTGCGCGGCGGCTTCGGCTCGCGCATGAAGCCGATTTTGCAGACTGGCAATTCGGTGAGCGCGGCCTGGCGAGCGCGGTTGGACGAGCATCTCGGCAACTATGCCGTAGAAGCCTTGAACCTGCGGGCGTCGGGCTTCTTTGCGGCGCCGCACGCGATTTATGGCGTCAGCCATCTGGCCGCGCTGATGCGGCTGTTGCCCGAGCGCGATCCGCATCAAGGTCTCTACGCCGAATTCGACGGCATTCTCGATCGCCTTAATGACCCCGTGCTGGCGGCGCCGATGGTGGTGCGGTTCGAATTGCAGCTGCTATCGGAACTGGGCTTCGGCCTCGATCTCGATCAATGCGCATCGACCGGTGCGAGCGACGATCTGATTTACGTCTCGCCGAAATCGGGGCGGGCGGTGTCGCGCAGCGCCGGCGAACCCTGGGCCGACAAGATGCTGCGGCTGCCGGCGTTCTTGCGTGACCACAATGTCGAGCCAAGCGGCCGCGATCTCGCCGACGGCTTTGCACTCACCGGATTCTTCTTCGCGCGGCACGTCATGGAGCCACGCGGTCTGGCGCTCGGCGACGAGCGGGCGCATTTCATCGCGGCGCTGGGGCGGGCGCTGCCAAGCGTGGCGTGAAAGGACGAACAATGCCCAGACTCTACCGATCTTTTGCTTTTGCGTATTTTCTGTTCGTGAGCGCGATGACCGGCGCCGCAGCGCAATCCGAGGTACCGCAGCTGCAACTCCACCAGAGTTACATGGAAGATGTGATGCGGCGCACTACGCTCGACGTGGCGGATCCGATGGCGGTCTTTGCCTTCGTGCTCAATAGCCTGCCGGATCGCGTGAAGGTCTATCCGACCGAGAACTATTTTTATTTCAAGTTCAATCATAGCGGCGTCGAATATGCCGGTAATATACGCCTCGATGCCAGCGACCGCGACCAGGGCAAAGTGCAATTCGGCTATTACGAGCAAACCAGTGGCTGGCTCGACGACACACCGGGCTTTTTCAAAGTACTCGATGCGTCGGATGGGGTGAAACTTGAGAAGGTGGAACGGTTCGTCTACCGGCTTTCATACAAGGACAAGAGCGTCATCTTCGAACTCAATGATTTGTCGCAGGTTCGCCCGCCCGCGACCGCGCTGGCGCCGAAGGAAAAATTTATTGGGCCGATATTCGACGATTCCGGGATACGGTTTTTTCTAATCTACAATGCCGCGGTCAATAATTTTCTCTACGTCCTCGACGAAACCGTCAAGGTCGCCGACGATTTCACGCTTGGCCCGTCGAGCAATCGTATCCTCATCGGCAAGCGCACCGGTTTTGTGTACTACCGCGATCACCGGCTCGAGCGCAAAATCCTCATCGGCGCGTATGAGGAGAACGTGCGGGTGAATAATTACTTCGACGGCCCGTTCGATCAGTTGCCGGACAATTTTATCGAGGGCGACACACTGCGCAACGCGATCCTCAAGGTCCAGCCCAACCTCAAGGGTAAGATCGATCGCTTCGGCGGCAGGCCCGATGGCGAGTACCGTTATTCGATCTCAACCTATAAGGTCTACGGTGAGATCCATGAGTTCGATTCGATTGATCGCTGTGCCATGCGCAAGCACGCCGGCTTGGAGGCCGCCTACTACGCGTGTTTTATTCTCGACCACAGGCCGCAGGATATAAATGTCAAACCGCGGCCGGCGGGCACGGGGAAAATGAGGGATCCTGGGACGCCGGTTTTGCCAAAACAATAGACAAGGATTAAAGAAACGGGCCGGACGTTTCCGTCCAGCCCGTCGATAGCAATATCAGCGAAGGCGCGTCTGTTAGCAGCGCCAGCCGCTCCGCCAGCGCCAATGACAGCCACGGCGGCCCCACCAGCGGCTGCGTCCACGCCAATGCGCCTTTTGGACCACGGCGGTATTGACGGTGGCGGCCTCATTGATGGTCACGCCGTTCGCCGGCGCGGCCGAAGCCGTCTGCGTCCCGATGAAGCCGATGCCCGCGGCAACGACCGCCGCAAGAATAACTGCACGCATTCGTAAATCTCCTCTCCTAGGTAGGTGACATCCAACGCTTGGCAGCGGGTTTGGTTTCATTCAAACCGCGCGCCAACCGGCACGAAGGTTCTCACGCCTCGTTGAATATACACTATCCGAATCATTGCGCACATCTCGTGAGCCAGCTATTCATTGGTTGTTCATATCGGCGGCTTGCAGTACCCAAATATCATGGGCAAGAGACTGATTCCCCCCGACAAGGGCCAGGTTGAAGAGGTAGGCCTGCGCGAGGCGCTCGAGGAACGCTACCTCGCCTACGCGCTCTCCACCATCATGAATCGCGCGCTGCCGGACGCGCGCGACGGTCTCAAGCCGGTCCACCGCCGCATCCTCTACGGCATGCAGATTTTGCGGCTGGACCCCAAATCTGCGTTCAAAAAGTCGGCCAAGGTTGTGGGCGACGTGATGGGCAACTTCCATCCGCACGGCGACCAGGCCATCTACGACGCGCTGGTGCGGCTGGCGCAGGATTTTGCCCAGCGCTATCCGCTGATCGACGGGCAGGGCAATTTCGGCAATATCGACGGCGATAACGCCGCGGCCATGCGCTACACCGAGGCGCGGCTGACCGAGGTCGCGCGCCTGCTGATCGACGGCATCGAGGAGAATGCGGTCGATTTCCGCCCAAGCTATGACGGCACCGGCGAGGAGCCGGTGGTATTGCCGGCGGCATTCCCCAATCTGCTCGCCAACGGCTCGCAGGGCATCGCGGTCGGCATGGCGACCTCGATCCCGCCGCACAACGCAGCCGAATTGTGCGACGCGGCGCTGTTCCTGATCGACAACCCGAAGGCGCGTAGTCGCACGCTGCTGAAATACGTCAAGGGACCCGATTTCCCAACCGGCGGCGTGATCGTCGACAAGCCGTCGGAAATCGCCGAGGCCTATAGCACCGGGCGTGGTTCGTTCCGCGTGCGCGCGCGCTGGGAAAAAGAAGATCTCGGCCGTGGCACCTACACCATCGTGATCACGCAGATTCCGTGGCTGGTGCAGAAATCACGCTTGGTCGAGAAGCTCGCGGAACTCATCAACGAGAAGAAGCTACCGCTGGTCGCCGACGTGCGCGATGAATCGGCGGAGGATCTCCGGCTGGTGATCGAGCCGCGTTCGCGTACGGTCGATGCCGAGCTGCTGATGGAGTCGCTGTTCAAGCTGACCGAGCTCGAAAGCCGCATTCCGCTCAACATGAACGTGCTGGTGAAGGGCCGCATCCCGCAGGTGCTCGGTCTCAGCGAGGCCTTGCGCGAATGGCTCGACCACCGCCGCGACGTGCTGCTGCGCCGCTCCAAGTTCAGGCTGGCGCAGATCGAGCACCGGCTGGAGGTGCTCGGCGGGTTCCTGATCGCCTATTTGAACCTCGACAAAGTGATCAAGATCATCCGGCGCGAGGACGAGCCCAAGCCGGCCTTGATGAAGACCTTCAAGCTCACCGACGTGCAGGCCGACGCCATCCTGAACATGCGGCTGCGTAATTTGCGCAAGCTCGAGGAAATGGAAATCCGTGCCGAAGACAAGGCGCTGCGCGAGGAACGCACCAAGGTTAAATCGCTGATCGCCTCGACCCCGCAGCAGTGGAAGACCATCGCGGCGCAGATCAAGGAAATCAGGACCACGTTCGGGCCCAAGACCGATCTCGGTAAGCGCCGCACTACCTTCGCCGAGGCGCCGGAGCACGACGAGGCCGCGATCGAAGAGGCGATGGTGGTGCGCGAGCCGATCACCGTCGTGGTCTCCGAGAAGGGCTGGATCCGCGCTTTGCGCGGCCATGTCAGCGACTTCTCCGGCGTCACCTTCAAGACCGACGACGCACTGGGCTTTGCGTTCCCGACCGAGACCACCGCTAAAATTTTGATCTTTGCCAGCAACGGCAAGTTCTACACGCTCGAGGCATCGAAATTGCCGGGCGGGCGCGGCCATGGCGAGCCGGTGCGGCTCTATTTCGACATCGAGCAGGATGCCGAGGTGGTGGCGGCGCTGGCCTATCAGGGCAAGCGTAAATTCTTGGTGGCGAGCCACGGCGGCAATGGCTTCATCGTGCCGGAAGATGAGGTGCTCGGCACCACGCGCAAGGGCAAGCAGGTGCTCAACCTCAAGGCGCCTGACAAAGCGGCGGCCATGACCACGGTCGACGGCGAATTGATTGCCAGCATCGGACAAAACCGCAAGATGGTGATTTTTCCGGCCGACCAGGTGCCGGAAATGACGCGCGGCCGCGGCGTCCGCTTGCAGAAGTACAAAGAGAAGGGGCTATCCGACGTCACCACGTTCAAGGCGGATGATGGTCTGACCTGGACCGATGGCGCGGGCCGCACCCAGACTTTGTCGATGAAAGATCTCAAGGACTGGCGCGGCAAACGGGCTGATGCCGGCCGTATCGCGCAGGGGCTGCCCAAGAACAATAAATTCCGCACCACGCCGACCGGCGGCAAGAGCAGCGACGGCGAGGAATAGAAATCCGGGTCAGCTCGCCACGAACAGCAGCGAGCATTCGGCCTCTTCCAGCAGCGATGACGCGGTGTCGCCGAAGAATAGCTTTTCGCCCGGCCGCCGCCCGACGCCCATGACGATCAGGTTATTCTTGCGCCGTTTCACTTCATTGAGGATGGCTTCGTCAGCGGCATTGTCGGCCACCACCGCGGTGCGGATGCTCATGTTGTAGCCGTCGGCGATGGCGACGATGTCCTTGAGGATGGATTCTTCGTGGCGGCGCGTGCGAATGCCGCGGCGCTTGCCGCCGCTGCCGACGGCGACGTAGAGCACCATCAGCGAAGCCTTGTTGGCGCGCGCCATGGTAATGGCGACTTCGGCGGCGCGGCGCGACGGCTCGGTGCCGTTCACCGGGACAAGGATGTTGAGCTTACCAGTCGGCTTTTCGGCCAAATCGCCGCGCACATCGGTGATCGCCAGCGGACCCTCGAAGCCCTTCGCGAGGCTCTGCACGCTGTCGTGGAAATCCTTGCTGCGTTTCGTGGTCTTGGCTACGCCGATCAGCATCAGGTCGTAGCCTTTCTCCGCCTCGGCGGCGATGAAGTCGGGGCCGGGGGCCTCATGCGCGATGGTGGTGACCTCCACCGGTGTGTCGACCTTTTCCTCCTCCTTCTGCTTGCTCTTGATCAGTTCGGCTGCTTGTTTGACGGAATCGCTGGCCTTTTCGGCCTTTTTCTCCTGCGCCTTGTCGGGTTTTTGATCCTTGTCGGCCTTCTCGGTCTTTTCGGCCGCCTTTGGCGCAGCCGGGTCCCTAGTCAGTGAATCCTTGTCCTCGAAGTTCCATCCCGCTGCAATTGCAAACCATTTGCAACTAGACTAGGGTCCTCATCACGACGGGTTGATTTTTTCAGGCCCGGGAAAGACTTAAGTTTGATGCAGGCGAGCCCACCGAAACCAAAATCGCTTACTGACCGCACCGTACTGGCGGCGCAGGGAATTCTCAGCGGCGAGCACCACGGGCCGGGCGCCTATTTTGCCTTTGCCGGGCCGGCGATCGTGGCCTCGATCGCCTACATGGACCCCGGCAATTTCGCGACCAACATCCAGGCCGGTGCGAGATACGGCTACAGCCTGTTGTGGGTCGTGCTGCTGGCCAACATCATCGCGATGCTGTTCCAGGCGCTGTCGGCCAAGCTCGGCATCGTCACGGGCCGCAATCTCGCGGAAGTGTGCCGCGACCAATTCCCGACGACGGTGGTGTGGGCGATGTGGGTGGTGAGCGAAATCGCGGCCATGGCCACCGATCTCGCCGAGTTTCTCGGCGGCGCCATCGGACTCTCGTTGCTGTTCCAGATGCCGCTCATCGCAGGCATGGGGGTCACCGCCGTCATCACCTACGGTATCCTGATGGTCGAGGGCCGCGGCTTTCGCCCGGTGGAACTGATAATCGGCAGCTTGGTCGCCATTATCGGGCTTTGCTATCTGATCGAAGTGTTCATCGTGCCGGTTGACTGGGGTGCGGCGGCATTCCATTCGGTCAAGCCGGAAATCCCCGATGCCGAGGCGCTGCTGATCTCGGTCGGCATCATGGGCGCCACCGTCATGCCACACGCGATTTACCTGCATTCCGGGCTGACCCAGGCGCGCACGCCGGGCCGTGACGAGCATGAACGCCGCATGTTGGTACGCATCTCCAACCATGAAGTCGTGATTGCGCTGCTGATCGCGGGCCTGGTCAACATGGCGATGGTGATCATGGCGTCGGGCGCGTTCCACGCCGGATACCCGGACGTCGCCGAAATCGAAACCGCCTATCACACGCTAGCGCCGTTACTCGGCATCGGCGCTGCCGGGGTTTTTCTGCTTTCTCTGATCGCCTCCGGCGTATCGAGCTCGGTGGTGGGCACGATGGCCGGTCAAATGATCATGCAGGGCTTTGTCGGTTTCAAAATTCCGATCTGGCTGCGCCGGGTCATCACGATGGTGCCGGCCTTCGTGGTGGTGGCCTACGGCGTCAACGCCACGCAGGCTTTGGTGGTGAGTCAGGTGATCTTGAGCATCGCGCTGCCGCTGCCGATGATTGCTTTGCTGATGTTTACGCGGCGGCCCGACATTATGGGAAAATTCGTCAACGGCCCGGTCACCCAAATCGCGGCGCTGATCGCGACCGCGCTGGTCCTGGTGCTGAATGCATTCTTGATCGCGCAGACACTCGGCGTGCCGATCCCGGGCCTGAATTAGCCGCGTTACTTCTCGACCCGTGTCCAGCCCGACGGCATCAGCCGTTCCTGCGGCAGGAAGCGGCCTTTGTAGTCCATCTTGCGCGAGCCCGGCACCCAATAGCCGAGATAGACGTATTGCAGCCCCATGCTTTGCGCGCGTGCGATATGGTCGAGGATCATGAAGGTGCCGAGCGAGCGCTCGCCGGCGTCCGGATCGAAGAACGAATAGACCATCGACAATCCGTCGCTCAGCACATCGGTAAGCGCCACCGCCAGCAGTTGTCCAGCGCCGCGGCCGTTGATCGCGGTATCGGGGCCGCGCCTGCGGTATTCGACCAGACGCGTGTCGACATGGCTGTCCTCGATCATCATGGCGTAATCGAGCACGGTCATGTCGGCCATGCCGCCGTCGCGATGGCGGGTGTCGAGATAGGCGCGAAATACCGAATATTGTTCGGAGGTGGGCGCCGGTGTGTGCATGTCGCCGACCACGTCGGCATTGCGCTCGGCGATGCGGCGCATGTTGCGCGACGGCGCGAAATCGGCCGCCACCACCCGCACCGAAACGCAGGCGCGGCAAGTCTCGCAGGCCGGCCGGTAGGCGATCGACTGGCTGCGGCGGAAGCCGCCATGGGTCAGGAGGTCGTTGAGCTCGGAAGCGCGCTCGCCGACCAGATGGGTGAAGACCTTGCGCTCCTCCTGGCCCTGCAAATAGGGGCAGGGCGAGGGCGCGGTCAGATAAAATTGCGGCGTATCGCGGGAATGCTGGGTCACATCAGGCTGTCATTGCTTTCGATTCTCACAGCATCGCGCGGCGAGCGCTTGCCGTCAAAGCCCATTATCGGGCCGGGGCGTTGCGCATGGTGGCGCGCGCCGGATTATTAATGATGACGGTACCGAGCAAAATGTCGTGTAGGAGGCGGCGGCGCTCGTTGAAGAAAGGCACCAGCAGGACGAAAGGCGTGAAAAACGAGACCGTGAACCAGAATGCGACGGCGTGCACGGCGCCCAGCACGAAATAAGCGGGCGCGCCGTACCAGGTGCGCATTTCGATATCCATGATCCGCATGCCGATGGTGGCAGAGCGCGGGCCGCCGAGCGTGAGCCCGAAATAGACGATGGCCCAGACCACCGAGGCGCCCGGCAGCAGCCAATAGAGCGCAAAGCCCAGCCCCAGCGTGACGATGCCGAAGGCGAAGATGAACATGGCCGCCAGCACGACGGGGATGGCGATGATGATGAAATCGATGGCGAAAGCGACGACCCGGCGCGCCAGCACGCCCTCGAACAGCTCGGGGTTAGCGGCTGGGTCGTAGGCGTGCGGTTTGATGTCGATCGGCATGCTATCGAAATGGCGAAGAAACAGCCGGAGCGCAAGGGGGCGTTAGGGCGCCCGGCTGGTACGGGAAGCCGGCTTACGGCATGGTGCCGCCGGGAGACCTTGCGTGACCGTCACCATTGCCGACATCGAAGCCGCCCGCCGCGTGATCAAGAGCGCTGTGCTGCGCACGCCGATGTTGCCGGCGCCGCGGCTGTCGGCGCTGACGGGCGCCGAGGTCTACGTCAAATACGAGAATTTGCAGGTCACCAATTCGTTCAAGGACCGCGGCGCGCTGGTCAAGCTCGCTTCGCTCAATGACGCCGAGCGCAAGCGCGGTGTCATCACCATGTCGGCCGGCAATCATGCGCAGGCGGTGGCCTATCACGCCGCGCGGCTGAAGATTCCAGCGACTATCGTCATGCCGGTGACCACGCCTTTCGTGAAAGTGGCGGCCACTAAATCGCATGGCGCCGACGTCGTGCTGGACGGCGAGAGCGTCGCGGAATCGCAAACACGCTGCGAACAGATACAAGCCGAGCGCGGGCTCACGCTGGTGCATCCTTACGATGACGAACGCATCATGGCTGGGCAGGGCACCATCGCGCTTGAAATGCTGGAGGATGTTCCCGATCTCGATTGCATCGTGGTTCCAATCGGCGGCGGCGGATTGATCGCTGGCAACGCCATTGCCGCGCGCGCCGTGAGGCCGAAAATCGAGATTGTCGGCGCCGAGGCGGCGCTTTATCCTTCGGTATGGAACGCGCTCAAAGGCGAGGCGCGGCCGATCGGCGGCCCGACTTTGGCCGAAGGCATCGCGGTCAAGAATGTCGGCAAATTGACATTGCCGGTGGTTCGCGAGCTGGTCGCCGAAATTGTTTTGGTCGACGAGGCGCATCTGGAGCGCGCGGTCAACGCCTACCTGACCTTGCAGAAGACCATGGCGGAAGGCGCGGGCGCCGCGGGGCTGGCTGCCATGTTGGCAAGGCCCGAACGCTTCGTCGGCAAGAAGGTCGGACTAATTTTGTGCGGCGGCAATATCGATCCGCGCATTCTGGCATCGATCATGGTGCGCGAGCTCGAACGCGAGAGCAATATCGTGTCGTTTCGTCTCACCATTCCGGATCGGCCGGGCGTGCTCGGCATTATTGCGACCCGGCTCGGCGCGCAAGGCGCCAATATTCTGGAGGTCGAGCACCGCCGGCTGTTTCTCGATGTGCCGGCCAAGGGCGCCAAGCTCGACGTCACCATCGAAACGCGCGACGCCACGCATGCCGCGGAAATCAAGGCCGCCCTCGATGCAGACGGCTACGCGCCGGTGCGGATCGCCAGCGGCGCGGCGTTGGAGTGACAATCACAGGACAGGCGGGTGGGAAAGCGACGGCGCGCGTGAGCGCGGGCTCCATCTGCCGCACAAGGATCCGGCCAAGCGTGTCGCGAAGGACAATCTGCGACGTAATCACATTGAGCTGAGCGCTGGCTGCGGCTGAGCCTTGCCGGCTTATTTCCGCTGCATAATGCGCCAGATGCGCTCGGCGGTAGCCGGCATCTCGACGTGCTTGACGCCGAATTCCGACAGGGCATCGACCAGCGCATTGGCCACCGCCGGCAGCGCGCCGACGCAGCCGGCTTCGCCCGCGCCCTTGGTGCCGATCGGATTGGTCTTGGTCGGCACCGGATTGCTTTCCACTTCCATGTCGCAGAAATCGTGCGCGTGCGGCATAGCATAATCCATGAACGAAGCGGTGACGAGCTGGCCCTCGGCGTCGAAATGGATGTCCTCCATCAGCACCTGGCCGACGCCCTGCGCGATGCCGCCATGAATCTGACCGTGCAGCAGCATGGGATTGAGCACGGTGCCGACATCGTCGACAACGGTATAGCGCACGATCTCGACCTTGCCGGTGTCGCGCTCGATTTCCAGTTCGCAGATATGGCAGCCGTTCGGATAATTGGCGACCGGCGCGTGGTAGACCGCGTTGGCGGACAAGCCCGCCTCCATGTCCTTCGGCAACTTGACGAAGTCGAAGGACTCCTTGGCGATCTCCTTAATCGAGAGCGTGCGGTTGGTGGCCTTGCTGGAAAATACGCCCTCGGAGAAATTCAGTTCGTCGGCACTGACCTTGAGCAGATGCGCGGCAATCGCGTGCGCCTTGCCGACAATTTTCTCGGTTGCCAGATGAAAGGCAGAGCCTGCCATGGTCGACGTGCGCGAGCCACCGGTGCCTTCGCCGTAGAACACTAGGTCAGTATCGCCCTGCACGTATTGCACGTCCTTGGGGTCGAGCCCGAGCCGGTCGCAGACCAGTTGCTTGAGCACGGTCTCGTGGCCCTGGCCCTGGCTGTTGGAGCCGGAGAAGATCGTCACAGCTCCCGTGCGATCAAAGCGAACCTCGGCGCCCTCGGTGCCGACGGGGGCGGCGCGCTCGATGGTGTTGGAAAGTCCGAAGCCGCGCAGCCGCCCGCGCTTGTGCGATTCCGCCTTGCGCGCCTTGATGCCCTTGGCGTCGGCAAGCTCCAGCGCCATGTCCATGTTCTTCTCGAACTCGCCGCTGTCGTAAGTAAACGTCAGCCCGGTCTTGAACGGCATGGCGCTCGCCGGAATGTAGTTGCGCCGGCGCAACTCGGCCGGATCGATCTTCAATTCGGCGGCGGCGACGTTGACCATGCGCTCGATGACGTAAGCCGCCTCGGGGCGGCCGTTGCCGCGATAGGGGCGCACCGGATTCGTGTTGGTGAACACCGCGGTGATGTCGACATGGATTGCGGGCGTGCGGTAGCAGCCGGCGAGCGTCCCGGCGTTGCCGACGAAAGCCGGCATGTTGGCCTGGAGATAGGCGCCGATCGCGGCGATAGTCTTCACCCGCAGGCCGAGGAAAATGCCGTTCTTGTCGAGCGCGAGCTCGGCCTCGGTGACGTTATCGCGGCCCTGCGCGTCGCTCAGAAACGCTTCCGAGCGGGTGCTGATCCATTTCACCGGCCGGCCGGTGAGCTTGGAGGCGAGCAGCACCAGCGGCATTTCGTTGAAAATCGGCGACTTCATGCCGAAGCTGCCGCCGGTATCGCCGGTTATAATGTGCACTTTGCTTTCGGGCACGCCGAGCAGCTTGGCGAGATCGGCGCGCACCGGGTGCGGGCGCTGTAACGCCGTGTAGAGCGTGTAGCGTCCGTCGGCAGCGTTATAGTCGCCGACCGCACCGCGCGGCTCCATTGCAACGGCAGTGACGCGGTTGATCACCATGCGATTCTTGACCACATGGTCGGCGCGCGCGAAGGCGGCATCGGTCGCGGCCTTGTCGCCCAGCAATTCGACGAAAGAGATATTGTCGGGGCAATCTTCCCACACGCGCGGGGCACCCCGTTTCGACGCCTCGGCAGTGGAGGTGACCGCGAGCAGCGGTTCGAAGTCGACGACGATCAGTTCGGCCGCGTCCATCGCCTGAGCTGTCGTCTCGGCGACGACGAAGGCGACGTAATCGCCGACCCAGCGCGTGTGCGTTTCGGCCAGGATCGGATAGCGCGGCTTGTATTGCGGGGAACCGTCGCGGCGCTTGAGGCCGCCCGGCACGGGCAAATCGGGAAATCCGGCGGCCTTGATGTCGGCCGAGGTGAGCACGCACAGCACGCCGGGCGCGGCTTTGGCGGCCGTGGTGTCGATCGACTTCAGCCTCGCGTGCGCATAGGGCGAGCGCAGCACCACGCCGTGCGCCATGCCGGGGAGCTTGATGTCGTCGGTGTAACGGCCGCCACCCCGGATCAGACGCGGATCCTCGAAACGCGAAACGCCTTGACCGATTGCGAATTCACCCATGGAGAAGATTATCCGTCGATTTCAATCATCACCGGACGGTGACGTGGTGGGAAGGAAGCGTCGGGCGTTCAGCCCTTTTTCAGTTTTTCCGCGATGCGCGGCGCGAAATAAGTCAGCACGCCGTCGGCGCCGGCGCGTTTGAAGGCGGTCAGGCTCTCGACCATGGCGCGCTCGCCGTCGAGCCAGCCATTTTGCGCGGCAGCCATGATCATGGCGTATTCGCCCGACACTTGATAAGCGAAGGTCGGCATGCCGAAGGTTTCTTTCACGCGCGCCACGATGTCGAGATAGGGCAGGCCGGGCTTGACCATGATCATGTCAGCGCCTTCCTCGATGTCGAGCGCGACTTCGCGCAGCGCCTCGTCGGTATTGCCCGGATCCATCTGGTAGGTGCGTTTGTCGCCGGTCAGCGTCTTGGCCGAGCCGACCGCGTCGCGGAACGGACCGTAGAATGCGGAGGCGTATTTCGCCGCATAGGCCATGATCGACACGTCGGTGAAATTGTGCGTATCGAGCGCCTTGCGGATGGCGCCGACGCGGCCATCCATCATGTCGGACGGGGCGATGATGTCGCAGCCGGACTGCGCCTGCACGATAGCCTGCTTGACCAGCACGGCGACGGTTTCGTCGTTGAGGATTTCGCCGTCGTGCAGCAGTCCGTCATGGCCGTGGCTGGTGAAAGGATCGAGGGCGACGTCGCACAGGATGCCAACATCGGGCACTTCCTTCTTGATCGCGCGGATGGCGCGACAGACCAAGTTGTCCGGATTGAGCGCTTCGCTGCCATCCTCATCGCGCAAAGCCGGATCGGTATAGGGAAACAGTGCGAGACAGGGAATCGTGAGCTTGGCCGCGCGTTCGGCCTCACGCACGGCTTGATCGACAGTCAGCCGCTCGACGCCGGGCATCGACGTGACGGCCGCGCGCGCATTTTGCCCGTCCATGACAAACAGCGGCCAGATCAGATCGTCAGTGGTAATTCGGTGTTCGCGCACCAGCCGGCGCGCCCATTCGCTGCGCCTGTTGCGGCGCAGGCGCGTGGGTAGATCGAGGCGCTCCGCGGGCGCCGCGGTTTCAACCGGCGTCAGACGGGTGCGGGCTTCAATCGGGCGGCCGAATTTGATTGCCATCAGGGTCTCCGGGGCTCTTTTTAGCCGTTCCGGCGACCGCCCGCTACCCGCCCGTTTCCGGCAGGCTTAACCGGCGTTGACGCGCCGGAGGGCGTTTTCTATCGGTGAAAGCATGGACTTCAACCTCACCGAAGAGCAAACGGCGTTTCAGGCCACCGCGTGGCAATTTGCGCGCGACGAGATGATGCCGCATGCGCGCGACTGGGACGAAGGCGAGATCTTTCCCGTCGAGGCCTTGCGCAAGGCGGCGGCGCTCGGCTTCGGAGGTATTTACGTCAAGGAGGATGTCGGCGGTTCGGCGCTGTCGCGGCTCGATGCGGCGCTGATTTTCGAGGAACTGGCGCAGGGCTGCACCTCGACGGCGGCCTATATCTCGATCCACAACATGGCGGCCTGGATGATCGACGGCTTCGGCAGCGAGGCCTTGCGCAAGAAATTCCTGCCCAGGCTCTGCACCATGGAGCATTTCGCCAGCTACTGCCTGACCGAGCCGGATTCCGGCTCCGACGCCGCCAGCCTCAAGACCAAAGCCCTGCGTGAGGGCGATCATTACGTGCTTAATGGGGCGAAAGCTTTTATTTCGGGCGGCGGCGTGTCCGACGTCTATGTGGTGATGGCGCGCACCGGCGAAGCCGGTCCGCGCGGAATTTCGGCCATCGTGATCGAGAAGGGCACACCGGGGCTTTCCTACGGCGAGCAGGAAAAGAAGCTCGGCTGGAAGTCGCAGCCGACCGCCATGGTGATGTTCGAGAATTGCCGCGTGCCGGTTTCTAATTTGATCGGCAAGGAAGGCCAGGGCTTCAGGATCGCGATGGCCGGGCTCGACGGCGGCCGTTTGAATATCGGCGCCTGCTCGATCGGCGGTGCGCAATTCTGCCTCGATCGCACGATTGCGTACATGAAAGAGCGCAAGCAATTCGGCTCACGGCTGGCCGATTTCCAGGCGCTGCAATTCCGCGTCGCCGACTACGCCACCGAGATCGAGGCCGCGCGCTTGCTGCTGCATCGCGCGGCGGTGGCGGTGGGCGAGGGCGAGCCTGCGGGAACGCGGCTCGCGGCGCAGGCCAAGCGCCTTGCCACCGATACCGGCTTCGAGGTGGTCAATGGCTGTCTGCAACTGCACGGCGGCTACGGATACTTGCGCGACCATCCGATTGAGCGCGTGTTGCGCGACGTGCGCGTGCATCAGATCCTTGAGGGCACCAACGAAATCATGCGGCTGATCGTCAGCCGCCAGTTGCTAGGGAACTAAAGCGCGCGCGAAATGTCATCGGCCAAAGGAGTGGACGGAATGAACACCGGCACAGATCCCTCCGATCACGGCATCGACGCACTGCTGCCAGTGGAAATTGCCCAGAAGGCTGAGGCGCTCGGCGTTCAGAAAACTCGGATGGACACGCTGGGCCTGATGGCGCTTGCTATTCTTGCCGGCGCCTTCATCGCGCTTGGCGCGATGTTTGCCACCACGGTGCTCGCGGGCGCGGACGGCGTCATTCCCTTTGGCGTGAGCCGGCTACTGTCCGGCGTGGTGTTTTGCCTGGGGCTGATCCTCGTGGTCGTCGGCGGCGCCGAGCTGTTCACCGGCAATACGTTGATGGTCATGGCCTGGGCCGCCGGCAAAGTGCGCATGATCGAAATCCTACGCGCCTGGCTGATCGTCTACATCGGCAATTTCGTGGGCGCGATCGGCACGGCGGCGCTGGTGTTCCTGTCCGGGCAATATTTGTTCGGCCGCGGCGGCGTCGCCGGCGTGGCGCTCAATATCGCCCTCACCAAGGTCACGCTGTCTTTCGATCACGCGCTGTTTCTCGGCATTCTCTGCAACGTGCTGGTGTGCCTCGCGGTGTGGCTCGCTTTCGGCGCGCGCTCGACCACCGACAAGATTCTGGCTGTGCTGTTTCCGGTGTCGGCCTTTGTGGTGGCCGGTTTCGAGCATTCGGTCGCCAACATGTATCTCATCCCGCTCGGGCTGTTCATCAAGATGTGGGCGCCAGGCGCGTTATGGGCTCAGATCGGCAGCACTAGCGGCAATTTCGAAGCCCTGACCTGGCCGGCATTTTTCGTCAGCCTTGTTCCGGTGACCATCGGCAATATCATCGGCGGCGGCGGGCTGGTTGGCGGTGTCTATTGGTTCATCTATTTGCGTCACCGCCGGCCCGGCTGAACTAGGCGGCGACGTTCCCGCCGCGCTATGCTGGGCCTCAAGAAAATCAGGAGGGCACCATGGAACAGCTTCCGAGAATCTATGTGACGAAGGCCGCCATGATGAAGCGGGTCGCACGTTTCAAGGACCTCGAAGGGTCCGACGGCGGCCTGCCGGACAGCAAGATGCCGGGTTGCGAGCGCACGCTGTACAACGTCATCGGTTTCCAGCCGCCGAAAAATATCGGCGAGGGCGGCGTGACATCGCCGGTCGGCTCCGAGGCCGCACGCTTGGCGGCGATCAAGATCAGCGAAGGCTTCAATCTCGGCTACTGCAAGGCCAAGCCCGGCCACGGACCGGAGATGCACAATCACGATACGAACGAGACCTTTATCCCGATGACCGGCACCTGGCGCGCCAGTTGGGAAGACGAGAACGGCAAGGTCGACTATGTCGACCTCGGGCCGCTAGACGTGGTGTCGTTTCCACCCGGTATGATCCGCCGCTTCGAGAACGTCACCAAGGGCGATCCCAACGCGGACTCGATCCTGATGTTCGTGATCGGCGGCGATGCGCCTCAGGCGGAATTCTCCGACCAGGCGATGCAGCGGCTTGAGAAGGCCGGCGTCTGGCCGCAGCCGCAGCGCTGATAGGAACGAACCCGCCGCGATGACCGACGAAATTCTTTTCGAGCGCCGCGGCGCGGCCGGCCTCATTACGCTCAACCGGCCGCAGGCACTGAACGCGGTCACCCACGGCATGGTTCTGGCGTTGCGCGCGCAGCTCGACGCCTGGGGCGGCGATCCGGCGATCACGCGGGTGGTCATCAGGGCCGCGGAGGGCCGGGCTTTCTCGGCCGGCGGCGATATCCGCGCGCTTTACGATCTCGGCAAAGCGGGCCGTAAAGGCGAGGCGTTGCAGTTCTGGCGCGACGAATACCCGCTCAACGCGGCCATCAAGAGCTTCCGCAAGCCCTACGTGGCGCTGATCGACGGCATTGTCATGGGCGGCGGCGTCGGCGTGTCGGTGCATGGCTCGCATCGCGTCGCCGGC
>Ga0181522_10000904_pt1 | contig 19516 bp, 16 predicted proteins | sample PEATcosm2014_Bin_27_FD_121103 | JGI IMG/M metagenome (GOLD analysis project Ga0181522, IMG submission 121103) | Peatland microbial communities from MTU Mesocosm Facility, Houghton, MI, USA - PEATcosm2014_Bin05_10_metaG | ecosystem: Environmental > Terrestrial > Soil > Wetlands > Peat | place... | reverse complement strand
TCATTGGAGTCAATCCGGATCGCATCCGGGGAAAAAGTTTGAGGCGGTGCCTGAGCCAGCATCGGCTCCGTCACGATGCGCAATGCCATCGCAGCCGTTGCGGCGGCTGACAGGCTGAGAAACGAACGGCGGGATGCGGAAGGAATACGATGGTCGTCGCGCGTCGGAGCCATCACTCACCTCGAGCCGGCAATCTTACCGCAAAAAGTGGCCAACCAGCAGACTTGGGGGCGCGGAAATCGGCCGCACCGTGCATTCGGTCACACTCGTCGAAAGCGGCCGCCTAGTTGGCCAGCAATTGTCTGGCAATCGCCGCATCCTCGTTGAGATCTTGCGACATGCGAGCAGCCGTGGATTCGGCGGCACGAGCCGCTTCATCGTGCCGGCCGAGAGCAAGAGCTTGCGCGAGCAGCAGATAACCGACCGGCGATGGCTGCAGTTCGACCGATCGCTCGTAATCGTCAGTGGCTCGACTGACGTCACCCGAACGCTGCGCCAGGAGACCAAGGCCGCGGTAGGCCGCCGAATTGCCCGGCTCATCCCGCAGAGCAGCTTCGAAATCTTGCTGGGCCGGTCCGTATTGTTTGACCGAGAGGTGAGCGTACCCGCTGTTGGCTTCGGCTTTCGCCCGTAAGGTCGAGGCAGTCAGGGGGAACTGAATGACTTTCACGTACCCGTTCAGCGCCGCCTGATAGTTTCCATGCATCTGCTCATAGGTCGCGATATTAAACGTCGCCAGCGGATCGTTGGGCCGCAATGCGCTTGCTCGTTCGAGATGCAGCAAAGCCTCCTGCACCCGGTTCTCGGCGATCAGGGCGAGCGCAAGATTCTCCTCGGCAGGAAAGTTTCCTTCGGTGATCGCGAGAGTATGAGTCCACAGAGTGACATTGTTGTTCCAGAAACTCACCTGCCGATGTAGCCCGATTCCGAGCATCAGCAGGATACCGACGCCGAGAGGGAGAGACACGGCCGCGGGAATATGCCAACCTTCTATCAGATCCGCCGCCCCCCAGCAGACCATCACGAAAATTCCAAGCAGAGGGATATAGGCGTAGCGGTCAGCCATGGCGTGAGGTCCAATAAAAACCAAACCGCTCATCGGAAACATCGTCCCCAGGAACCAGAGCCATCCCACCAAAAAGGGCCTGCGCCGTCGAAAAATCAGCACGACGATGGTGACGCCAATCAGGGCAAACACCGACAACTCGATCGCGAGACTGCTGATCCCATATCCCGGGTGCGGATAGACCAGCGGCAGATTGGCCGGCCAGAAGGCATTCCCGAGATATCTCACATAAGAGATGGCGGCATTACCCATGCGTATCCACAGCGGAAACGTCGATCCCGGTCCGTGCGTCTCCACCACATAGTTGAATGCCTTCCCTCCCTTCATGGTGATGATCCCGGCTACGGCCGACATCAGAAACCAGGGCACCTTCTCCCAGATTAATTTCCTGAAAGAGATGTTGCCGACCGCAGCACCCGCCGGTTCGCCCGCGATTCCCTCCGGACACGAGAGACGACAGAGCGGCCAGTAGTCCAGGAGAAGAAGAGCAAACGGAAAGGTGATCACCTGCGGCTTGCTCATCAGGCCGAGAGCATAGGCGATGGTGACCGCCGAGTAACGACCGACGCTTGGTCGGCGCGCATACCAGCCGTACGCGGCCAATGCGATCAGGAAGAAAAACATGCTGATCACATTCTTCTGTTCCGAGATCCATGCCACTGACTCGACGTTGATCGGATGCAGGGCAAAAAGCGCGGCGACCGCGACACTGCGCCAAACCAGGCCGGTAGCGCTCTCCAGAATCAAGAACAACAGCACCGCATCAGCCGCATGGAAAAGCACGTTGATGGTATGAAATCCCGCCGGATTCAAACCAAACATCTGGCAGTCGAGCGCATAAGAAAGCGACGTGATCGGGCGCCAGTCCGGTCCTTTAGAGATTTGAAACGCCCATACGATGGTGTGCCAGGTGAGCCCGGCTCGAATCTCTGAATTCTCCGTCACGTTGATCGAATCGTCGTAATTGAGAAATGGAGCCCTGGTCACCGGGTTGTAGAGGACAATCGTCCCGAGCGCCAGCAGAAGGCAGAGAATCACCCGCCGTTTTTGCGGGACGCGGAAAAGAGAAAACGCCTCAGCCGGTCCTTCGAACGACCGCGGATCGGTCGTCTCGCTCATCGGATCTAGCTGGCAGCCGACTGTTCCGCCGGCGAGGAGGAATGATCTTTATGTGTGGCTCTATGCTCGCGGCGAATCGCAAGCAGATCTTTGTGAAGAAGATCGAGAACATTCGACGGCACTTCAGACCCCCACTCGTCGATCTCTTTTTCGTCCCAGTGCCCATTGAGCCGCAGCGCCGAATCGGTCAGGTCTTCCGGAAACGCCAGCCGGTAAGTCCCTTCCCGCTCCAGCACGTCGCCGATCTGTCGCCCCGTATGCATTTCGTAGATGCGCCGCGTTGAACTGCCGCCGTTGTTGATGTAGGCGAGCAGCACTTCGCCTTCCTCACCATAATCCGGGCGGTAGAACCAGGCCTGCGGTGCGTCGGCCTTGGGCCGCGCGCGTTTACGTCCAGTCACGGTTATGACTTCCTGCTCCGGCTTCACCTCATTCGCAGGATTGTAGTAATAAATCCGCTGGCACGACTCGCACACCATCACCTTCTCGCCGAGCGTCACCTCGTTATAAGTCTGCGGACGCAACATTACCTGGCATCCCATGCACTTCTGCCCACGAACCTCCGCCAGCCCGCTCCCGCGAAACTTCGCTACCCGCTCATAGTGCCGAAGCAGATCTTCCGAAATCTCCTGCCGCAGGGCATCCCGCTTGGCATTCCACTCGGCGAGCTTCTTCTGATCCTCGGCGGTAACTTTTCGCGCGTCTTCTTTTTCTTTTTCGACCTCGGCCGTCTCCGCCTTAAGCTCCGCCTCCGTCGCCTTAACCTCTTTTTCCCGCGCCTCGACGTTGACCATCACCTCGAGGATCAGATCCTCGTTAAGGCGTATCTCCTCCTCGGCGAACTGGATCTCATGCAGCAGCGCCTTATATTGTTCGTTGGTTTTTACGTCGAGGGATTGGTCGCGATACTTGGAAATCTTGCCTTGCAGATCTTTGATCGTGGCTTCAAACTTCTTGCGATTGGCCTCATCGCCCTTAGCCGCCGCCCGCACCTTCTCGAGATGCGCTTTCGTTCCAGCCAGCTTCTCTTCGATGACCGCCACCCGTCTCGGCAAAGCGGCGACTTCGTCCCGCAATTTGCGGATCGCCTGATCCGCCAGCTGCAGCTCCAGCAATTTGTCGATATCAGGAAGCATCGCTTGGGGGCGTCACAAGATTGATTCTAGCATGTGGGGAAAGGCGGTTCTCGGGCAACGTCACCCCGGGCGGACCCCTGGGCGGAACATCCGTTACACACCGGACCGGGGACATCCGTTACAACTCGCTTGCGGTGGCAGGGGCTTGATTCTGGAATTGGGTTGGTCTTTTGCTGTGAGACGGCCCGGCAGTCAAAAGATCGGCTGCAGAGCCATCCGGCCATACGCGATGAACGCCATGAGGAGGCCAGCACGCCGCTCAAGATCATGGGCGCGACCTCGCAGTACTTGACGTGCACTCCGACAAACACGAGGCTCTCAACCGCCAAGACCGTGGCAGCCAGGACCGTCAGCGGCGGCCGCCCATCGAACGTGACGGGTACGATGAGCCCGACCGTGCACACGAGTTCCAGGATGCCCAGGGTCATCCAGGCTTTCCGCGGCAAGGCGCCAAAGGACGGGACGTCCTGGCTTACCTTGTCGAACATGAAGACCTTCATGATGCCCGACGATCCGTAGAGGAGCGCGGCGAGGACTTGCAGGACCCATAACAGGATGTTCATCGTGGCCTCTTCCCGGTTTCCGCGTCGGCGCGCGCGCACGGCGGTTTCTCCCCGCGCGATCCACGTTCGCGAGCCGAGATCTTAATTCGAGTGACCCCGGATCCAGTTCTGGTGACCCTGGATAACCTCATGATAATCCCCCTTCGCGTTGCGCCGAGGACCCTTTTCGAGACGGAAGCGAGGAGCACGGCTTCGTCTTCGTGCTACAGGGTTGCAAATCCGTGCGACAAGGGTTGCGAACAGACGGGAAGCTTCCGATTATGCTGCGTCCGGTTTGACGGCTGACCTCAACGAGCGATTCCGGTCGTATGACCGGTGACCGGCTCTACGGACGGAGCTCATGTTTGATCTCGATGGTATGATTCCTACCGGAGGGGAATTGTCATGCGGTTATTGTTCAAGCACTTCGCTCCACTTCTGCTCGCAGTGGCGATAACTTCTCCCGCGGTGATGACGGGTTGCCGTTCTCAAGAAACCGTCTACTACAATCAGTGGGAACACGATACTCATCGAGAGCATAGGGATTTGAACAAGCGCAACGAAGCGGAGCAGAAGGAATATTCGGACTGGCGGCGCGGTCGTGATCACCGCTAAACGACCTGTCGGCTGAGCTTGCTTTCTCGGAAGAAAGGGGTTCAATTCCCTCAACCACCGCCTCCCCAAACCCTCCGAAACCCTTCCTGCCCGCTTCGGTCAAAACCGCAAGTCAGAGTCTGCGATGAGCTCGCCCGGAGTTGGCGGGAAGTCTGCGTAGCCCCATGATTCGAGGGACGCAGGGGGGCGGGCCATCCGGAATAACTCCCCGTCGGTTTCATCGAGTGGTGTGACTTTCGTAATCTGCCCGCCCGTCGCCCTCTGGTGCAAAATGGGGCAGAATGCCGGCCATTACGCAGAAAGGACAACGCGCCTCGCGCGTCAAGCTCGGAGGCTCCATCATGGTCCTTCTCCTGCTCGAAAACGGACGCCAGATCCGCAGCCGCATGAGGCAGCTCTCCGTCAATGGTGGCCTGCTCTCGCTCGAGCACCCGCTCGATGAAGGCATACAAATCACGCTCCTCTTCCAATTGGGCTTCGCGGTCCGCTGCCGCGCGCGGATGATGTTCCCCATGTGGGCGACCAAGGGCTGTCTTCAGCCTTTCCGCTTTTTGGACCTGCCCGTCGCGATTCGCGAAGGTCTCAGCCGCGAACTCGAGGACCTGGTCCAGTCGGGCGCTCCGGAACCGGAAGAAGAGGAAGAGGAAAAAACCGAATAGAAGCTTACTTCCCTGCCGCGGACAGAATCTCGTCCAGCGAATATTTCTGCAACTCGCCAATCCGCTCCAGCGTGATATCGGGCTTGGGGTACCGAGCCACTTGCTCTGCGTCCATTGCGTAGTGACCCTGACGCGGAAAAATCGTGGTTACGCGAGCACTCCAGTGTTTCTTGATCGCCGCCAGAATGCGCACCTTGTCATCCACCATGACGTAATGCTCAGCCGGATATTTGGCCTCGACGTCATCCAGTTCCTGTTCTTTATGGATGTAGATCAACACCTGGCCTTCGAAGGCCTCATGGAGACCGGACCGGTCAACTTTAAGCGGCTGAAAAACCACATCGCCATCGCTGAGGATCACAATCCGCCCCAACTTCTGGGCATGCGCCGCAGCATCCAGAGATTCCGGAAACAGACGGTTGGCAAACGGATAATTGATCATGAAATGCGAAACCGCCAGCAGCTTTGGATCGCCCGGCCGCTCGATGCGGTAACGTTGCAATGCACCGAGATAGTCTGCGTATCCCAGTTCCGTGCGCAGCTGCTCGAAGATCTCCCAGTATCGACCGGAGCTCGGTTCGCCCACTTTCTTCGCCAGATATCGCTTCAGATCGTCGGCCACGCGATCGTTGTCGAGCAGCGTATTATCGACGTCGAAAAGAAAGACGGTGCTCGACTTGGGGTGGGCGCAGTCCACGATGTCATCCATTCAACGTGGCCCTATAATGCCAGAAATCACGGCTCCATGTCGCAACCATCCGGGCGCGATCAGCGCGATTTCGGAATCACGGCGCAAAACACGGCGCAAAACGTGGCTCTTGGGGAGTGAATCGGTCAAGCCCGGTTAAGCCGCGAGCCACTTGTCAGGCGCCTCCGGCTGTAGTAAAAAGACGTCGTCGACAATTCTGGAGCATTTACTCAAGGCAGAACTGTGACTCTGCCTCACAACCGGGCGAGCCATCCGGCCCCAGGAGCTACAACCCGTGGAACACATCGATCCAGCCGTCATTTATCGCTTTGATACCCGTTCGAGCCGGCCTTGCGAATTCTGCCGGGAACTGGATCCGCAATTTCCCCTGCGGCGCCCCCTCGACCAGATGGTCGCGTGCGCCCGCAAACCCATCGCTTCGGCGCATTTGACTGAGGACGGCTACGTCCGCCATCGGATGCTCGAATTGCGGCGAATCACGGCGAAAACGCCGCTCACTGTAACTGCGGCGTAGGCTTCGGGGTTTCCGGGCAAGCCATTTTTTTCACGCCAACTTTCGCCTCGGCCGGGGGCTTTAACCAGCAGGCGCTAACGGGTGTAGCCCCGAGGAGGCGTCGAATGGCCCGCACTCGATCCTGTTTACGGCCGGTTATCTTCCTGGCATTTCTCTTGTCCGCCTGCAGGGCGGTCCCTGCCAGGGGGAATGGGGTGCCCTCGATTTCCTCAATCGGTTTCGGTGTGGGTTTCGACGTGGGTTTCGGCGTGGGTTTCGGCGGAACGTGGCGCTCTTGACCACGTCGCCCGGCAAGCGCGACCTCCCTCGCGGCAATCCGGTTACGACAAAAACTGGTCTCTTCTCGAAACTTGCGGTGCGAACGTCTTTTTTTATGGTCCGGAGCCGCAGCCCGTCGACCCCCAGTCTGTAACCGTACTCGTTTTCAAGGACGGTCATAAATCCGACGGGGTTGAACCTTGCGATGGTCGGCGACACCCTGTTTGCTTTCTCGGCCAACCCCACCCGCAAGATTCGACTCGCCGAGCTCGCTCTTCCGGCAACGCTCAGGGCCAACGACGATCGCGGCGTGGATTTCCGGGGTCCGGCGAAGACTCCCTGACGATGGGTCCCGGCCTCGGGTGTTGGCGGCGACTCGCCAACGCAATCGAGTTCCGCAGCCTCCCGCCTCCGGGTGAATTCCGGCGAATTCCAGCTTGACATCCAACCCCCGATAAATGGATACTTATGCACTAGGTTGCATTTTTATTCATGTCCAAGACGGCCCGGCACAAAGCGATTCTCGACCTGCTCGACGAAGGTCCTGTCGAAAGCCAGGAGACCCTGCAGCAGCGGCTTGAGCGTCTGGGCTTTGGCGTGGGACAGGCCACGCTCTCGCGCGATATTCACGAGTTGAAACTGGTCAAGGGCCGCGACGGTTATCGCCGGCCGGGCGAGAGTTTCGGCCCGGAGAGCGTTTTGCCTTCGGTAATGCATCTCGCGCGCCAGTTCGTGATCGAAATTCGGCAGGCGCAAAACCTGCTGGTGGTGAAGACTACGGTAGGGAGCGCGCAGCCCGTCGCCGCCGCGCTCGATGCCTCGCATTGGCCCGAGGTGGTCGGCACCATCGCCGGCGATGACACCGTTCTCGTCATCGCCACCGATAACAAAAGGGCGCATACGCTTGCCCGGCGCATTCGTGAGTTGTCGTAAGGCCGGGGGTTGAGTTTGGAGAAATGGCATCGCTCGGGCGTTGCTCGATAGCAAGCGTTTTTGAAGACGGAGAATAAAACGGAAATGAAAACCGATTCCACAGCCCTGCTGGAACTGAAGATGGGCATAGCGCAGATGAAGACCAATCCGCCCAGCCTTTTATCGGAGCCGGTCGCACCGCGCGATCTGATCTCCATTCACGATCTGGCGCCGGCTGAAATTCTCGCCCTGTTCAATCTCACCTCCATGCTCAAGCAGCGGCCGGCCGACTTTCGCAGCGTCCTCGCCGGCAAGCAGATGGTCATGTTCTTCGAGAAGCCATCGCTGCGCACGCGCCTCACCTTCGAAGCCGGCATGGACAGCCTCGGCGGAAGCACATTCTTTGTCGACCAGACGGCCAGCCGCCTCAACGCGCGCGAGTCGCTCTACGACATCGCGCACAACCTTGAGCGCTGGATCGACCTGATCGTGCTGCGCACCCACAGCCATTCGGTGGTCGAAGAGATGGCCACCTATGCCAGCGTTCCGGTGGTCAACGCTCTCAGCGAACTCGAACATCCCTGTCAGGCGCTGGCCGACTTTTTCACTCTACAGGAACATTTCGGCGATCTCTCCAAGATTCATTTCGCTTACATTGGCGCCGGCAACAACATGGCGCACTCGCTTCTGCTCGCCGGCGCTTCCGTCGGCGCGAAAGTTTCGCTTGCCACGCCCGAGCGTTACGGCCTCAATCCGGTCATCGTCACCATGGCCAAGGCGATTGCGGAGCAGACAAAAGCCACGCTTCGCATCATGTCCGACCCGCGGAAAGCCGTTCTGGGAGCCGATGCCGTCTATACTGACGCCTGGGCGAGCATGGGAGAAGAACACGAAGCCGAAGAACGTGCCGCCATCTTCGCTCCATTCCAGGTGAATGCCGGGTTGATGCAACTCGCCAAACCGCACGCCCGCTTCATGCACTGCTTGCCCGCGCATCGCGGCCAGGAAGTCACCGACCAGGTTATCGACTCGCTGCATTCGGTGGTCTTCGATCAGGCGGAAAATCGTCTGCATATTCAGAAAGCCGTTCTGGTATGGCTGTTGGGCGGCGGCGTTGGCCGCTTTTCCTCAAGGAGCGCACATGCCAACGCCTAAAACAACGACGTCCGAGAAAATTGTTCTCGCCTACTCCGGCGGGCTCGATACCTCCATCATCATTCCGTGGCTCAAGGAAAATTACGCGTATGAAGTGATCGCCATGGTCGCTGACATCGGCCAGGGCGATGACCTCGAGGCCGTGGTGGAGAAGGCCTACAAAACCGGAGCCAGCAAGGTAGTCGTTGAAGATCTGCGCGAAGAGTTTCTTACCGGCTATGTATGGCCCGCGTTAAAAGCGGGTGCCGTGTATGAGAACAAGTATCTGCTCGGCACTTCGCTCGCCCGTCCGGTAATTGCCAAACACCAGGTCGAAGTTGCGCTGCGTGAGGGGGCATCCGCCGTCGGTCATGGCAGCACCGGCAAGGGAAACGACCAGGTTCGCTTCGAAATGGCCTACCAGGCGCTCGCTCCGGAGCTGAAAGTGATAGCGCCGTGGCGCGAGTGGAATTTGAAATCGCGGGAGGATTGTCTCGACTACGCCGAGAAGCGCGGTATCTCCGTAACCGCCAGCCGCGAAAAGATTCACAGTCGCGATCGTAATCTCTGGCACCTGAGCCACGAAGGCGGAGAACTCGAAGATGCCGCCAACGCGCCGTTCGAGAGCACCTGGCAGTTGACGAAGTCTCCGCAGGAGGCTCCCGATCAAGAAGAGCAGGTTGAAATTGGATTCGAAAAGGGGGTGCCGGTTTCAGTCGGCGGCCAGACTCTCGATCCCGTATCGCTCGTCGAACTTCTGAACGAAATCGGTGGACGCAACGCCGTCGGGCGCATCGATCTGGTCGAGAACCGTTTCGTCGGCATCAAGTCGCGCGGCTGCTATGAAACTCCCGGAGGCACGCTACTCCTCGCCGCTCATGGCGAACTGGAGGCGCTGTGCCTCGATCGCGATCTGCTGCACTTTAAACAGCACGTCGCGCTGAAATATGCCGAACTCGTTTATTTCGGACTCTGGTTTACACCGCTGCGCGAAGCGCTTGACGCTTTCGTTGAGCCTACCCAACAAAATCTGACGGGCTCGGTCAGGTTGTCGCTCTACAAAGGCAATCTCAACGTGGTCAGCCGCAAATCGGATTACTCTCTTTATCGCACCGACCTTTCCTCCTTCACCATGGGTGCAGGCTACGATCAGAAAGACGCAGAAGGCTTCATCCGTATCCTCGGCCTGCCCTCGCGTTGCCGTGCCCAGACGGGAGGCCATCCACCGCGTGTTCATTCCGAAACCAAGGTAGAGGTTCCGCAATGAAGATGCTTTCGGGCCGAGCGCTTCAGCGCCCGGTTGACGCCCGCAGAAAGCGGGCTTTCGCCCCCGAGGTCACATCGTGAAGATGTGGTCCGGCCGCTTCCGCCAGGCGCTAGACCCCGAATTTGAAAAATGGCAGCGATCGTTTCCCTACGACCGGCGATTGCTGCCCTTCGAACTTGCGGCCAGCCGGGCTCACGCCAATGCTCTCGAACACACCGGGGTGCTGTCTTCCGGAGAGCTCTCCGAAATCGTCAAGGCGCTCGCAGATATCGGCCGCCGCGCCGAATCTTCGCCCGAGTTTCTGATCGACCCTGAGGCCGAAGACGTTCATCACTTCGTGGAGAAGCAACTCGCGGCGTTGATCGGACCGACCGGCTACAAGCTGCACACCGGACGCAGTCGCAACGAACAGATTGCGACTGACCTGCGCCTGTTCGCGCGCCAAAGCATCGACAATCTCGAAAACCTGATCGCCGGCTGGATTGATGCCATCCTCGCGCGCGCCGAGCGCGCCGGAGTGGCGGCCATGCCTGCCTACACGCACCTGCAACCAGCCGAGCCCGTTCTTGTGGCGCATTGGTTGTTGGCCTATGTCGAAATGTTTTTCCGCGACGCCGGTCGTCTCGCCGATTGCCGCAGGCGCGTAAACCTTTGTCCGCTCGGATCGGGCGCGGTTGCGGGTGCGACGCTCAACTTGAATCGCCAGGCTATGGCAGCCGAGCTTGGATTTGACGGCCCGACAACCAACAGCATCGACGCCACCAGCGACCGCGACTTCGCCATCGAATTTGTCGAAGCTCTCTCCTTGCTCGCGCTCCACCTGAGCCGTTGGGCCGAAGAAATGATTTTGTTCTCCACTCCCGCGTACGGATTTATCGAATTGCCCGAGTTCTATTCGACCGGCAGCAGCGCCATGCCGCAGAAGAAAAATCCCGATCTGCTGGAACTGGTACGCGCCAAAGCAGCGCGCATTCTAGGCTGCGCCACCACTTTGCGGACGCTGGTAAAGGGTTTGCCTCTCGCCTACAACAAGGATATGCAGGAAACCCAGGAGGCCTTGTTCGACGCGTCTGACACGGTGACCGCAATGCTCCCGCTCGTGACCGGATTTATGAGGAGCGTTGCATTCAACGAGGCAAAGATGAATCAGGCCGCGCACTCAGGCTTCATGAATGCCTGGGCGGCCGCCGCGTATCTGGTCGAACGCGGAATACCTTCCCGACTCGCCCACGAAGCGGTGGGCAAAGTCGTGCAACTGGCCATGGAGCGCGGATGCGAATTGCAGGAATTGCCACTCGCCGACCTGCAGGTGATTCATCCTGCCTTTGACTCTGCCTTTCACTCTGTCCTCGGACTCTCCGCCGTGCTCGCCTTGCACGACGTGCCGGGCGGCACTGCCCCGCGCCACGTCAAACGCGCGCTGCAAAACGCGCGGGAACGCGCTGCGGCGCTGCGCTCGCATGAGCCACTTGCGGCCGCTCATCCGAAATAAGCGCGGATTGCAGGCCTGAGTTATGGGGTGGTTGGTTCGCCCTTGGGAACGTTGCTGCTGAGCCGGCGGATGATGAATTCCTGCAACACGTTCGAGAACGCCGTCGCGGCAATGCCGATTGCGGCATTCTCGACCGTTAATCCCAATCCGTCGCGATCCTGCGCCGGGTAATAAATATTCGAAATTCCTCCGGCCGCCAGGCTGCCAAGGATGTTGGAATAATTGGGCTGCCAGCGCCGGTTATCCCCTTTGCAGATGAATGCATTTGCAATCGCGTACAGGAACCGCGATCGCTTGCTGCCCGTCCCCTTGTAGAAATAACGGGGGTCCTGTTTCAGAAGTGAGGGCAAGATGGCGCCGCCGACAAATGTGCCTGAAAAAGTGTCGGCATAACCTGCGCCGAAGCGCTTCCCATAACCTTGCGCGCCTTGTCCGTATCCGGCAAAGTGATTTTGCCACTGCTCAATTCCAGCCTCTCCTCCCACCATCAAAAATGTGACCGGGTCGATCACCGTCTTCCAGGCGAGCTCGAATTTTTGTTTCCGAGTGAGTGGAACCGCATCCGGGAGATAGCTGACATAGAAATTTGGAACAATCCCAAGCACGCGCTGCTTTTCTTCCAGCTTGATCTCCTTTTCCGCCAGCTCGGTCTGCGTCAGCGTAACCTCCACTTCAGAAAGATTGCTGGCAACGCCCAACATTATCTTCGGAAAAGTGCGGATCTCTCCGGGATGCAAGAATCCAGACGACGTCTCTGAGGCAAATCCCGCCGCAGAAATGGTGAGATGAAAAGGTCCGGGTGCAACGCCCGAAAAAGAGAATTGCCCATCGCTCGCTGAAGTCGTCTCCCGGGCTGGTGACGCATCTTCTCTCGTGAGCCTTAACCGCGCCCCGGCGACCACGGCTGTACTCTGGTCGACAACCATTCCAGTGACACTTCCGGGCGCCTGATTGTCGGAGGGTTGACGGGCGGAGGGCGCGCCGCCGTCTTCCATGCCTTGCTGTTCCCGAGCAGGCACAGGACCCGGCCCGGCGGCTTGCCCCAAGCAGGCCAAACTGCAACCGAGAATACCCAGGGTAAAAACTATCAATCCCGACTTGAAGTGCATGAATTCCCTAACTCTATCCTCTTTCGACCCTTACGATCCACGTCACCAAAGAGCTTTACTCCTCTCGGACGTCGGCTCTGATCCGGAGCTGCCTGTCCGAGCCCCGCCGTCGACCAACGCAGCCGGGCTTTCCCGTCCCGGATCACGCGTGCCCGCCGCGCATTCTTTGAATTTTGATGCTGGATACGGCCCAGCATCGAGGTCAATTCTCGGCCGATTCTTCTTCGGAGCTCCCGCATCCAATAAACTACCGAACGGAGCGCACCCTGATTCTTACCCGAGTTTTCTTCTTCGCGCTGTTTCTTTTGGCCGTATACGCCGTCCAGCGGTTCTGGTTTCTGCGGGCGTGGTCGTGGATCTCATCGTTCCCGTTTCCGAACTGGCGTTTCGGTCTCCACGCCGGACTGATTGCTCTGGCCGCCGCCCTGCTGGCTACAGTTCTTGAACCATTGCTTGGGCACACGATCTCGCGCCTGATCCTGGGCAATTTCAACCTGGGCAGGTCGCTCTCGACCTTTGCCCGCCTCTGGATGGTCGCTTCTTTCTTTGGATTTCTTGCCGTCGAGTCGGTGGGCGCGATGGAGTGGGTAACAAACCTCGCTGCCGGGCTTCGTCCCGGAGCGGTCGCCGGCGGGTTCAGTCCCTCGCGCCGGACTTTTTTCCAATACGCCGCGGTTTTCGCAGGAGGCTTTCCGTTCCTGGCTGCAACCTATGGATTTGCCGCCGGACGCCTGCGCTACACGATCGAACGCGTCGATGTGCCGGTTTCGAATCTTCCGCCGGAGCTTGACGGCCTGCGCATCGCCCAGCTCAGCGACATCCATATTGGCGACTACATGCCGCCCGGCGAAATCGCTCGCGCCGTCTCCATGGCTAACGAACTCAACCCCGACATCTCTTTTGTGACCGGAGACTTCGTCTCAAGTGAAGGGGATCCGCTCGAAGCCTGCATCGCCGAGTTGAGCCGCCTGCGCGCTCCGCTTGGGGTCTGGGGATGCAACGGCAATCACGAGATTTATGCCGGCGTGGAAGCCGAGGCGGAACGGTTATTCGGCAAAATGGGAATGCGATTGCTGCGCGCCTCCTCTGCCGTCGTCGAGCATAACGGGGGCCGATTCAATCTGCTGGGCGTCGATTATCAGCGCGACCACATGGTGAGTGGAGAAAACACTCGCCCATCCTCCATGCTTCAGGAGATCGAGCCGTTCGTTCGTCGCGATATGCCGAACATCCTTCTCTCGCATAATCCAAACTCGTTCCGCCGGGCCGCCCAACTGGGCATCGAACTGACGCTCGCCGGCCATACGCACGGCGGCCAGGTGAAGTTTGAGATTGTCGATCACAGCGTCAGCCCGGCCAGGTTGATCACCCCGTTTGTCGCAGGGCTGTATCGCTTGCCCATGTCGATCAACGGGCACGCTGCAGCGACCGACGGAAGCGCGTCGCCAAAAGCGGCGCTCTACGTGAACCGGGGCCTCGGGACGTTCGGCTTCCCGGTGCGGCTCGGCGTTCCCCCGGAAATCACGCTTCTCACCTTGCGCAGAGCATGAAAAAAGAGCCCAAATAGCCAACCCCACCGGCCCCCGGTATCGGCCCCGTCCGTGGTATAATCCTGTATTCGATTGTGCGAAGTAATGCCTGTGATTGCAAGGACTTAGCTGGGTTCTGCTCCGCTTGGTGAGCGCCCGGCCCCGACCCGGCGCAGGCCTTTACCGCGAACTGAGAATTGCGACTGAGAACTGACTTTCATGGCTGACGATCAGAACCCCGAACTCCCCTTGACTCCTCCGAACGGCGGTGGCGGACAACCTCCGACCGGCCCCGGCGCCCTCAACATTCAGCCCGTCAACATTGAAGAGGAGATGAAGCGGTCGTATCTCGACTATTCGCTGTCGGTGATCATTGGCCGCGCCTTGCCTGACGTCCGCGACGGATTGAAGCCGGTGCACCGCCGCATCCTCTACACGATGCAGCAGATGGGCCTGGCGCCCGGACGCGCCACGCGCAAGTGTGCTCGCATCGTCGGCGAAGTGATGGGCAAGTACCATCCCCACGGGAACCTGGCTGTTTACGACGCCTTGGTCCGCCTCGCGCAACCGTTCGCCATGCGCGCGCCGCTCGTCGACGGTCAAGGCAACTTTGGCTCGGTCGATGGCGATCCTCCCGCAGCCGATCGCTACACCGAAGCAAGGTTGACGCGTGTTTCGACCGCGTTGCTCGAGGATCTGGACAAAGAAGCAGTCGATTTCTATCCGAACTATGACGGCACGGAAACGCAGCCCGCGGTTCTTCCGGCGCGTTATCCCAATCTGCTCGTCAATGGCTCCGATGGAATCGCAGTGGGCATGGCGACCAAGATTCCGCCGCACAATCTCACTGAAATTGTCGACGCCACGATTACGCTGGTGAACAATCCAGCCGCGCAGCTGCCGGATATCCTGAAATTCGTGCAGGGTCCCGACTTTCCGACGGCGGGAATCATTCACGGTCGCGCCGGGATCTTCGAAGCCTACCGGACCGGCCGCGGCCGATTCATGATGCGAGCCAGAGCCGCCATCGAGACGATCACCAAAGACAAGCAGGCGATCATCGTCACCGAAATTCCTTACCAGGTAAATAAAGCGCGCCTGATCGAACGCATCGCCGACCTCGTCAACAACAAGACCATCGATGACATCTCCGACATGCGCGACGAAAGCGATCGCGATGGCATGCGCATCGTGATCGAACTGAAGCGCGGAGCCGAACCGCAGATCGTGCTCAATCAGCTGTTCAAGCACACCTCGATGCAGGAAGGTTTCAGCATGATTCTGCTGGCCGTTGTCAACGGCCAGCCCAAGGAAATGGGTCTGCTCCAGGCGATCAAGCACTTCATCGACCATCGCGTCGACGTGGTGCGCCGCCGCACGTCCTATTTGCTGGCCAGAGCGCGGGACCGCGAGCATATTCTCGAAGGCTACCTCACCGCCCTTGATCATCTCGACAACGTCATCACGATCATCCGAGCGAGCGCCAACCGCGCCGATGCGCGAGAGAACCTGGTTGCCTACTTCGGCGGCAAAAAGATCGACATCAACACCACCGGACGTGCTCCCAGGCTCGACGCCAACAGGCCCTTCACCGCCAAGCAGGCGGATGCCATCCTCGAACTGCAACTGCACCGCCTGACCAAACTCTCGATCGACGAAATTTCGAACGAGCTGAAGCAGGTGCGCGAAGCCATCGCCGAATACGAGTCGATCCTCGCCTCCGAGGCAAAGCTGCGCAAAGTGATCATCAAAGAACTGGAAGAAGTCAAAAAACTGTACGGCGACGCCCGCCGCACCGTCATCGAGGACGAAGCCGCGGAGATCATGCTGGAAGACCTGATCGCCGACGAGCAGGTCGCGGTCACGGTCAGCCACTCCGGTTACATGAAGCGGACTCCCATCTCCACCTACCGCATGCAGCGTCGCGGCGGCACGGGACGCACCGGCATGAAGACGCGCGATGAAGATTTCGTCGAACATCTTTTCATCGCCTCAACCCACGCCTACATTCTGATCTTCACCAACACCGGGCGCGTCTACTGGCTCAAGGTGTACGAGATACCGGACGTAGGCGCTGCCGGCAAGGGTAAGCACATCGGGAATCTCGTTGGCCTGCAGCCGGGCGAGACCGTTCGCACCATGCTGGCAGTTCGTGACCTCGAAGAGGAGAAGCGCTACGTATTTTTTGCCACCAGGAACGGCACGGTTAAAAAGACAGAGGTCAAGGACTTTTGTCACGTGATGGCGCGCGGGATTATCGCCATCAACATCGACGAGGGCGATGAACTCGTGGCGGCTTCGCTGACCGACGGCAATCAGATCGTCTTCCTCGCATCGCATGACGGGCAAGCGATTCGCTTTGACGAAAACGACGTGCGCCCGATGGGACGCAACGCCACCGGCGTCCGCGGCATGAATCTTGGAGAAAAAGATTACATCGTGGGCATGGCGACGACGATCAAGCCGGAAGCGAAGGCGATCGTCGAAAAGAGCAAAGACGAACTGGCTCCCGAAGTAGCCGACCTGATCCCGGAAAAAGGTTCGCTGATTCTCTCGGTAACCGAAAACGGCTACGGCAAGCGCACTCCCGCCGACGAGTATCGCCTGACCAATCGCGGCGGCAAAGGCGTCATCAACGTAAAGACCACCGAGCGCAACGGCAAAGTCGTCGGCATCTCGCAGGTAACGGAAAAATCCGAGGTGATGCTGATCAGCCAGTACGGCAAGATCATCCGCATCGAATCAAAATTCATCCGCGAATCCGGCCGGTCAGCCCAGGGTGTGCGGCTACTGAACATCGAGCCAGGAGACCGCGTCGCAGCGGCAGTGGTGATTGCTCCGGAAGAGCCGACCGGGAACGGGACGCTGATTCAGTAGCGCCCGGAAGCTTGAAACTCCTGCGTCCGTTGCTTGGCCGCAATACCGGCGCAGGCTGAGCTTCCCGAGGTTGAGCATGCCCGTCGGGCTCGCCTTCATTCTGATTGGGCGCGGGGTGCGTCTTATGAGTGGGGTGCGCGTCGCCGGTGTCCTCCCGATCGGCGGTCATTCGAGCTTTTCGTTCCGGCTGCATTACCGCAGTAACTTCTAACTCCCCCTGCTTTCGATTACCGTTGATCTCAGTATTGCTGTCTCTCCCCGTGTGTGCCCGCGATTGCAGCCAGTAAGTGAGCGTTCGTGCATAACGTCGACACTGCGAAGCCTGAACCCGCGTACCAGGAACTCCTGAACCGACCGATACGCGAGCTCGGCCTTACGCTGGCCGGGTCTCCGGTTGAACGCTTTGTCGAACAGCTCTATCGCGAGCTGAACGCCAAGGGGCTGACAAGGTTTCGTCCGGCTTGTTACTTGACCGATGAGTGGGGATGCCCCTCGGGCGAGCCGATTATCGGCATACCGTTTTATCTGGCGCATGCGGCCCTGGCGCAACTGGAAAAAGAAACGCATGATCTCGAAGATGCGAGAGAAATCATGATGTATCTGCGCCACGAAGCGGGGCACGCGTTCACCTACGCCTACAAGCTGCACAATACTCCGGATTGGAAAAAGACCTTCGGGCCATTTCGCCGTCCCTATCGCGACAACTATCGCCCGGCGCCCTTTTCGCGCGACTACGTGCGTCATCTGCCGGGATGGTATGCGCAGAAGCATCCCGATGAAGATTTTGCCGAGACCTTCGCCGTCTGGCTGACGCCGCGCTCGAACTGGCGCAAGCGCTATCGCGGCTGGGGAGCCCTGGCCAAGCTGCGCTATCTGAACCGGCTGGCACGGAGGCTCGGAAAAATCGATCCTCCGCGGCGGCGGGGGCAGAGCGACCTTTCCGTCGATGAGATGGAAATAACGGTGGCGGAGTTTTACCACCTGCAGGACGCTGCTCGTGAGGAACTGGCTGTCAGCGGGCTTGCTCCCGACACAGACTTGCGCGACATTTTTCCCGTCTCGAAGCGACGGAAGACCGCGCTGCCGGCGCACGACTTCCTGCATCAGCATCGCAAAGCGGTGATCGACAAGGTGGCGCAGTGGACTGGGGCGCAGCGTCCGCTGATCAAAACTTTGATTGACGCGATCGAAAAGCGTGCCACCGAACTCGACTTGCGTGCCGACAAAACGCGCAGCTCGGAGCATCTGGCGGAGGTGACGGCCTACGCTACTGCGCTGGTAATGACGTACGTGACGAAAGGAAAGTTCATTCAGCCGTAGTAAAGCGCCTTCCCGGGAGATTCGATGATCGGAGCAAAACTAAAAATCGCGCTGCTGTACGACCTGTGGAACGAGGATCCGGCGGCGGCGGCAGCGAAAGAACAAGCGGAGCCAGCCCGCAAGCCCCACAAGAAAGTGAAGAAGGCCAAAAAAGAAAAGACCGATCGCGAGGAAATTTTTGAAGCCCTGCAGAAGCTCGGGCACGAGCCTTCTTACTTCGAACTGGACGGCCGTCCGCAGTCGCTGCACTCGCTCTCGCGTTGCGACGCCGACCTTGTCTTCAATCTGACCGAATCTTTTGATGGCGACGACACCAAGGAAGTGAACGTGGTCGCCTACGTCGATCTCGTCGGATTGCGTTACACGGGCGCCGGCCCGCAGGGCATTTTCATGTCGCAGGACAAGGCGACCGCCAAGAAGATCTTCGCTTTCCACGGCATCAAGTCTCCGTTTTTTGCCACTTCCTATCACGGCCGCGTCGAGCATGCTCACGACATCTCTTTTCCGCTGATTGTCAAACCTTCATGGGAGGATGGATCGATCGGCATCGATGCCGGCTCCGTCGTAACCAACATCAAGGAAATGATGCGTCGCATCGAGTACATTCAGGATGAATTCGACTCGCCGGCGCTGATCGAGGAATACATCGAAGGCCGCGAGATCTACGCCGGGGTTCTCGGAAACTACGAACGGGCGCAGGTTTTGCCGCTGGTCGAACTCGACCTCTCCCGCTTGCCCGAGGGCACCCCGAAGATCGCGAGCTATGACGTGAAGTTCGAAAAAAATACCGAAGCCTACAAGCTGACAAAATCCGAGATCGCGCAGAATCTGGACGAGGAGACGAGGAAGCGCCTGTCCGACACGGCACTCGCTGCCTACCGCGCGTTGAAGCTGCGCGACTACGGACGCGTCGACATGCGGCTGGCGTCCAACGGCGACGTTTATGTCATCGAGGCAAACCCAAATCCGTGGCTCGCCAGCGGGCAGGAATTTGCCATGGCGGCCAAGGCCTCGGGTCTTTCTTATACCGAGATGATCGAAGCAATCATCGACCTGGCGATGAGCCGCTACTTGAACGCCAATCTGGCTTATGCGGCGGCGATGCACTAGGGACGGCGTTCGTCCGGCGCCATCGCCATGATCAGAGAACGCAGGAAACGGGTATTTCCCATCTTTAAGTTTTATCTTTAATCTTTCCGGCGTCATCTTTCCGGCGTCGTGTGGTAGTTCCTCCGGGAGACGACGTCGCAGGAAAGAT
>Ga0181522_10000903_pt1 | contig 19544 bp, 16 predicted proteins | sample PEATcosm2014_Bin_27_FD_121103 | JGI IMG/M metagenome (GOLD analysis project Ga0181522, IMG submission 121103) | Peatland microbial communities from MTU Mesocosm Facility, Houghton, MI, USA - PEATcosm2014_Bin05_10_metaG | ecosystem: Environmental > Terrestrial > Soil > Wetlands > Peat | place... | reverse complement strand
GCGTGGGGCGATCGAACCGGAGCGCACAATCTTGGCGGGGCATTCCATGGGGGGAGCCCTCGCCGTCCGGGTCGCAGCGCGGATGCCGGTAGCAGGGCTGGTCGCGATCTCTCCGGCGCCAATGGTCACTACCTACGGAATTCAAGCGGCGCTGCTGATTTTTGGTGATCCGCCACCGACTCCCGCCAATACCCTGGTGGTTAGCGGTTCGTGGGAGCCACGAAGCGTTCGCGATACCGCACAAGGCTTAGTCTCGGGAAACGCAGAAGCCACAGGGAAGTATATGGTGATTCCCCACGCAACACACGTGAGCTTGCTCTTCGACCCAAAGGCTGCGCGAGCGTCACAAGCCTGGGCGGCACATGTTTTGAACATCGACTCCAACGCGGCGCTGCCTTCGCGTTTGCCGCTCGCGGGGTCGATGATCGGTCTCCTGGGCATCTTTCTGCTAGCAGGGCCGTTCCTACGCGAGACGCTGGGAAATAATTCGGTGGAATCCGGGACCACGGTAAAGGCCGACACAGACGCTAAGAAGAACCAGGGCCTCGAATGTGCGCCGGTCATCAACGCACGCTGTGCCAGCCGCATGCTCCTTGAAATTGCCGCTGCATCGATCGTCATTGTGGGGCTGCTCCGGGCTTGGAATCCATTCGGCTTGCTGCACGTATTTGAAGGCGACTACTTTGCTGGTTTCTTGCTGATCCTGGGAGTCGTCCTGTTGGCGCTTCATAGGCGCGGAATTGGCGGTCTTTGGCAAGTAAAGCTCCGCCCACTACTAGCCGCGGCGTTTGCGGGCATTGTCTTGTCGCTGCTGATCTATTCATGGCTCAATCTCACGATCGCCGAAGCCTGGCTGACGCCCGCCCGATGGCTGCGGCTGCCCGCTTTGCTGGCGTTGATGCTTCCCTACCACACCGCGGAAGAGTTGCTGCTGGGGCCAGTTCAAGCCCGGTCCAACAGGCTGCGTTTTGTCCTGGCCCTCTGTTTTCGTCTGATCGCCTGGTGTGCGCTGCTCGCTGGGATTCTTCTGATGCACAACGGCGAAATCCTGCTGGCTTTGCTGGCGCCATATTTCGGGGTGTTCTGCCTGCTCCAACGTACAGGTATGGATGTTGTCCGAAAGGACACGGGATCACCGCTGGCCGCGGCTCTCTTCGGTGCTATACTCCTCGCTGGTTTTTGTGTGGTTGTTTTTCCGATCACCTAGAATGGCCCGCGACATAGGGCCCAGCCGCCTGACGGGTTCTCGGCATCCCGCGACGGAATTCGACGCTGTCAGAGAGATACCCAGATGGCAGACATTGCGATCGTCGGCGGCGGACCTTCCGGCGCGATGTGCGGCGAACAACTAGCCCGCACGGGTCATACGGTCGATATCTTTGACGAGCATCTGGCCTGGGAAAAACCCTGCGGCGGCGGCCTCACGCATAAGGCCATTCAGTGTTTTCCGTTCCTGCTGGAAAATTCGTGCCCCAAGAAATTAGTGAGCTCGGTGGAGCTGATCAGCAGCGATGATCAGCGCGCCACGCTGGACATGTCTCACCCCATCGTAATTTATTCGCGCACGGTGCTAAACGGCATGCTGCTCAATCGCGCAGCGGAGGCCGGCTGCAAGGTTCAGAGGTCGCACGTATTCGAGGTCGATACCTCCAGCCCAAAACCCCGCTATTGCGTGGAAGGCGAATGGAAGACCGCCGATTTTCTTGTACTGGCCGCCGGGGCTCGCAATCGGTTGCTACCCGAAACCCGGCCTTTGCAGCGCGACGAGTTGGAGATCACGCAGGGTTATTTCGTGCCGCAAACCGCGGATGCCATCACGATAAAATTCCTGCGAAATTTCGAGGGCTATATCTGGTCCTTCCCTCGCTGCGACCATCTGTCGGTGGGGATCTGCGGCAGCATGGCGTCGCACAACAGCACGGAGCTGAAAACGCATCTCCAGACATTTGTCGGCAAGCAGAAGATCTGCACTGACGGAGCGCAGTTTTACAGTCACGTCCTGCCGTCTCCGCAGGAGCGGACGCTTTCCGAACGCACAGTGCTCGGCAAGAATTGGGCGCTGATCGGAGACGCCGCGGCGTGGGTCGACCCGCTGACCGGCGAAGGACTTTTCTACGCGATGAAATCCGGGGAGTTGCTGGGGAAATCGCTCGCCGAAGGCTGCCCGGAGAAATATCCGTCCTGGGTGAAAGCATCCTTCTCGGCGGAGCTCGAATTTGCGGCGCGCATCGTGCGGCGTTTCTACCGTGGCTCGTTTCTGGGGACGACGGTGACCACGCGCATGGTGCAGCTCATGCGGCGCAGCGCGGTTTTCCGGCAGTTGATAGGTGATATTTTCAGCGGCTCGCAGGACTACACCAGCCTGAAACACCGCTTGTGGGGGCACCTGGGAATCACGGTCAGCGACTTTGTGGCCAGCGTGCTGAATTTTGAGGGTCCCGCGACCGTCACCGCCCCGCGCGGCAGCGCCGGAGCCGATTGAGCTCTGTTTTGCACGACGCGGTCGCGAATCGGATATCTCCAGTCTTCCGCCCGACGTAATTTCTTGTGCGCCACAGGCATCAAACCATGAGGGCAGATCATCCCCGTTATAACTCGAACATGGACCCGGACCTGACCGCAAAGACGGCGAAGAACACGAACGTGTGGAAGGCGCTTCCCGAGGTTTGGCAGCTCATCCATCCCCGTCGAGGACTGCTCGCGCTCGGCTTGCTGCTTATGGCCATCAACCGCGTCTCCGGGCTGGTATTGCCTGCGTCGTCGAAATACTTCCTGGATGGCGTGATTGGGAAGAAGCAGGTCCATCTTCTTACGCCCATCGTCCTCAGCATCCTTGCGGCGACCCTGATACAGGGCCTTACGTCTTTTACACTGACGCAGCTGTTGTCCAAATCGGCGCAACGCATGATCACGGACCTGCGTCGTCAGGTGCAAGCACATATCGGACGCCTTCCAATCTCTTTCTACGACGCCAACAAAACCGGGGTGCTCGTTTCGCGCATCATGAGCGACGTCGAAGGCGTGCGCAACCTCATTGGCACAGGCCTGGTCGAGTTTGTCGGTGGTCTCATGACCGCGGTGTTTGCCCTCATCTATTTGCTGCACGCCAACGCGACCATGACCGTGGTGGCCTTCTCGATCATCATTGTTTTCGGAGTGGCCATCAGCAAGGCGTTCAAGACCATCCGGCCCATTTTTCGAGCGCGGCCCAAGATCACCGCCGAAGTTACCGGCCGGCTGACTGAGTCTCTCGGGGGAGTGCGCGTCGTCAAGGGGTACCACGCCGAAGGACGCGAAGAGACGATCTTTGCCGCAGGCGTTCAACGTCTGCTCGACAACGTTTTGAAAACACTGACCGCGACGTCGCTGATGAGCCTTTCCGGCGCCACCCTCATGGGCATTGTTGGCGCGCTCATGTATGAGTTTGGGGGGCGCGCTATTCTTGCCGGGCAAATGACAGCGGGCGGATGGCTGGCCTTCAACGCGTTTCTTGTACTGCTGGTCGCTCCGGTTTTCCAGATCGTAGCCATCGGGACGCAAATCACCGAAGCCATCACCGGGCTCGAGCGCACCCGCGAAATCCTGAACGAAGAGAAGGAAGACGAGGCGACTGGTCGCACCGTGACGCTTGGCCGCATCAACGGCCAGGTAGTGATGGAAGACGTCAGCTTTGCCTACGACACACGCAAGGAAGTGCTGCGCGGAGTCCGCTTTCAGTCTGAGCCGGGAACGGTCACCGCACTGGTTGGCCCGTCCGGCGCCGGCAAATCCACAATTATTGGCCTGGTTGCTGCCTTTTATGTCCCTCGCAGCGGCCGCGTTCTCGTGGACGGCGTCGATCTGGCAACGGTAAAACTGAATTCCTATCGCACGCAACTGGGCGTCGTGCTACAGGAAACGTTCCTTTTCGACGGCACAATTCGCGAAAACGTGGCCTTCGCCAGGCCCGACGCCACCGAGCAGGAAATTCTCGCCGCCTGCCACATCGCTCGCGTGGACGAATTCGCCCAACACTTCGAAAAGCAGTACGACACCATCGTCGGCGAGCGTGGCGTCAAACTTTCCGGCGGCCAGAAACAACGCGTGTCCATCGCCCGCGCCATCCTCGCCGACCCACGCATCTTGATCCTTGACGAAGCCACGTCGAGCCTCGATTCCGAATCCGAAGCCCTCATTCAGGAAGGACTGCGCTACCTGATGCGCGGCCGCACCACATTCGTGATCGCCCACCGGCTCTCCACCATCCGCCGCGCCGATCAAATCCTGGTCATCGAAGCGGGGCGTATCATCGAACGCGGCACGCACGAATCCCTGTACGCCGCCGGCGGCCGCTACTACGACCTCTACACCAAGCAGCACGCCGTGCAGGCCAATCTATTCTTGGCACCGGGTGAAGGTGATGTTGAGCCGATGGATCTAAATGGAGATAAAGTGCAGTCTGGCCCGTCGGGGCGCGGCGATTCTGCTTTACCCGACGCCATTCGATTGATTCGCGGCCAATGATGAAGAGACTGGCTACGCCGTAGGCCGCCGCATCACAGGTTTTTTCACAGCCGTTGGCGGCGGGATCAGGCTAGCCATCTTGCGGATCATCGCCAGTACGAGGCGCTTGTCGCCTTCTGACAGCGTGGTGCTGAATCTCTTGATCTCCGCCAGGAAGCGAATTTCGTCTTGCGAAAGCTCTCCCAGCATCTTCTGGGATTCGCGGTCGCGCGGCGTCTCGGTCCCCGGGAAAAAGTCCGCGAGGGAGATGTCCATGGCCTCCGCAATCTTGGCCAGCGTCTCCAGCGACGGCACGGTATGGCCATTCTCGACGCGGGACAAATAGCAGCGCAGCAGGCCGGTGCGACGCTCGATGTCGCCTTGCGACAATCCGCGTTGGCTGCGGTAGGTCTTGATGACTTCTCCGATGTTTACCCGAGGCTTCTCTTTTGGCACGACGTTGACCCCCAATCTACGGGGGTAGCTTAGTCACTAACAGTAAAAGCCGCAAGCCGCTTTTTGGAAGCAATGCGGCGAAGTAGGCAATGGGTGCCGGGTCGCCCGAGACGCGAAAAGGCGAGCAAGAGCCCGCCTTTCCCGTCAATTTCCAGAATTTCGTCGAATTTCGGGCGCTTTCTAGCCCTGCGCCGGCGTAACGGTGACCGGTTGCTGAAGCCGGAATTCCAGCAGCGTTTCGCTGGGCACCTTGACCTGCTGGCCCCGCGTAAGGACTTGCACTCCAGCGCCCGCCGCCGAACCTGCTCCGGCCCCGATGGCAGCGCCTCGCCCGCCTCCCGCGATGGCCCCGATGATGGCCCCCGCAACGGCCCCGCCGCCAACTTTCTCAGCCGTGTTCGAACCGCGTCCCTTGCCTTTGACGTTGTAGTCACTGCTTACCACCGGATAGTCCTGGCCATTGATGACCATGCGCGTGAGCTCCAGCTGCAGCTCCGAACTTCCAGAGAAGTGGCCCGCCTCCTTCGCTTCCGCCAGCCGGCCGTAGATATCCGTACCTTTGCGCGCTACGAGCGCGCCATTGATGGTCAAGTCGGTTTCCAGGCTCGCGTGGAAAATGTCGCCTACGTTATTCTTCTTGGAGTCCACGCCATCAATCATGCGCACCAGCAGGGATTGCCCGGCCGGAACGACCACTTGGCCGCCCGGGGCGACAGGAGCGGGTGCGGGCACCGCGGCCTGCGGGGCTGGCGCCGGACCGCCGGCCACCGGACCATAGTTGTTCGTGAACGTCAGCGCGACGATCTCGGTCACATTAAACGTCTGCACTTCTCCGTTCACCGAAAAGCGCATCAGCGCCTGCGTGCCTCCCAAGAACCGACCCTGCAGCACGCGGCCGTCCTTAAGTTCCAGCGTGTCGGCAAAAGTCGCACCGGCAAATAGCAGCCCCAAAGCTGCAATGGCAGTCGAACGTGCGAAGCGATTCATCATGATTCCCCTCTGGACCAATAGTCCACGAACGTGGCCGGGACATCGCGCCGCGCCTTTTCGTCTCCAGGATTGTAACGCGGGCCGCAATATCCGGCGTCTTGCAAATCGACGCTGCCGTTTTTGATGGTGCAATGCCAGCCGAAGGATGTACTCATTGTGTTGCCTGGTATAGCTCGCGGGTGATATCCGCCATCACGGCAGAACTGCCGTGGATATCTTCCAGGCCTCGAACCAGCACCACCAGCACGAAAGGCCTTTTCGCGTAAACGATGGCCGCGTCGTGATGCAACTTGCTCAGCTCACCGGTCTTGTGCGCCACCTGGGTGCCCGCGGGAACTCCCCCGGGGATGCCCTCGTTGAACCTCTGGCGCTCCAAAATCTCGACCATTTGCCGCGACGCATCCGCATCGACTGCCTCGCCCTTGGCAATCGCTTCCAGCAAGACCGCGAGTCCCTCGGCCGTGGTCGTATTGATTAAACCCTTCTGAAATGCTTTGTTGTCTTCGACTCCCCGCAAGACATTCATTCCGTCCGCGTGCAGGGAATGAACGCTCGTGCGGATGTTCTCAACGCCCAGCTTCTGGATCAACAGGTTTGTCGCGAAATTACTGCTCACGGTGATCATCAGCTCGCAAAGTTGGCTTAGCGTCCGCGTTTGCCCAACCGCTTTGTAAAGATCGGTCTCCGAGTCGTCCTTCGGATCGAGCGTGAACACGGATCCGTCGGCAAGGCTGTAAAACTCGTTCCGGATCGGCAGGCTGCCGTCCAGCTTGACCTTGCCCTCGCGGACCTGGTGGAACAGCTCGATCATCACGGGGATTTTCATGGTGCTGGCCGCATGGAAGACGTCATCCGAGTGGTACGACCACGCCGTCTGCCCATCCAGCGAGCGAAAAGCCACCCCCACGTCGGCGCCGCTTTTCCGGATGTGGTCTTGAATCCTGGCAGCGACCTTCGGATCAATGGAGGATGCCGGGGAAGCGCTCCTCGCCGCGGGCCCGCCAATGGCCGTCAGCAGGTAATGTTCCTGAGCCCAAAATCCGAACCCCAAAACGCCGCACGCAAACAAAACCGCCAATACCATGCGAACTGACACGGACAACTCCCCGCTCGGCTGAATTTCACTCGAGCTGGCGATTGTAGCGCAGGTTTCGTTCAGTTTTCCGGTGTGACCGTAAAGGCTCCGACAGGCACGCTACCTGGCTCGACGTTGTAACCCTCGACCTCCAGCACCGGTTCTTTGCCCCCTAGAGCGGTATCGTCGTAGCGCACGTTCAGACTTCGCTTCTCACCGGGAAGCAATGAGAAGTAATTTTCGCTCCAAAAGATCGGCGTGACATCTTCACCGCCTTTGCCACGGGTCACCCGCGGATGGACCATGAACGCGATCCCCGCGCCGTTATTTTCGATCGTCAGGGTCATCCAGTTCTCTCCTCGGCTCTTTCCAAGCGATTGTTTCGAAACGACAATCTTAGCGGGCGGCAAACTGTTCAGCCCCGTCAAATCACCAAACTCCACCTGCGGCGTGTACACCGTATCTTTCTTGTGCTTCCAGTCCAAGGTGTCCGCCTTGGTCGAGAGCCAGTAAAAATTATCGCTCACGAGTTTGCCGGCCGCATCGTGCAACTCCAGCCGGAGGAAATACGTCCCGGTCAGGTCTTCCACTTTCGGCAGATCGAAGGCTTTCGTACTGCTGTCTTCTGGCAGGTTCAGTGTTGCCTCGCGCGATCCTTTCTCTTTCGCGTCCAGGTTGTAGAGCTTCGCGGTAATCCTGGCGCCCCTGACCGCTTCGTAGGTGCCGTTGATAACCGCTACCGAATTGTCGTCATACGAATACTGCACGTGCACCGGCTCGGTCGCTTTCTTGGTCCCGAAATATCCCCCCGCCGGCACCATGTAGTAGTCATAGAGATGCCAGATCAGGGACGGCCATGCGTTGTCGAGCATCCACTGGATGACACCCGTGGACGTGTATTTGTTCCGTGCATATGCTTCGAACATGGCGCGCTGCCCGTCGTAGGTCATCGCCTGCGCTTTACGTTCGTAGTCATCCAACGAAGTCGCGGTGCCATATCGACGGTTCAAACCGTCCGTAAACACGTTCACAGTGGTAAATCGTTCTTTCCCTGCGTGATAGTTCCACACGTCGTCGATCGGCCACAGGTGATCTTTAGGGACGAATCGTTCCAGTGACTCCCTGGGCGGAATCGCTGGTCCCGGGCTGGTTTCCGTGTTGTAACCGTAGGCGCCGCCAGCTTGCGTGTCGGAAAGCCAGTAAACGGGCGGCACATATTCGTATGGGCCGGTCATCTTCACGCCAGACTCTCCGGTTACCGTAGTCGGCGTGTTCCCTGCCGAAGACACCGAGGGATTCGGCCAATGCAACTCCTTCAGGATTTCCAAATACATTTTCTCCACCTCCGCTGGGGGCGGATTGTCGCTGCCATACAGCCACACGAATACGCTGGGGTGATTTCGCAGTATTCGGATCTGGCTGCGCAACGATTCGCCGGCGATCTTGTGCTGCTCCTCCTTCCAATTCTTCCACCGCTCCCACGCGTCACAACATGTCCATCCCGGCATCACCAGAATCCCCAGTTTGTCGGCCTTTGCGAAGAATTCCTCGTGGTCGATGCGTCCTTCTAAGCGGATCGTGTTCAACCCCATATCGCGAACGTACGCCAGGTCCGCGTCCAGACGCTCCGGTGACCAGCGCAAAAACATGTCCGGCGCCCAAGCCGCGCCGCGAATGAGCACCTTCCGCCCGTTGATCTTGAACAACCGGTAGCCTTTATCCGTCAGTTCCGAACTAGCCTCGCGAATTCCAAACGCCACTTCGGCCGAGTCAGAAACCCGGCCATCGACCTCGTAGTCCATTTTCGCCGTATACAGGTTCGGTTCGCCCATCTGGTAAGGCCACCATAGCCGCGGGTGAACAAGTTTCAGTTCGGAATATCGTTCCGGCGAAAACTCGACCGTTTTCGATTCCCCGCGCGCCAGTTTCACCGCCTGGCGCACCTGGACGCCGTGGATGTCCACGCGCAGCACGCCGTTCACTTCGTGCTCCGAGTTATTCCGCAAGTCCGCGGTCACGGTCAACGCCGCCGACTTGTATTCGGAATCCAATTTGCTCGACACAAACGGATTGCGCAGCGAAACGCTGTTGGTCGTCGTCAAAAACACTTCCTTCCAGATTCCCATGTCCTTGTCGGGAGGCGTTGGATTCCAGTCCACCCAGGCGATGCCCAAATCATTTTTCTGCGGCGCAAAGATCTCCATTGCCAATGCGTTGGGCTTCCCGGCAACCAAGAACTTGCTGACATCGAATTCGAACGTCGCAAATGTTCCGGCCACATCCTTCTGGTCCGCCACTTTCTTCCCATTGATCCAAACGTCTGCCCGGTAGTTAATTCCCAGCAAGTCCAGCCACTGCGTCTTCCCTGCGTAATCCGCCGGTAGGATGAACTCAGTCCGGAACCACCACGAACAACGGAACGGGCTATCCTTGGGCATATCCTGTATCGCGAAAAATGATTTCTGCGAGTAGTCCATGCCCGGCAGCGACTTCAGATTCGTCCCGTACATCGGATCGGGATAGGTCTTGTCATTGACGAGCGCCCCCACGACCGTACTCGGCAGATCGGTGCGGTGCCACTTGCTCGCGTCGAATCCCACGGCGGACACCTGCTCACCGTCAGCCTTCACTTCGCACGTTGACTGCAGCTGCCAATCCCTGTGCAAATAGATCTTCTCGGCTGAATCGGCAAAGGACGACGCACTGAAGACGGTGCCCCAGCCCATCAACATTCCCGTAATCGCCACGACCACCCGGAAACTCCACAGACCTGGCATAAGACTCCCCCGAACGAAACCGTGTATATCCGCGATCGCGGTGAAAAACGGACGGTTTAAGTGGCATATTAAACCGATTCAATGGCGTTCGCCTTCTTTTTTTGAAAGCGCGTTAGCAAGTCCCGAGAATCAGCGGCTCCACAAGAACCTACGCGGTTAACCCGATGCCGCGCCTGCGCCCCGTCAGCGTACACTAAACGATGTGGCACAGCCCTGGTTGTCTAACTGGTTCGACAACTTCCGCGTAACCCTGAGATCTGCCCGAACCAAAATTATAAACTCGTTCTCCGGCATACGAATCGCCATTCGACACACCTTGTGGCGCTCGAAGGACGGCTGGTATCGCCTCACCGCTGGCATGGAAATCAACGAGCTCTGGGCACAGTTTAAGCTCGAAGCGGGCGAAAGCTCCCGTCTGTACAAACAAGACGTCAGCCAACACGCAGGCCAGACCCAGCGTTCCTGGAAGCGCCCGTTCAAAATCCTTGGTTACCTCTTTTCCAGCGTACTGCACAAGCTCTCTCCGGCCCGCCGCTTGTTCCTGCTTCTAAACATAACCCTGGCTTTCCTGGCCGTAATCAATTTTCACTTCCTGATCCTCACGCAAGAAATCGAATTTCTACTGGCATTCCTCGGATTGCTGATCCTCCTCGCATTGGTCCTGGGCGATCACATCTCGATGAAGCGCGACATCGAAATTGCCCGCGAAATCCAGCGATGGCTCGTACCTCGCCGAGCGCCCGACGTCCCCGGTATCGACGTCGCTTTCGCCACCCGACCCGCCAAAACCATCGGTGGCGACTATTACGACGCCTTTCTCCGCACCGGTGATGGTCCGCTGCTCATCGCGGTAGCCGATGTGGCTGGAAAAAGCGTTCCCGCCGCCATGCTGATGGCCACCTTCCAAGCCAGCCTGCGTGCTCTGGCCAGCGCCAGTGGTTCCCTTTCCGAACTGGTCGGAGGTCTCAATCGCCAGGTTTGTGCCAATAGCCAAGCCGGCCGCTTCACCACCGCGTTTCTGGCCGAATTAAACCCCGCCAACGGTGACCTCAGCTATCTTTGCGCCGGCCACAACCCTCCCATCCTCAAACGCGAAAATGGCAGCATCGAGCGGCTGAAATCCGACAATATTCCCCTGGGGATCGAATTAAGAGAAAAGTACAAGACGGGATTCACAAGAATCGAACCCCACGACCTCTTGGTGATATACACCGACGGGGTAACCGAAGCCAGGAACGAAGACCGGAATGAATTCGGCGAAGCCCGCCTGCTCTCCATCGTGCAACTCGCAGGCCAGGAACGCTCCGCCCTCACCCTCTCCAACATCATGCGCACGCTTGACGAATTCGTCGGCGCGGCTCCGCAGCACGACGACATCACCTGCATGATTGTTCGCCGAACTTAGTTAGAGAGAGCAACGCAGCCGCGATCATGCGCTGAGGCCCTACTGCATCAATGGAAGGGCGCTACAGCAAAAACGGGATGGTCGAGCCGAACAGCCAGATGTAGAACATGCCGTCCCGTTGTAGCGCGAACCAGGAGGCCCGGTGGCCACTCCGACGATTGAGGTGTTGGAAGGATTGGGGACTGGTGCTCGGTGTGAAGTTTCCCGGTGTCCCCGCAACGCCCGCGTCTTGGTGATGTGGGCGAATCACTCCAAGATGGCCTGCGAAGAATGCAGCGTCGAATTGTCTCGCCGAGAATGGCTTCACGTCTCCATGCTTTTTGGGACGAAACCTAATTTCAGCGCCGATACGAAGACGCATAGTCTTTCAACGTCGAAGCCTGTACTGAACTTCAACCGTTAAACCTGTCCGTCGCGGAATTGTCTCATTCGGGAGAGAGCAGAATGCCTCAACAAACATGCGCCGACAACTTGGCTCGTCTGGCGGAGATGCTGATTGCTGCCGCCGAATACAGCGACCGCTGCGACGCGAACCTGCCCATCGACACCCGGCACGACATCGAAAGCGCCTACGACCGGATTGACGATATACGCGTTCGCCAGGCAGAACTCGCGCAAAAGCTGGACGCGCTGGAACTGCGACTGCGCGCCCGCATGAGAGAGTTCTCCCACCAGTGCGGACACCGCCCGGGAACGCCAAGGTCCCGATAGGCGGCGGATGCAGACTTGATCGCAACGGCAGCCCGGCGCGTGTAGCTCGTTTTTGGTCCATGGTCTTCACACCCTCGACTGGACACACCGCCCCCGGAAATGAGAGAAAAGGAAGAGGTCAAATCATGAACACATACAACGTCACCCTGAAATTTGAAGACCGCAAGGTCGGAACCGAAGGCCGCACGATCAAAGTCGACGCCTCCAGTATCGCCGGCGCCATCGGAAAAGCTACCCGCGAGTTTGTAAAAAGTCTCGACCGCAAACAGCGCTTCGACATGAACAAGGGCCTGAAAATCGAAGCCCTCCGCGTAACGACCGATAAACCCAGCGAGCCGGAAGCCGCAGTGGAAGCCAGCGCCTGACCACCCCGAACCCAACTCCACCACGACGCGGTGATGCAGGGTCGCGCTTTTACCTGACTGCAGTGGGGCAGGCTTGCTGGAAGCAGGCGGGCGCGTCGCTGTGACCCGGCGGGACCTGGCTCTGAACGATGCCGAAGCACTTTCGATTCAACGACGGCGGACGCGCCGCCGCGGGTTATCGCGGCAAAACCGGCGACTGCGTAGTTCGCTCCATAGCCATCGTCACCGGCCTCCCCTACCTGGACGTCTACGAACTGGTGAACCGCGCCTCCACCCACGAGCGCACCGGCACCCGAAAACGCGGGAAGAGCAACGCCAGAACCGGCGTCTACAAATCCACAATCAAGCGCGTCATGAACTCCCTTGGGTGGGTCTGGACCCCCACCATGCAGATCGGCTCCGGTTGCACCGTCCATCTTCGGGCCGACGAACTGCCAGAAGGCCGCCTGCTCGTTAGCGTCTCGAAGCACCTGACTGCCGTAATCGACGGCGTTATCCACGATACTCACGATTGCTCGCGTCGCGGCACCCGCTGCGTCTACGGCTACTGGCAACCAAGCGCGGCCCGCCGCAAATCTCCGACTTTGAACCCAACCAAGACCGCCCCCCAGCGCCAGACCTTCTTCGAATGGCTCTTCAACTGATCATCGCCGACGGCGGTGGGATTCTTGGCGGCTTCAACCTGATCCAGCGCAGAGCACCGAGTTCTTCCCGCAATAGGAAGACCCCGTACGATGTGGGGCATTCAGGCAGGGGTTTCATGCTTGTCGTGGTCGGCAGTCTCCCCTTCGACTACACCGCCCGCCGCTTGTTGATTCCTCTCGTTTACGATTCGATGGCGAGTCGTTTGAAGGATGGATAAAGGTGATGTATTCTTCCGACATGCCCGAGTGGCGGAACTGGCAGACGCAGTGGACTCAAAATCCACCGGACTTCGGTCCTTGTAGGTTCGATTCCTATCTCGGGCACCACACTTTCCCTCGAAAAATCACTCGTTTTACCCTTGGCAGATGATTTTCTTGCTGAGAGATGCCCGCAGCACTGGCCTGGCCGATCGAAATTAATATCAGATTTTCAGCCAGACCGTTCGGCGGGTGCGGCCTAGCCCGCGACCCTTGCCGCGGTCGGCGCGCAACGGCTACACTCAGCGGGCCTGTGCCCGACCACCAAGCCACCACCGCAGACTCCGCCGCGGCCAACGGAGGACCCTTGCGTTTGGGCGGCTTCTGGGCTTTGATGGCGGTCCAATTTCAGAACGCCTTCAGCGATAACGCTTTAAAATGGCTGGTCAGCTTCCTGGTCCTCGAAGCGGCGCTGAACAAACAGCAACGCGATCTATGGTTCATCCTTGTCGTGCCGCTGCTATTCGCCGTGCCCTTCCTGTTGTTCTCGATTCCTGGCGGCTACTTTGCCGACAAATACAGCAAGCGCAGCGTCGCGCTGGGTACCAAGCTCTTTGAACTCGTCGTCATGGGCTTGGCGACGTTCGCGCTGGCCCGCAATCGCTTGGACCTTGCAGGCGTCGCCCTGTTTCTGGCCTGCACCCAAGGCGCAATCTTCGGGCCCACAAAGTACGGCCTGTTGCCTGAATTGCTTCCCGAATCGAAGCTCAGTTGGGGTAATGGCATCATTGAGCTAACCACGCTGCTTTCCGCCATCTTCGCCGCCTTGGCCGGCGGCTTCCTGGCCACGTACTTCCACGGACGGCAGGTTTGGTCCGGCGTAGTCTTCCTGACCTTAACAATCATCGGGCTCCTCATCAGCTTCAAGATCACTCGGGTCCCCGCCGCCGACCCGATGCGGAAGTTCGACTGGAATGTCCCTCGCGAATTCTTCGCCGAAACTCGCCATCTGTGGCGTGACAATATTCTTCGCGTGGCCGTCCTGGCCAACACCTTTTTCTGGTTCCTCGGCTCCCTGCTCCTCCTTAATATCGTCCTGTACGCCGCTGACCTCCTCCTGGTAGACGAGCAGCACAGCAGTTACCTCCTGGCGGCGCTAAGTCTGGGAATCGGAGTCGGCAGCTTCCTGGCCGGGTACGCTTCGGCCGGCAAGATCGAGCACGGCATGGTCATCCCCGGCTTGATCGGCATCATGGCAATGTCCGGAGTTCTCGCAAGGCCGGGCCTACAATTCGCCACCGTGGCGATACTGTTAGCCCTTCTGGGCACAGCGGGAGGCTTCTTCGTAGTCCCGGTCAACGCCCTGATCCAGCGCCGCCCAGCGCCGGAAGAAAAGGGCCGCACCATTGCAGTCGCCAACCTTCTGTCCTTCGTAGGCGTGGCACTGCAGCCACTGGCCCAATTTGCAATGCTGCGCCTCGGCCACCCTGATCCATCCCGGGTCTTCCTGCTCGCCGCCGCCATGACGCTGGTCATGGGCATCGTGCTGGTCCGCATGATGCCCGACCTCGGAACCCGCGCCTTGGACTGGACGCGCCTCCGCTCAAGAGCTACCCTATAGCTTCCGTTCGACCAGGGACTTACGGCTGCAACCACGCAGCTTCGAACGGCGTCGAGGCTTTGCATGTCTACCGTTCTCGCCGTTCCCGGTGCGCCCCCGGCGCATCGCGGCCTTAGTCACTGGATGGAGCGCGTTCTCAAAGAGCTGGAGCACGTCCGCAAGGACCCCGCCCCTGACGGTGTCCACGACCTGCGCGTCGCCATTCGCCGGTGCCGTTCTGTGGCCGCCGTCATGCAAGAGGTCGATCCGGATCCCGCCTGGAGCGAAATGCGCCAAGTCCCGAAAAAGCTCTTTCGCAGGCTAGGCGCCCTTCGCGATGCCCAAGTGATGGACGAGTGGGTCAAGCAGCTCGCACCCAGTGAAGACCCGCTGCGCACCAAACTACACGCCGGGTTTGCGGCTAACGAACCTGAGTTGCGGCAGCGGGCTCTGCGCGCCGTCGAAAAATTTGAACAGAAATATTGGGCGCGCCTGGAACGCAAGCTTCGGAAACGCGCGCGCCTGGTTCCCTGCTCAGGTCTGGCGGCCCAGTGCCTCGCGGTCGAGCGATTCGAGGAGGCCAAGGAACTGCACACGCGCGCGCAACGCACCGACAAGCCCAAGGTTTGGCACGAACTTCGTATCGGCCTGAAGCGATTGCGCTACACCATCGAAAGCCTGCTTCCGGAACAGTACGCCCTGTGGAGCGATAACCTGAAGCGTCTTCAGGATCTTCTGGGCGAAGTGCACGACCTCGACGTTCTCGCCGCGACTTTCAAAGACGTCGCCTCCCAAGACACGACCGATATCCAGAACACCTGGGAAGAAACGATTCACCGCGAGCGTAACCAGCGAATCGAAACCTACCGGCAGCTCACGCTGGGAAGAACCAGCCTATGGAATGATTGGCGCCACGGGCTTCCTCAAGGCAAACGTCTTGCCCTGGCCGCCATGGCGCGCCTTCGCGCGACGGCTCGCGCCACTGACATTCGCCCGCGACGCACGGCGCAAGTCTCGCGCGTCTCGATTGCGATCTTCGATGCGCTGCGCCGCGCTCACGCCGCTCCCGCGTTCAACGAGCACGCGATGCGGCGTGTGCTGCGCGCCGGCGCTCGCTTGCACAACGCCGGGTCTGCCAACCGCGCAAAGTCTCCGCAAAAAGCGGCTTTCCGATTTCTGCGCGATCTACCGCTGCCTCCGAGTTGGACACTGGAGGAGTGGGAACTCCTGGGATGGACGGTGCGCTACCATCGTGGCGCCGAACCCAGCACCGATAAAGGGCGATTCTCCCGGCTCGCGGAAGAGCAGCAAAAGAATATCCAGGCGTTGGCAGGTGTTTTGCGCTTGGCGCGCGCGTTACGAAAGTGCGATGTAAGCACCTGCGAAGGATTGCGGGCTGAAAAATCCGCGGATGCCGTTATTCTCCACGTTCCGGGCCTGACGGATTCGGTCGAAACGGCCGCGCGCCTGGCCGCCGCGAAACACCTCCTCGATGCCTACATCGCGAAAGCGCTGATCCTCAAGCCCGCACCTAAACACGAAAACGTAATGGCCCTGCTGGAGCAATTCCAGCAACACCGGCAGTTCGCCTCGGCAGCCGCGTCAGATTAGTCGGCTGGACCGCTGCCCCCGCTACGAAAAGCGCGCCGCCGCTCCGTTCGCGGCTCGGGGTAAACGGAAAACGGCAGCTACATACCAGGCGGAACGGTCGGGCGGGCGTAATTGCAACCAGCAGGCTTCCGATGTACTCTTTACCGCGCAACGGAAAGCCGGTAGCACCGATTCCGGATTCATTCCTTTAGGCCCTACCAGGAAAACCACTGCCTTACCCCGCCTCTGGCGGAGAAAAACTAGGAGAACAAGAATGCGTGTTCGATCGATCTGTACCGTGGTTGCATTGTGTGCGCTGACGCTTGTGCCGCTGAGCGGAACCCGGACTTCGGCGCAATCGTCCAGTGCGGAGAAGCCTGTGCTGTACACGTACGTTTCGGAATGGACGGTCCCCCGTGCGATGTGGGCGGACTATTTGAAGGAAGATGCCGCGGACATCGACGCCATGAAAAAAGCGGTCGCCGACGGCTCGATCGTGTCCTTTGGGAGCTACGCAGTGCTCAACCATCAGGAAGGGCTGCCGACGCACGGCACGTGGTTTTCCGCAACTTCTATGGCCAATATCCTCAAAGTTCTGGAAGGGATTCGCAACGCACCGGGAGCGACTGCTCCGCCGCTGGCGGCTGCAAAGCACTGGGACTACATCATGGAAAGCCATGACCACAACGCGCATTCCGGAACATTCACGAATGGCTACTTGCGCGTTGGCCATTGGCAAGCCAAAGCCGGCTCGAGCGATCCGGATGGCAAGATCAGGAAGGCAACCATGGTTGCGTTGCTGGAAAAACTGCTTGCCGATGGGGCCCTGCACAGCTACCAGATCGATACGGAAACGGTGCACTCTGCGGATCCAGGCATGACTTTCGTGGCCATTGTCACAAACGGCGGCGAAGGCATGGATAAATTCTATGCGGCGCTTGAGGAGGCGGAGAAAAATAATCCCGCAGGATGGGCTGGTTTCAGCACGACCATTGACGAGGCCGGCCACCGGGATTTCCTGGCGCACGTCGCGACGATGACCAACAAGTAGTCTTGCAATTGCCGGGCGGTCAGAACAAGCCGCAGGGCTCGGCGCAGTCCGACTTGCGCTACAGGTTGTGATAGGTGGTGGCGGCCGTGCCCTGCGATTTCGAGCGGGGTGCGGCCGCCGCTTCTTTTTTAGGGTTTTTAGGATTCGCTGAAATCGATGATTACCGGGGCAGCGCGGAAGCCCCGGGTTTTGCTGGCTACGTAGAAGAATCCGATCGCGAACCAGATTCCGCCCGCGGTCTTGGCCAGAGGATTCAGGTTCCACCAGATTACCGCGCAGAACAGAAAGCCTGCCAGGGGAAGAATGATGTCTCCCACGATGCGGCGCTTGTGGCCTTCTTTCTTCAAGACGCCGAATTGCCAGAAAGCGGCCAGATTTACGCCCATAAACGACAGAAATGCGCCGAAGTTGAGGAGTTCGCCGGCTTGCTGGTAGGCGCTGCCGAAATAATTGAGGATCTCGGCGCCGCCAAAACTCAACAGGCCGATCAGGAGGATGTTGTATGTGGGCGTGGTGGTGCCCGGGGCTAGGTGGCCAAAGAATTTGCGGGGCAGCACGTTGTCGCGGCCCATGCCGAACAGTAATTTGGCGGCGCCCAGACCGCCGGCCAAGCCGCTCCCGAATGCGGCGAGAATCAGCACGACGCCCATGGCATTGAACAGCCACGGCCCGCCGACACGGCCGCAGACATCCATGAAGGCGGTCTCGAGGGAGGTGAAGGAGTGCCAGTCGGGCCACACGCGCTGCCCCAGATACACTTCCAGGCCGCCAAACAACCCTGTGAACAGACAAACGAAAACCGTCGCCAGCAGAATGTTGCGCTTCGGATTTTCGGCATCCTCGGTCAGTGTCGTGATGCCGTCAAAGCCGATGTAGGTGAGCGCGGCGAACGAGGTCGCTCCCAGAATGCGATGAGCGTCGAACGTTGCGGGATCGTAGAACGGCTGCTTCGAAAAAAGCCCGCCCCATCCTTGCAGAGCGAATAGAAAGCGCACTGCGAGAACGATGAAGAATCCGATGACGATGAACATGATGAAGAGCAGGACCTTGTTCTGGCGGGCTGAGGAGCGGATCCCGCGCAGATTCAGGACGGTAATGATTCCCGCGACGATGGCGGCCCACACCACATACGGAATTCTTGGCGTGTAGACATTGTGCATCGCCGCGGAGATCCACACGGTGTTGATCAGCGGGAGCAGCAGGTAGTCGAGGAACATGGCCCAGCCGGCGAGGAACCCCAGGTGCGGGTTTAGACCTTTTCCGACGTACGTATACGCCGAGCCCGCCGAGGGAAACAGCGCGGCCATGCGGCCATAACTTACGGCCGTGATCATCATGGCGAACATGGCGAACAGGATGATGGCGGTGAAATAGCCGTTGGAGAGTTTTTGGGCTACACCGAATAGCGGGACCGGAGCGATGGGCTGGATCAGAACGATGCCGAAAAAGATCAGGTCCCAGAGCGACAGGAGGCGCTTGGGGCGGACGGTGTTCGCGGCCATCACGGATTCGGTCATCTTCGGTTCCCACTTCGAGCAAAAACCGATCACGGCTTTATAACAGTTTTCACGAGCAAACGGACGAAGTTGTTTCCTCGACACCGGATCGCATCAGATCCGTTTTACTAGCCCCTGATCCGTAGCGCGGGTGTTGCGCACCAGCAGCAGGACCAGAATCATGCCGAGAAACGGAATGAGTCCCGCGACGATGACGATGGGATCAAAGGCGTGCGTGGCGGTGGCTTGGCGCGCGTCGGAAAAGTGGCCGATTAGTTCGAAGGCCATGATGGTGCCGATGCCGGCGGCGGTGCCGCTCATGCCGCTGGCCGTGGCCACGGCCCGGGTATCGAAGAGGTCGGTGGGTAGCACGTTGGCGATGGTTGAGAACGAAGCGTAGGCGAAGGTGGCGAGAGCGAAAAGCAGCGTGATCAGGTACAAATTAACGGTGAAGATGGTGGGGATCAGAAGCATCACTCCGAAGCCGCCGAAAACCACCATCGATTTTCGCGCGGCGCCGACCGGCCATCCGCGCCGGATCAAATATCCAGAAACGCCGCCGCCAAAGAAATTGCCGAGGTCAGCGGCTAGGAATGGAATCCAGACCGCGATCAGGCCGCTCTTGAGCGGGATGCCTTTGGCAACGAGATAGATCGGGAACCAGTCGGTGACGAAGAACCACACCGGATCGGTGAGGCCCTTGG
>Ga0181522_10000902_pt1 | contig 19549 bp, 16 predicted proteins | sample PEATcosm2014_Bin_27_FD_121103 | JGI IMG/M metagenome (GOLD analysis project Ga0181522, IMG submission 121103) | Peatland microbial communities from MTU Mesocosm Facility, Houghton, MI, USA - PEATcosm2014_Bin05_10_metaG | ecosystem: Environmental > Terrestrial > Soil > Wetlands > Peat | place... | reverse complement strand
TTCATTATCGCGCACCCATTATCGCGCACTGGCGTCACATTCCGGCGAGCTTGCGGATTCGATCGTTGGCGAAATATTGCGCTCCGCCTTCTTCGATCGCCTTCACGATCAGGCCTGCGACGAACTCTGGCGTGTCGCCCTCCTGATAGTTCACCGGCGGCGCGGCCGTGGAGGCTCCCATGCGATTTTTGCCGAAGTTCGTCGCCGTTATAAATGGATAGACTTCGCTGACCACGATACCATCTTTTTCGAGCTCAGCCCGCGCCGTGAGGGTGAACCCGAGCAACGCGCGCTTCGAAGAGGAATAGACGCCATAGGCCGGAATGATCATAAACGCGGTGCCGGAATTTACGCTCACTATGCTGCCCGCATGTTGCGCCCGCATGATGGGAATGACGGCTTGCATGGCGATGATTGGGCCGAGCACGTTGAGATGGAAAATCTCGTCGAAGAACTTTGGCTCGATTTCTTCGACCGTGGCGGCGTAGCTACGCCCGGCATTATTGATAAGGCCATCAATGCGGCCATAATGCTCGTGCACACGTTTCACGGCTTTGCGGACGCCGTCGAAGTCCGTCATGTCGGCTACGACCGGCAAACTTCCCGGCAATTTCTTCGATAATTCTTCCAAGGCGCTTTTGGTGCGCGCCAGCAGCGCGACTTTTGCTCCTTTTTGCGCCAGCGCTTCCGCCGTTGATAATCCGATGCCAGACGATGCTCCGGTTACGATGAATACGTGATCTTGAATTTTCATTGCAGAACTCCTTTTCGACTCATAGCTACTTTTATTTTGCTGTGAAGTAACCGGCCTTCTCGATATCTTCGATCAGGCCACGCTGCGTCGGCCGCCACCCCAGCTCTTGCTCGGTTCGCTTGCTCGATGCCGGGCCATCCAAGGAGAAGAAGTGCGCCATCCATCCGAAGTGGCTGGCAGCATCTTCGCCGGATTTGGAAACGACCGGAACATTAAGCCCGCGACCAATGACTTCAGCGATTTCTTTGGTCGGCACACCCTCATCGCCGATGGCATGGTATGAGGCTCCCGCCGCACCCTTCTCCAGCACCAGCCGGTAAAGATGCGCGGCGTCGAACCGATGGACAGCCGGCCAGCGGTTCTGCCCGTCGCCGAGATAAGCCGACACTTTCTTTTCGCGCGCGGTGTTGATGATCATGGGCACAAAACCGTGGTCACCCTCGCCGTGTACCGAAGGAGGCAGTCGCACAGTGGATGCTCGAACGCCCTTTGCGGTCAGTGCGATGGCAGCTTCTTCGGACTTGCGGGGGAAATTCGGAGTGGGCTTGTCCTCTTCGGTTGCGAGCGGACCCTTGCGCTCAATGAGCAAAGTTCCAGAGGTCACGACCAAGGGCTTGTTCGAACCTGCCAGCACGGCGCCCATGGTCTCAATGGCGCGGCGGTCGGCCTCGGCAGCGGGGCCATAGTTGTTGAAGTCATGAATAAAGGCCAGGTGAATTACGCCGTCCGTGAGGCTCGCGCCGCGCTTCAGGCTATCTAAATCTTCGAGCGAGCCGCGATGCACCTCCGCCCCGGCGGCGGCGATGGCTTGCGCGGCCTTGTCCGTTCTGGCCAGGCCAAGGACCTTATGGCCATGCTTAATGAGTTCCTGAACCACCGCAGATCCGATAAATCCTGTCGCTCCCGTAACGAAAACACGCATATTTGTTCTCCTCCTTCTTGACAGCCTCCCAGGTATCCACTAAAACGGAGATTGTCTCCGCATCATAAGATATTCGGAGACTGTCTCCGGTTGCAATATTTTTTGAAATGGCCAGGAAAAGCCCAAAACAACGCAAGCCGCGCGCCGACGCACGGCAGAACCGGGAACGCATTCTGGAAGTTGCGAAAACGGCCTTCGCCCAGTACGGCGCGAACGCCAGCCTGGATGACATTGCTAAAGAAGCTGGAGTCGGGGCGGGGACTTTATATCGTCACTTCCCCACCCGGGACGCGCTGATTGAAGCCGTCTATCGCACCGAAGTGGAAAAGTTGGCGGCAGCTGCACAGAAGTTCGCGCAAACCCTGCCGCCCATCGCGGCTTTACGTGCCTGGATGCTGTTGTTTGTCGACCACATCGCGGCCAAGCAAATTATCGCCCCGGCGCTCAATGCGTATGTCGGCGGCGCATCCAAGCTGTATGAAAGTTCACGCGCGCAAATGCAGGAAGCCATTGGCTCTCTGGTGAAGCGCGCCATCAAAAGCGGAGATATCAGAAGAGATACCAATCCCTTCGACCTGCTTCGCGCGCTCATCGGAGTTTCCAACGTCTCATCGATTCCCGACTGGCAGCAGAGCGCGAAACGATTAGTGGACATCCTGATCGCCGGATCACGATCGGTCAAATAAGCCTGTACGGGCAGTACGTCCGGCGAAGAAGATTTGCAGGTTACTCCGACGCGGCCGCTCACTGCGTCATCACAAGATCCGATCCCGCAACGAACTACTCCGGCATGGCCGGCACGTACACCTGGCTGGCGTGGAGCAACTGCACATTCGGAACTTCGGTCGTCACCTTCACGGCCTGAAGTCCGGCTTTTTTCTCCGGCTTGGCCTGAAACGTCAGCAGGTACTGATGATTGAGCTTGTCAGCCACATCATCCAGATACGGCCGGAAGGAAACCGGGGCGCCATTTCCCAGATAGTAAGCTTCGGCTCCGCTGCCATCGCCAATCTGTGAAAGATAATTTTGCCCCCAGTTCACCCGTCCAAACCCGCGGGCTCCGCCGAACCCAGCCCGCCGATTCCCCGGCGTGTAAATGGAATAGACGAGAATGCCCGCCCGCTGCGCTTGATCGAGCGAGGTGTCCACATAGGTGTTGCCGGATTTATTTCCCCAGTACCGGTCCACGCCGTCGGTAAACATCAATACCTCGCGGCGTTCGTTGGCTTCAGGCCAGCGTTTGATGAGATCCTGCAGTGAAAAAAATGGGCTGGCGCCGCCGCCCGCGCTTCCCAAAGGAAGCCGGATGGCTTTCGCGGCCGCCGCGTGGTCATTGGTCAACTCTTGCAGCACGCGCGCGGTGCCGTTCTGCATGTAGGCCACGCCAACTTTGGTGGAGGCAGGCTGCGCCTGAATGAAATCGCGAATCTCGTCGAGCTTCGAGCCCAGGCTGAAGTTCGCGGAGTCGTCAATCAACAGAAATAGTTGCAGTCCCGCACGCTCGCCTTGCAGCGGTACCCAGTCGAGGGTCTTGCGGCGGTCGCGCCCTTGATGCACCATCGCATCTTCCTTCGTCACTTCGGGGACGGTTTTGCCTTTGCGCGCTTGCACCGTCACCACCATCTGCACCGGAACGCCGGGCTGCGCGGAGTTGTTATTTTGCGCTTGGGCGTAGTACGGGGTGGCCAAGCCCAATGAGATCGTCAGAGCCACGGCCGCGCTGAAATACTTCAATCGCGGCGTCGATCGCAAACCAATTCGCTGCCCTGAAACATGTTTCATAGCATCTCTCCTGCAATCATTATTTTGCGGATGATCGTTTCGAAGATTATCGCACTTTGCCGTTAGATGCGCCGGAACCCCGGATGCGGGCTGTAAATGAATTTTCGTTTTTCTGTGAGGCGCAACTGCCCATGGCAGCCGCGCTGCGATAATCGCGCTTTTATAGCGCCCCGCAGTGGCCGACGGGCAGGCTTGCACAACGAATGAGGCCGATATACCCGGCCCAGCACAGCGATAAGCCAGGCCGCCGGCTCGTATAAAGCATTTTCATAATTTGCCGATACATGGTTTGTAAATGCTTCTCCCCTTACTTTAGGCGGACCGTTAATCGTCGGCGGGAAGCGGCAAAAGCATACGTTCGCATTCCTCATGATGCAGAATCCAATAGAAAATTTTGTCCTCACCTGTAGAGCAACGCGTTGGCTGCCCTTGCTCGTCATTCTGACCACATTCGCAGGAGCCCAGCAATCACCGCCAGCGGACTCTGACACCGCCACTTCCGATCTCGCTGGCATGGGACTCGAACAACTCATGGATCTAAAGGTAACGACCGCATCTCTGTTTAGCGACAAACTTTCCGAGGCTCCGGGTATTATGTCGGTCGTCACCAGCGATGAACTCAGCCGCTTCGGGGGCCTTACACTCGGGGAGATCCTCTATCGCGTACCAGGGTTGACCCAATCCAGCCAATATTTCACCGACCGCACGCTGGTTGCGGTGGATGGCGACCAAACCAAAACCTCCGGCGCCCACATCCTGTTCCTTATCAACGGCCGCCCCACCCGCGAAGTGATGGAGGGTGGAATCATTTCCGATCTTCTGGAATCTTTCCCGGTGGAAATTCTGGAGCGCATTGAAATCATTCGGGGACCGGGTTCGGTTCTCTACGGCTCGAACGCTTTTTCCGCCGTCATCAACCTCATAACCCGCAAAGCGGACAGCAATCAGTTCAACGCTAAAAGTCTCGTCGGACCCAATGGCGCTCTCGCGTCGTCGGGGCACTTTCTCTATCATCGGGGCGATTTCAGCATGGTCGGCGCTTCCCAGATTCATGAAGCGCCCGATTGGGGCCTAACATATCTTGTGCCCCCTCCACTTCAAGACAATCCGGAAGCTCCGCCCGAGCCGCCTTTCCATAACACGACTCTAGTCGATCGAGGCACGGGCGACTATCTCGGCCTCAACTACAAAGGACTTAATTTCATGTCCTCATTCACCGAGGCGCAGTCCACAGCTTTCGTGCAAGGCGCCGTCGGCGAAACGCGCCTCACGCGAGATTTCGCCAATCTTGGGTACGAACACAAAGCCCGGGACAACTGGGACATGCAGTTCAACGGGACGTACACGCGCACGACTTTTGTCACCTTCGCCTATCCCTACACAGACAGGGATTCCAACGAATTCGTTGGCGAATGGACGAACCTGGTTACGCTTACCTCGAAAGATCGGCTGACCGCCGGGATGCTGTTCAACCGCATTGCAGGCACGGAAGTGGCCAGCCTCGATCACAGTGCCGAGGATGCGGGAGGCAGCCGTCCCGCGGGCGGTTTCTACGCCCAACTCGATCACCAGTTATTACCCACCGTGAAACTGATCGGCGGTTTTCAATCCAACAAGTTTGCGGGCATTCCGCTTTCTACCGTTCCACGAGCTGGAGTGATCTGGAACCCATCGCACACGGTCAGCATCAAGGCCCTGTACGGCGAGGCGTTTCGCCCGCCTAGCCTGGACGAAACCACGCTCAACCTTCCTGACATCCACGGCAATCCCAAGCTCGTGCCCGAAATTGTCGAAACTTTTGACCTGGGCGTAACTTTTCAGTACACCCACCTTCAGCTCGGCGCGGACTATTTTCATAATCACCAAATTCACAGCATCATCACCGTTGGCGAAGCTCCCATCTACTATGAGAACCTTGGCGGAGCTGTCTTTGACGGTGTCGTAGCCGAAGGCAAATACTATTTTCGAAAGGACTTTTTCACCCAGGGTTCATTCCTCTACCAAACCAACCACGACCATACCGGGGCGAGCAACATAACGCCCATTCCAAACTATGGTTTCAAGACTGGCATGAGCTATGAAAACCGCGGCGGACTGGTTCTCGGCCTCTTCGATGTTTCCGACGGCAAAGTCACGCCCTACGCTTACAATGTCAATCCACTTACCGGCTGGCGCCACAGTCTTAATGCCGAAGTCCGACAGGATATTTCGAGATTTCTGCGCCTGCCCCAAAAGAACACGGTTGCTCTCGCCGCCCATGCCAACGATCTTTTGAATCAGGCGGTCTGGCTGCCCGGTTTTGGTTTTTTCAACATAGACAGCATTCCCGTGCAGCAGGGACGTACGATTTATGCGGGCTTGCAGTTTTCCTTTGGTAAGCGATGACGCGGCCATACCCTCAAGGCAAGGGGCCCGGAGAAGGAGGATCGCTTTGGCGCACGGCCTGCCTCCGCCGCGCTGCAAAGGTAAGGACTCGAATCGCGATAACCACAGAAGTCCGAATCCAGTGCGCCCTCTGCGCTCCGCGAGGCAACATTCTCCGCCCAGGTTAGCCAAAATCAGGGTAGCCAAAATATGGCGAACCTGAGCACCCTCTTTCAGGAGAAACGCGGTCTGCTATCCTGTTGCACCCATGGAAATTGTTTCCATTCTTGTGCGCTATTTTGCAATTGCGTTCAGCGCCTTGCTGCCACTGATTAATCCGCTGGGCTCGGCGCTGGAAATCATGGCTGTCGTCGGGGACGCGCCGCCGCACGTCTATCGCGTGCTCGCGCGCAAAATCGCCATCAACACGGTGTTGTTTTTGTTGGTCTTTGAGTTGGTGGGCGCGGCGTTACTGGCGTTTTTTGGGATTTCTCTGCCGGTGGTGCAAGTTGCCGGCGGACTCGTGCTGGCCGGGCTTGGCTGGCAACTTCTGAACCAGCAGGCCGCGGGACCTGCGCGGGGCGCGTCCGAGGTTGAAGAGGATCGCTTCAAATCGCTCGGCGAAAAAGCGTTTTACCCGCTCACGTTTCCGCTCACCGCCGGTCCCGGATGCATCGTGGTCACGCTCACGGTGAGCGCGCATGCTTCCATGCCCTCGCTCGTGCACAATATCGTCGCGCATGCTGGCGTTTTGCTCGCTATCGTCGCGCTCAGCATTTCCGTTTATTTTTGCTACGGCTACGCGCCGAAAATTACCTCGTATATCAATCCCCAGACGGCGCACGGCATTCTGCGCGTAATTGCCTTCGTGCTTTTTTGCATCGGCGTGCAAATCACGTGGAATGGGGTGGAAACGCTGCTGAAGTCAGTGTTGAAGGGCTAAGCGGCTTCAATTCCCATTTTGGGAACTCGTTGGTGCATCCCGTTGCAATTTCCTTGACAGCTAATTTTCATTTTCTTGAGACTGGAGATACAGCCTCAGAGCTGAGGTCTTTGACAACTGAAAGTTCAAGGCTGGCGCGCGCTTCGCGACCGTCCCCACCCTGTCACGAAGAACGTGACACGGGTGGGGCACCCGCTTATTCGACTAGCCTTTAAATTCGCGAGCGAACTCAATCAGCGTGCGGACGGCGATTCCGCTCGGCCCTTTGGCGATCCAGGGCTTGGCGTCTTCCATCCACGCGGTGCCGGCGATGTCGAGATGGAGCCATGGTGTGTCCTCGGCAAATTCTTTTAAGAACGCCGCCGCGTTGCTCGCTCCGCCCCAGCGCGCGCCCGCGTTGACGAGGTCGGCGATGTTGGAACGCATGTTATCTAGATACTCTTCGCCAACCGGCAAGCGCCAGAATTTTTCTCCAGACTTGGCGAGCGCGGAGTTGAAGCGGTCATACATTTTGTCGTCATTGGCGAAAACGCCGGCGTTGGCGTATCCAAGCGCAACCACAACGGCTCCGGTTAGCGTGGCGGCGTCAACGAGATGGGTGCAGCCAAGTTGTTTGGCGTATGTCAAACCGTCAGCCAAAACAAGGCGCCCTTCGGCGTCGGTATTGATGATTTCAATGGTCTTGCCCGACATCGCGGTTTGAATGTCGCCCGGCTTTTGAGCTTTGCCGGAGGGCATGTTCTCTGTGGCGCAAACAATGCAGGTGACTTTGACGTTGGGCTTGAGCAGAGCGATGGCACGCATCGCGCCCAGCATCGCCGCGCCTCCGGCCATGTCGTACTTCATTTTCTCCATGCCATCAGCGGGCTTGATGGAAATGCCGCCGGTGTCAAACGTAATGCCTTTGCCGACGAGGCCCAGTTTTACATTTGCGGGCGCGCCGGCGGGCTCGTAATGGAGCACAATAAGCGCGGGCGGCTCGTCCGAACCCTGGGCCACGCCCCAGAATGCACCCATTTTCAATTCTTTGATTTTGTCGGCGCCGTAGGTTTCGCACTTCAGGCCGACTTCCTTGGCCATTTTCTTGGCGCGCTCAGCGAGGATGGTCGGCGTCATGTGATTGCTGGGCTCGTTCACGAGATCGCGAGTGAAGTTCTGCGATTCGCCGATGATGACGGCTTCGTCGTGAGCTTTTTGCAGTTTGGCTTGGTCTCCAGCGGCGACGACGGTAAACGAATCAATTTGCTGATCTTTGCGGTCGCTCTTGTAGGTATCCGGATCGAAGTTGCCGACGAACGCGCCCTCGATGATGTTTTTGACGGCACTCTCGGCATTCATCGAGTCAGGAGCAACGAACGCTACGCTCCGAATCCCGCGCGGCTTGAGCGCACGGACGACGGCTCCGGCAAGCTTGCGCAAGTCGGACGCCGAAAAGCCTTTGGCTTTGCCGCCGCCGATGAGCAGCAGGCGTTTGGCTTTAAGCTTCTCAGGCTCGTGGACTACGGTGATTTCAAAAGTCTTCGCGGTCACGTCCCCGCTCGCGAGAACGGATGCGGCGGCGGCTTTCACGGTTTCGTCGTTGGTTAGCAGCGTAACCTCGGGCTTTGCATTTTTAGGACGATCGGTGACGCCCTTGTCGAGAACGACGACGGCCAGACATTCGGTTGCGATTTCAGCGGGATGAGTATGAGAAATGCTTGTTTTCATGGATACAGACAGTATGAGCGGCGAGCGCGGAAAAGTGCAAGCCTGCGTTGGTCAATCGTAGAGCTACTTTGAAATTCACAAAAGGGAAAAAACACCCCGATCATCTGGGCGTAAAAATAAATTGCAGGGTCGCGCGCTCGACCTCGACATAGCTTTTTCAGACTCTTGCCGACATTGCGAGAGTTAGTTTACGGAGTGATTTTGAATACTACGCCGTAGTTAAACGCGCCGCCTTTTGAGGTCGTGCCATAAAGATTCCCCGCGGAATCCTTGACCAATCCCGCTAACGGGTAATAACCGCCGCCATCCTGGCTGGAAAAATTATGGATCGCGGTTAAGTGGCCAGCGGTGTCGAGCTTGAAGACGTTCCCCGCTCCTCCCGCGCTCACTTGGGATGTTCCATAGAGATTTCCCGCCGCATCAAAGACCATGCCCGTGTTTGGGCCGGAGCAATTCGTGCCATCGCAACTCGCGAACCCCACGAGTTTCCCAGTAGGCGAAACTTTGTCAATGCCCCCTGCATTACCGGAACCGCCAGCGAGCATCGGGATGTAAGCGTTGCCCGCGACATCGAAAGTAGGCCCGACGGGACGGCTCGGTTTGCCCGCTCCGGAGGGAAATTCGAGGACAGAAAGTTCGCCATGTGGCGTGAGCCGAAAAGCCGCCCCAGGTCCAATAAGGGCACTATGGGTTGTTGTAAAGTAGAGCCTTCCCAGGGAATCTCGTACGGGACCCGCCCCGGGCTGACTTCCATCATTGCCTTCTCCGGTAAATATATGCAATACGTCTTCCCCACCCACGGGATTCAGCTTGTAAATGACGCCACAACCTGATGGCTGGCACTTACCGTCGTTGCCGCCCCCAGCAGTCGCGCCGTAGATGTTCCCCGCGGGATCCAGAACCACGTTGCCGACGGGAGAGGCACCACCCACAAAATCCGTATTAGCATTGAAGGCAAAAAGCACTGTCTCATGGCCACTCGGATCCAATTTAAAAACTGTGCCATCTCCTCCGCCGTTGCCGGTGCCTCCGCTCAACGTCGTGCCAAATAAGCTTCCTCCTGCACCTAGGGTCAAACCCGCTGCTGGGTACTGGCCGTCATTTAGATCTTCAAAAGTATGAAGAACAGTCTCTGTACCGAACGGATCCAATTTGAAAACGACGCCACAGCCGGCGCCCTCCCCGAGGCAGGTTAGGTCCCCGCCATACCGAGTTGTGCCATATAAGTTCGCGCCCGAATCAATTATCAGCGTCCCCTGTGGCGAGGCCCCGTCACTTCCGCCAGTAAAGTTGTAGAGCACAGTGTAAGTTTGCGCGCGGCCGGATGGGATCACGAATACAAACCCCAGCATTATGGTTGTGAGTGCGAGCAACGGCTTGAGTGTGAGCATGCGCATGGCGGGAATCCTACATTCTGAATTTTCTGGAATAGATCTGTCGACTCTCGTCGGCTCGAAGCGGCAAGACCATTATCAGCCCGGCCGTGCGCGAGGTCAATCGTAATGCGGGATAGTAGAGGCCGGGCTGAATCACTACCGCAGAAGAGGCTAGATATGAAATTACAGTAGAACGATGGTGATGCCGGGATTTTTTCCGCCGAGGTGAGGATCTGCTTTGAGCTCCGGATGGGCACGCAGCAGTTCCCAGGTGCGGGCGTCGGACTTTCTCCAGTCCTCGCCGAAGATGCAGGCTTTGATTTCGGCGCGCGAGGCCATCTCCACCAGGCGGGCCTGAACCGCAATGCGAATGGCGCCACCGGTTCCGGTTGAACCGTAGCCGTGGATGAGCTTAATTGCGCGGTCTCCGCGCTGACATGCAAGCGCCAGCTCACGCGTGAGACGCGAGATAGCTTCGGCCACAGTGGGCATGCCTTCTTTGAGATTGACTTCAATCATGAATCATTCAGTTGTTCGACTTAACAATGGCTTAATCCAAAAGTTTAAAGATGGTTTCATATGACCTTGGGTTAACTCATTAAAACACTGATGTTTGCTGCACCAAACTAACTAACACGCGCGCCAGTGCACACTTCCCAGTGCATGGTACTCTCTTCTTGCTCTGGTTTTAGCGCTCCACTCGTCGTGGCGTTGCAAAAAACCAACTTTCGACGACTTCTGCGCACGGTCGAGGCGCTCTCGGATCTAGGCCCGGCGATTACGGCCGAGCGGGAGTTCCCTCAAACGGCGCGCTCCATGCTGGCCGCGCTCATGCAAGCGGGTGATGCGCGGGAGGCCGTGCTTTTCCGTTTCAGCGACAAGCCTTCGCTGCTGACTTCGATGGCGGCGGAAGGTTTCGCGTTGATGCCCGATCCAGCCGTTATTCCGCTTCTGCCTAAGCACATTCATCACTTAATGAGTTCGCCCGGTCCTATCGTATTGGGCGAATTGGCCCACGAAACTTTTCTGAGCTCCAATGGGAATGTGGCGCCGCAACTGTTCAAATGTCTCGCGCCGCTGCGCAGCAACGGCAAGCTGGTCGGGCTTGTCGCCATGGGACGGCGCGAAGGCGATGCCGAGTATGACGGCGACGAACTGGAAGCTCTTGACTTGCTGTGCAATTATGTCGCGCTGGCGTTACAAAACTACAATCTCACGCAAACTCTGGCCCAACGCGTGGGAGAAAACTTGCGCATGCTGGCGTCGCTGCATGGTTTTTACGACAATGCGCTGGAAGCGTTCGCATCGGCCATTGACGTGAAGCACGTCAACATTCACGGACATTCGCAGCGGGTGGCGCGTTACGCGGCGGGCATAGGCGAAGCGATGGGGATGGATGCCGATGAGATTTCCGCGCTGCGCTCGGCAGGCCTATTGCACGACATAGGTAAAGTTTCGGTGGATAAGCGGTTGTTCGCAAAATCGACCGCGCTCGACGCTGATGAATTCCGGGAGATGGCCGACCACACCGTGATTGGCCACCAAATTGTAACGGGCGTGCAATTTCCCTGGCCGCGCATTCCGGATATTGTGCGGTGGCACCACGAGCGGGCGGACGGGTCAGGCTATCCGGATGGACTGCTGATGGATGAGGTGCCGCTACCGGCGCGAATTATCGGATTGGCCGATACGTTCGATGCGATGACCAGCGAGCGGCCGTATCGCGATTCGATTTCCCTTGGCGGGACGTTGAGCGAGATTGTGCGCATGACACCGCAGAAATTCGACCCGGAAGTGGTGCAGGCGCTGCTGATTCAAGTGCGCCGCGATGCGGTGGGCAATAACCGCCAGCCGTTTCTCGAAGAACGCATGTCGGGAAATCTCGCACCCACAGACGTCGATCACCTGGCGTCGGCGCTGTTGCACAAAGCGAGCCACGGCCGCTTGTTTCTCACGTAAAGCAATCGCGGTTTAGCCAATCCCGTAAAGCAATAACCATGAAGGACACAAAGGTTCACGAAGGGAACCGTGCCGGCACAGATTGTCCGACGGAGCGGGCCCTAAAGCTTTGCTAGAACTTGCCGATTGATTGACTGCACGGATAGCTTTGCCATAATCAACATCAACCATCTCCCATGACGCAATCCGGCATGCCGGATTGGCGACTCCAACAACTTGCGCTTTAAGGAACACTTTGGCGACGGCGACCCAATCGAGCTATGCAGTACTGGGCCAGCATGCGGAAGCCCTGCGCATTATTTTTGAGAGCCTTCCAGTCGCGGTAATGGTCGCAGACAGTGAAGGGCGCCTAATTTTCTGTAATCGCGCGGCGGACAAATTGCTTGGCAGCGAAACGACTGCAAAGCCAAGCGAATCGCCCGCGATTCAGGGCTGGTACCTGCCCGACCAAGCTACGCTGTTAACTCCGGAGCAGTTGCCACTCGCACGTGCGGTGCGCGGGGAGAGAGTGACAGATGAATTGCTTTTCGTGCGGGGAACGGAAACGATAGACCACGGAGGCGGAGCGGGGGCATGGATCCGCGTGGAGGCGTGGCCGTTGCGCGATCCCGGAGGAAGGCCCTGTGGGGGTGTGGTGATGTTTCACAACTTCACGGAGGGACGCAAAGCTTTACAGACGCTCAGTCTGCTGTCACGCGTGGTGGAGCAGACGGGCGACAATGTCATCCTCACGGACCGCAATGGAGCGATTCAGTATGTGAATCCGGCGTTTGAAGCGACGACGGGCTACACCAAAGAAGAAGCTCTGGGCAAAACGCCGCGGCTATTGAAGTCGGGGCTGCATGATGCCAGCTTCTATCGTGAATTGTGGCAACGTTTGCAGGCTGGACGACCCTGCCAGGGGATGATCATCAACCGCAAGAAGAATGGCGAGTTGTACTGGGCGCAGCAGGCGATTACGCCGATCCGCGACGAATGGGGGCAATTAACGCATTTTGTTTCCGTGTTGCGCGACATCACGGAATTGCGCAAGAAGCAGGAGCAGGAATTTCAGATTCAACTGGCGCGCGATGTGCAGAAGCAATTTTATGCGGCAGCCCCCAGAGTGGCGGGGCTGGAAATCGGCGCGTCGGCGAATCCGGCGTATGAGACTGGCGGCGATTATTTTGATTTCATTCCGACGTCCGATGGTTCGCTGGTGATTGCCGTAGGCGATGTGGAGGGCCACGGATTCGGGTCGGCGCTGGTGATGGCGTTGACGCGAGCGTATCTGCGATCATTCGTCGCAATGGAGCTGCCTCTTGATGAAGTGCTGGCGCAGGTCAACCGGATGCTGTTCAAAGATCTGGAGAATGGGCGCTTTGTGACGCTGGCCGTCGCTAAGATTGACGCGTACGCGCGGCGGCTCGGATTCGCAAGCGCGGGGCATGTGAGCGGATATCTGATGGGCGATAGCGCGGGCGAGGCGACTGTGCTTGAAAGCACCGGGCCGCCATTGGGTTTATTTGCCGAGAGCCGGTTCGAATGGCGGAAAGACATTCCGCTCAAGAGCGGACAGACGCTGCTGCTGATAACCGACGGCGCGGCTGAGTCGGCGGCGCAGGATGGCACAGAATTTGGCACGGAACGCGTGCTCGAGTGCGTGGCGGCTCGCCGGGCGGAGAATGCACAGAGTATTGCCGAGGGCATTTTCGAGGCAGCACGAAGTTTTGTGAAATATGAGCCGCAGGCGGATGACATAACATCCGTGGTGGTCAAGGTAACTGGCTGATAAATCTTGCGCTACGCGTAACTTCCCCGAAGTAACCACGCTTGCCAGCAACTTCCCGGGGCTTTCGGGTTCATAATCTTAGCGGGAATACTTTCCCTCCGCGCGGTGATTCATGGGCAGATTTTCTTCTCGCAAGCTCCCATTGGTTCTCGGTTTGGCGGCGCTCGGCCTGTTCGTCCTGCCTGCGCTTGGCAAGAAAAAACATGAGGCCGTGGGCGAGATGGATGCACAAAAGCAAGTCGTTCACGCGCTCAACCGGCTGACGTTTGGACCGGGGCCCGGCGACATCGAGCGAGTGAATGCGATGGGACTGGACAAATGGATAGACCTGCAACTGCATCCCGACAAAATTGACGACAGCGCGTTGGCGGCAAGGCTTGAGCCCTTTGGCACCCTGCGCATGACGTCGTGGGAGTTGGCGCGAATGTTCCCGCCGGGGCCGGTGATTCGGGCGGTGATGGATGGAAAGCTTTCGATGCCGTCGGATCCGACGGAGCGGGCAATTTATCAGTTGCAGATTGCGAAACTTGAAGATAGGCAGGAACGCAAAGAGGCAAAGCTGCAACCCGCTGCTGCGAATGTCACGCCCGGCATGACTTCCAAAAACGATTCGGACGAAGCCGCCGCCAAGGCCCCGGAGGCGATGATGGATCCAGCGGAAGAAGCGCGACGCGGCGACGCCATGTTCGCGGACGCCGAGGCGCAGCAATTGATGGCAATGGCGCCGGAGCAGAGATTGAATGCGATTCTCAAGCTTTCAACCGCGGACCAACGGGCACTGATCAGTGAAGTGAAGGGCAATCAACGGGAAAAGATTCTGGATGGCGTGCCGCCGCAACAACGCGAGCTGATGATGGCGATGAATAATCCGCAGCAGGTGGTGAATGAGGAACTGTTGCAGGCGAAGTTGCTGCGGGCGATTTACAGCGAACGGCAGTTGCAGGAAGTGATGACGGACTTCTGGTTCAACCACTTCAACGTGTTTATCGGCAAAGGCGCCGACCGCTACATGCTGGCGGATTATGAGCGGGACGTGATTCGTCCTCATGCGCTGGGCAAGTTTGAAGATTTGCTGGTGGCGACCGCGCAGAGCCCGGCAATGTTGTTTTATCTGGATAACTGGCTGAGCGTGGGGCCTAATTCGGATGTGGCCAATGGAATTCGAGCGCACGGAAGCAACAAAGACTTTAAGAAGCGCGAAAAGCAGAATGGGCCGGTGAAGCAGGCCAAGGGCAAACGGAACGGGCTGAATGAAAATTACGGGCGAGAGTTGATGGAGCTGCACACGCTGGGTGTGAATGGCGGTTACACACAGAAAGATGTGACCGAAGTCGCGAAAGTCCTGACCGGCTGGACGCTGAAGCAGCCGAGAGAAGGCGGGGGATTCCAGTTTGATGAGCGCATGCACGAGCCGGGAGACAAAGTCGTGATGGGACATCGCATCAAACCGAATGGCGAGAAAGAAGGATATGAGGTGCTGCATATTCTGGCGCACAATCCTTCGACCGCGAAATTTATTTGCACGAAGCTGGCGATGAGGTTTGTGTCCGACGATCCGCCGCCGGCGTTGGTGCAGAGCATGTCACAGACATTCTTGAAGAAGGATGGCGACATCCGTGAAGTGATGAAGACGATGCTGAAGTCGCCGGAGTTCTGGGCGCCAGATGCCTATCGGGCAAAAGTGAAGACGCCACTGGAATTTGTGGCTTCGGCGGCGCGGGCGAGCGGCGCGAACATCAGCAATGCCATGCCGATGGTACGGCAGTTACAAAATATGGGCATGCCGCTTTATGGGATGCAACCCCCGACGGGATATTCGATGAAGGCGGAGACGTGGGTGAGTTCGGCGGCGTTGCTGGGACGAATGAATTTTGCATTGTCACTGGCCAGTGGCAAGATGCGCGGGGCGAAAGCGGATCCGCAGAGTTTGCTGGGAACGAATCCGCCGACGGATGGAGGCCAGGCGCTCGCCGATTTGGAGAGCACACTGCTGGCCGGCGATGTGTCGAAGCAGACGCATGACACGATTGTGGCGCAACTTGGAGATCCGACATTTACGCAGAGCAAGCTGGATGATCCGAAGCGTTCTCCGAATGTGGGGATGATTGCCGGATTGCTGCTGGGTTCGCCGGAGTTTCAGAGGAGATAGGAAAGCTAACAGCTATCAGCTATCAGCTGTTAGCCGTTAGCCATTAGCCGTTAGCTGTTAGCAAAGATCAAAGCTTGGCGCTAATGGCCACCTGCTAAGTGCTAAGTGCCAACTGCGGAGGAATTAATTTATGTCCATTACTCGCCGTGTTTTCATGCGCAATAGCGCGCTGGCTGTTGTCGGCACGTCGGTCGTGCCAGCGTTTCTTACGCGGGCGGTACGTGCCGCAGAGACACTGGGCGTGCAGAACAAGCGGCTGGTGGTAATTTTTCAGCGGGGCGCAGCGGATGGGCTGAATATCGTAGTGCCGCATGCAGAGCAGGCGTATTACGCGATGCGGCCGTCAATTAATATTCCGCGAAATGCGGTGCTTGATCTCGATGGATTTTTCGGGCTGCATCCGGCGATGGCGTCGTTCCAGCCGCTGTGGAACCAGAAACATCTGGCGATTGTTCATGCAGCGGGATCGCCCGACCCGACCCGGTCACACTTTGACGCGCAGGATTTTATGGAGTCGGGCACGCCGGGCGTAAAAGCGACCGAAGATGGATGGTTGAACCGAAGTTTGCGTGAATTGCCGAAGGCTTCTTTAGCTCAAACAGATGCGCCATTTCGGGCGATTGCCATGGGGCCGTCTCTGCCTCGAATTTTAACGGGAGCGGAGCCTGCCGTCGCGATTAACAACATCAACGATTTCGGGGTGGGCGGCAATAATAAGAACGCCGCGCCGATTTCGAATACGTTTGAGGCGATGTATGACCACTCAGTAGATTCGGTTTTGCATGGTACGGGGCAAGAGACGTTTGAAGCGGTGAAGATGCTGAAGGCGGCCGATCCGGCGAAGTATAAGCCGGCGGCGGGAGCGAATTATCCCAAGGGCTATTTTGCCGACAGCTTGAAGCAGTTGGCACAACTCATCAAGGCCAATCTCGGGGTGCAGATTGCGTTCGCCGACATTGGCGGATGGGACCATCACGTGAACGAAGGCAGTACGCAGGGCCAGATTGCGAATGTGCTGGGAGATTTTTCGCAGTCGCTGTCATCGTTCTGGACCGACCTTGGCGATTTAGCGGAAGATACGGTCGTAGTCACGATGTCAGAGTTTGGGCGCACGGCGCGAGAGAATGGCAATCGCGGCACGGACCACGGTCACGCCAATGTGATGTTCGTGATGGGCGGGCCAGTGAACGGCGGCAAAGTTTATGGGCGCTGGCCGGGCCTTGATGCATCGCAGCTGCATGAGGGCCGCGACTTGGCGCTGACTACGGACTTCCGGCAGGTGCTGGGCGAGGCGGTGGCCCGGCATTTGGGAAATAAAGACTTGGCGGGAGTTTTTCCGGGGTTTGAGAATCCGGGATTCTTGAAGTATTTGGGGTAAACGGAAATCCTATTTACCACGAAGGACACGAAGGTTCACGAAGCAAGGTCTGGCAGCTCAATCATAAATTCCCCGTTCTCGATCTTGATGGGATACACCGCGACTTTGGCTTTGGGATTGTGTGTGGCTTCGCCGGTTTGCGGCTCGAATTGCCATCCATGCCAGGGGCAGACGACTTTGTTGCCTTCGATGATTCCCTGCCCCAGCGGGCCGCCACGATGGAGGCAGCCGTTGTCCATGGCGGAGATGATGCCGTTGACGTTGGCGACGCAGATGACTTTGTCGCCGTGTTCATTTCCGGCTACGTCTTTTATTTTGCAGGAAAATTCTTTGGCTTCACCTTCAGCGGGAAGCTCGGATTCGGCAGCGAGGCGGATGAAGTGGGGCATGGGAGAGACGTGCTTCAATAAAAAGTATCATGTGCCGTAGTACGCATCTACGGCACGGAGAAAATCTCCGATACGACGATCGTCCGCTGACTTACTATAGTCTTCGTCGAAATCCCATCCAATTTGCTGGCTTTCTGTTCTCCGTACCAGAGTTGCTATTGAGTGCCTCTGCTCTTGCATCGGCGGCCCGAATAGTTGGACGTAGAGCCTGGATCGCGTGTGGAATCCGACCCGGATCATCCGGTATTTCCTATAAAACGACCTGAACAATTTCGGCTTGCCATCCGGATCGGCGGGAATCTTGCCAACCACCATTCGCATCATGTCGAAATGATTCACGAGATTAGATCCAATCAAATCCCCATTTCCTAGCATGAAGTACCATTGGTCGCTAGGATCGCCGCTCACTTCCTCAGGTCGCTTGGGAGGGAATTTCGTTCTGAGTACGGCAATTGAGGGTAGTTTCGTCATTTGGTTATTTTCTATTCTCAGCATACCGCTATTTATCGCTCCTCTTCGGCGTCAGCCGCGACCGCTGCGATACGATATGGCCGAGGCTCTGAAATGTACATTCCCAGACACAACGAAGAGAACCGCATTCCGGTGATGCATGAGCTGATGGTTTCTCATCCGCTGGCGACGCTGGTGACTTTGGGAGCTTCAGGACTTTTTGCTTCGCATATTCCGATGATTCTCGAAGAAGATGGATCAGAATTCGGCGCGTTGAAAGGGCACATCTCGCGAGCAAATACGCAGTGGAAAGATCTTGTGCCGACAGTGGATGCGCTGGCAATTTTTGCCGGGCCGCAACACTATATTTCGCCGAATTGGTATCCGGGGACGAAAGAGCATGGCAAAGTCGTGCCCACCTGGAATTATGTGGTAGTGCATGCATACGGGCCATTAAGGGTCATCCAAGATGAAGCATGGCTCTTAAAGAATGTCGAGAAGCTGACCAACATTCATGAGGCACAATCGCCGACTCCGTGGCATGTGAGCGATGCGCCAGAAGATTACATCCGAACACAGTTGAAAGGGATTGTCGGCATGGAGCTGCCCATCCGCCGGCTAGAGGGCAAGTGGAAGGTGAGCCAGAACCGGACGGATGCCGAGCGGGAAGGCATAGTGGAAGGATTATCAAAACTCAACACGCCTGAGAGTATTGCGATGAAGAACTTGGTAGAGGAAGTGAAGTAAATGTTTAAGGCTTCCGAGCACCTAGCGCGTATCGCCGTGCAGTAAACTCTCTGACATGATAAATTTGCGTCTTAAAGACGTATGCTTCCCCTTCGTTATTTTTCTCGTGTTATGCAGCACCTGCCTCGCGCAGAAAGCCGCCATCACCTTCGATGATCTGCCGCAGAACGGCGACCTCCCTCCGGGCGTAATGCAAACCGAGACGGCGAAGGCGGCCGTCGCCATTCTAAAGAAGAAACATGTCCCGCCGGCGTATGGATTTCTTAACGCGATTCGGCTTGAGGGCAGCCTGGACGGAGCGGAAGCGCTGAAGATTTGGGCTGCTAGCGAGCCGGTCGGGAACCATACTTATTCGCACATTGACTTGGAGAAAAATACTCCCGAGGCGTGGGAGCGTGACTTGGCGCAGGATGAGCCCACGCTCGAATTGTTGTCGCCGAGCGGAGATTGGCACTGGCTGCGGTATCCGTACTTGCACGAAGGAGACACGGTCGAGAAGCGGCGAGCGGCACGGGAGTACTTGAAGGCACATGGATACCGCATTGCCGAAGTGACGATTGATTGGGAAGACTATTTGTGGAATTTCGCCTACGCGCGCTGCGCGCCGAAAAACGATCAGAAAGCAATCGCATGGCTGCACTCGAGTTACTTGAGCACGGCGTCGGAGTTTATTGATCTGGGGCGAGCGCAATCGCAATCGTTGTTTGGCCGTGAAATTCATTATGTCGTGTTGCTGCATCTGGGCGCATATACCAGCGCGATATTGCCGGAGGCGATAGATTTGCTGCGGAAGAAGGGATTCCAGTTCGAGACGCTGGAAGAGGCGGAGCAAGATCCGGCGTATGAGAGCGATGTGGA
>Ga0181522_10000900_pt1 | contig 19567 bp, 17 predicted proteins | sample PEATcosm2014_Bin_27_FD_121103 | JGI IMG/M metagenome (GOLD analysis project Ga0181522, IMG submission 121103) | Peatland microbial communities from MTU Mesocosm Facility, Houghton, MI, USA - PEATcosm2014_Bin05_10_metaG | ecosystem: Environmental > Terrestrial > Soil > Wetlands > Peat | place... | reverse complement strand
GCGAGATGGGATTCGTGCTGGTGCCGGCGGCAAAACCTTCGACCGCTACAAAGCCCGAGCTTACCGACTCATAGGCGACCGGGGTTGCAGGCTTCGGATAAACACCGCCGAAGGGTAAGGAAGAAACGACCTTTAATCCGTCGAAATACATATCCACGGACTGGCTGTCGGGCATGGCATTGATCAGCCGAATCTGCGCCAGGTTGGTAGAGGCGCCGCAGCTCGTCATGAAAATGCCTAGTACGACGGCCAAAACAACGGGCAGTGCTTGCAATGAGCGAGACATCCTTGAGTTAATTCTCCGAAAGGCAGTTTGGCGGTGACGCGGAAGGTTTGTCAACCGCTTGCTGGGTGTTGCGACTGGCCCTGGCTGAATCCCGATTCTTTTCCTGGATCTGGAACGAAGCGGCCTGATGGATCGAGGTTTTTTCGCTCGCGACTAATTCAGATCCACCAGGTAGATCGGGTTTCGATCAAGCTGGCCATTGCTGTCAATAATCACGAAGGTGGTGACTTGCCCGGCAGTACTGCTTCCCCCGGGAGTGAAGCTGTGAGTAAATTGCGGTGTAGCATTGCCCTTCAAGAAAACCTCAAGAAAATAGGTTTGCCCGGATTCAAAGGGAATGGACACATAACCGCCCTGACCCCCTGTGCTCGTCTGGCCGAAGGCCACGGTTTGGGCGGCGGGGGGCATTTGTCCGGTCGTGTAAATCGAATAGCCAATGCCGCCGCCGGCTGCGGAAATAGCAGAGCCGTTGATGATCCGAACGTTCATGTCTCCGGAGGTTGGGATGGTATTACTGTCGGTGAAGAGGTAAACACTCGGGGAAGACGGGTTAGGTCCATACAAAAGCATGGTGTAGTCGGTCGCGCCATTGATGGTCATGGTGTCGCCGTTGGTGCCGAAGATCCCGTCGGTCTGTGTCCCTGTGTCATACGCCTGAATTGTGTCATGGCCGGAGGGCACGCTGAGGTAGGCTGCCGGGGTGGCGGGCGAGGGCAAAACCTCCCCGGTTGTAACGGCCGGGAACACCTTATTTCCGTTGACGTAGATATCGAGGCTCAGCGGGGTGGTGCTGTCAATGGCGTTAATGACTCGAACCTGAGCATTGCCACCGGAACCGCAGCTCATGAAAAAGATGCCCACCACAACCAGGACCAGGATCAGGATCAGGATCTTGAACAGACTAAGCATTCTTTGTTCTCCAGAGAGCGGTTTAGAGGGCGAGTAAGGAGATGGGATGCAAATAATCCAATTCCGAGTTTCATGGGGACTATAAATTTTTCTGTGGTCAGTCTAAATTAACATGATTGCGCAGCGGAAGTTTAAGAGTGAACCGGCGACAAACGAAGTCTGGTAAAAGCGGGGTGGAACTTAAACGCGCTCGCGTCGTGCGCCGCATTCGCGGCTTGCCGACGGGAACGGTTGCGAGCTATGGGGCTGTGGCTAAGGCTGCCGGCTGGCCTCGAGCGGCGCGCCAGGTGGTGCGTATTTTGCGCGAGGTTCCGGGATTGCCCTGGCATCGCGTGGTCGGCGCGGGCGGTGCGATCAAGTTGCGCGGAGAAAATGGCGCGGAACAGAAATTCCGCCTGCGCATGGAGGGCGTGACTTTCCGCGGGGCGCGGGTGGATATGAAACGGCATGAATTCCGGTTTCCATCATTGAAGCATTGAACCACTTGGACATTTAAAACGTTGCCGCATGGATTCGATGTCCAGATGTCTTAATGTTCCACAATCAGTGGCTCGACGATTCAAAGGCAGGTAACTTGCCTTCCAGCAGGTCGTAGAGGCGGTTTGCGGGGCAGCGCAATCCTATGTAGAAGGCTCCGAACAGGGCGTAGACCGCGCTTACGTGATCGAAGCGCATTTCGTAGATCAACTTTTTGAAGACTAGGGGGTCGTCGGCGAAGAGATCGACGCCCCACTCCCAGTCGTCGAAACCGATGGAGCCGGTGATGATTTGTTTCACTTCTCCGGCGTAGCGGCGTCCTACCAGGCCGTGCTCGTTCATCTGGCGCTGGCGCTCTTCCATCGGAAGCGTGTACCAGTTTTTGTCTTCGCCGCGACGGCGATCCATGGGGTAAAAACAGACGTAGCGGTTTGGCGGCATGGGAGGGAACAGACGCGGCTTCATGGCTTCTTTCTGGCGCGCTATCGTTTCTTCTATACCTTTTTTCCATTCCTCAGAGTGCGGTTCTACGCCGCGGTCGGCCAGGGCTTTATAGGTTTTGAGCGATGACTCATAGAGGCCTAGTTCGATGACTGACAGATAGGAAGTCGTGTGCTCCAGATATTCGTTCAGTCTGAGGCGCGCCAGGTCGAGCTCGACTTGATTCAGTTCGTCGAAGGTGTTGCGAAAGTGGACGAGCAGCAGGTCGCCTTTGTGGCCGAGCAACGAGAAGAGCGCGGATTGGCCATCGGCTCGGCTTTCCATGGTGGCCAACACTTGCGCGGCTTCGTCTGCGATCTCGCGACGGTCCTTCTCAGGAAGAGCGCGCCATGCACCGCGCCGGACGCGCATCATCTGGTGAAGCGCGGCGAAGCCCTCGAGCGTGAGCGGGACGGCGGGGAGCTGAGCAGCAGCAACCGGGATGGTCGCGGAATGAGGTGGATTCATAGAGTTGTCATTTTCCCTGCCAGCTATTTTAACTTGATTGAAAGATTGAATCATTTGGACGTTCAGAGATGGAACCGTTGGGCCTTGTACGTTCCCTCAATAAGGAGTTATGGCCTCGATTCAGGGTCTCAATCGCTTGCCCGGTATCCTCGGCCGCCACCGGGCGCGGATTGCTCCACCATGCGCCGGTGTGCTACAAGCAAGTTATATGCGCAAATGGATGAGCGAGCGCTTGCAGCGCCGCAAGAAGCCGGCAAACGATAATGCCAAGGAAGCAGGCAAAGCGCCTGCACCGGAACCGTTGCAGCCCAGGTTCTACGATAATGAGCCCGCCGCGGCGGACAGTTCTCCGGCCGAAGCCGCGACGGTCGAGGCGCGGCCGCCGGTGACGCCGGAGCATGAGCCGGAAACAATTTCGGCGCCCACTACGGCATCGCCAGTACCGGGACAGGAAGCGGCGCAAAGACCTCGGACATCCCGTCGCCGCCGCAGCCGCGGAGGACGTGGTGGATCGCGTTCGCGGCCAGGACGAGCCGCGTCTGCGCCCGCGTTGCCGTCAGAGCCTGCGGCGGGCGGGGCTTCCGCCACGGAGCCGGTCGTCGCTGCGCAACTTGCCACTCAAGGATCAGCAGCCGAAGTCTCACCCGCCCAGGCGGCAGCCGTGCCGGCGTCGTCTCGCGCCAGTGGCAGTAAAGGAACGGTCGTGCTGGCGATCGGATTGCCGGGGTCGGGCAAGAGTTCGTGGTTCAAGCGGCACAACATTCATCCGCTTTCGAGCGATCTGCTGCGCGAATTGCTGTTTGATGATGCGCAGGAGCAGCGTTTTCAGGATCTGGTGTTTTCTAATCTGCGATCGATGCTGAAGGCCCGGTTGATTGCGCGTCGTCCGATGAATTATGTGGATGCGACGAACCTTACGCCGCATGACCGCCATAGCTGGATCAAGCTGGCGAAGGATTATGGCTACGATGTGCAGGGATTGTTCTTCGACGTTCCGCTGGAGGTTTGCATGGAACGGCACCAACGACGCGGGCGCGTCGTGCCGGACGAGATCATGCGCAAGATGGCGGGCAAATTGAAGCCCCCGACATTTGACGAGGGGTTCTCGAAGATCACAGTGGTGCGGGTGAAACAGAAAGAGGCTGCGGCGGGGTAAGGGAGTAGGGGACGCAGTCGATGGTCGTTCGTTGTTAGCCATCACGCGAACGATTATGTTCGACTAACCACCACACGAACGATTCAACCTTTCAGATGCGGCAGCATTTCTCTGAACGCTGGTGCGCCCGATGAGCGCAGCAATTCGTAGATCATCATCTCAGCCGAGGAGAGAATCGCTCCGGCGGCTCGCATGCGATCGAGTCCGATGCGCCAATTCAGTTCCGTTCTTGAACTGACAGCATCGGAAGCAACGTGCACCGAATAGCCTTCGGTTAGTGCTGCGATCGCGGTCTGCATTACACAGATGTGAGTTTCCATGCCGCATAGCATCACCGTCGTGCGCTGACCGGGCAGGCGCTTCAGCAGGGAGCAGAAAACATCGCTGCCGAAGCAGGAAAACATCACTTTGTCGATGGGCCGACTGTCGGGCAACATTGAGGCGATCTCGGGCACGGTGTCGCCCAAGCCCTTTGCGTATTGCGTCGTCACCACCGCCGGGATCTCTAGAATTCCGGCCAGGCGAATCAGGAGTTGGACATTTCTCACCAGGCGTTGCTTCTCCCAGATCGGCGGCAGCAGTTTCTCCTGCATGTCGACTACGATGAGTGCGCATTGTTTTGCGTCGAGTGGACGGCGCGCCATCTCGGCGTAGTCTCGATCGGCGAGGGTGATAGTTCCCGTGAAAGCTTCGCTTGTGGGCATGGCGACTCCTTGCACTTCTGCCACGATTATAAGTGGTGTGGGCGCGACCTTCGCTCCGTGCAACTCGTCCTGCGGGGACGGTAGTGGTGTTGGGACGGGACCTGCTTGTCCCGGCTGGGCATAAAGTTTGGCGCAAACTCGACTCGAGCCGGAAGCTCGCCCTCAGCCGCTAACGCGGAAAACACTTCCGTTTCACGGCACGAGTGAAAAGTTCGTGCCCTTCCTATCTGTCGGAAGCTTCCGAGTTTTTCCGCAACTGCATCGGGCCGCACACACAGCCCAATCTGGTGGGGCGGTTTTGCGGCCGCTCGAAAATGATTTAGAATTTTGGCTACAGCCCGGTCGTTCAACGGTAGGACTGCAGCCTCTGGAGCTGCGTATCGGGGTTCGAATCCCTGCCGGGCTGCCAACCGTTGCGCTCCCTCGTCAAAATTCTAATTCAACGGGTTAGCGGAGGGATCGCTCAGCGCAATCAGCTTCCCCAGCGGGTAATCCTCGGGTGTCAGCGGGGCTTCGGGCTCCGGGTTGACGATGGTCAGCACGTGACCGCTGAGGATTCCGCGAATGACAAGACGGTCACTTTCAATCGCCACTACACGATATTGTTCGTCGAAAATTGACATCCGCTTAGCCATGAATCTTTAGATGCCGATTTTCCAGTAGCGATGTCCGGCGTGGTGCTCCCGAGCTATTCTTTCCGTTTTAGGCTCTTGCCGATTGCGACCAGAAAAATCGCGCTCTTGCCTTCGGCGTGCGGGGAGAAGAAGCGGGTCACGTCGTCGTCGTAGAAAGTCAGGCCGGTTGCGCCCAGGTGTTGCGCATAGGCCGCGAGATACAGTTTCCCACCCAGAATTCCTGCCTCAAGTTGTACGGCACGGTAGCCGCGATTCCCGAAGCGGGCGAGGATCGGGCGCAGGTCCGCGAGAAAGAAAATGTCCACGGCGGCGTCAGCGGGCAACTGTTGTTCCAATCCCAGGTAACCGGCCTCGGCGCGAAAATTTCCCGGCTTTAAAAACTCCAGCAGCCTGCGAGCGCGGTGGAAAAAATACGCTCCGGCTTCGAGGCCTTCTACAGCGTGCACAAGGATGTAGAGGTCGTTCAGTTGGGAGCCCGCCGGATCAAGAAAATCAGCGGGGATGCCGCGAGTTGCGCAATCGAGAATGGTGGAAAGCTGCGGCAGTCCTATTGCCGTTCGCTCGAACTGACGGCTGGAGCCGCGTCGCAGTATAACCTGCTCGATCGGGTCACGGGGCCTTTCGGCAGAGGATAGAGGTCCTAGAGGAGTGAGGATTCCGCCGGACGAGGACAAATTATTCATAGGCGCTTCGGCCCCTCCGGTGGAGTTGCGCCATGCCGCCACTTCTCCGGCCGATTCGAGGGACGAGGCGGCGTGCATTTCTCGCATGAGCGGATAGTCGATCTCTTCGCGTGAAAGCGGGATTGTTTCCAGGCCGAGCGCGGGGATTTCCGCGAGGACTCGAGCAGTGGCTTGTGCTCGAGCGTCGGAGTAATGGCCCAGGGCGACCAGGGAAAAGGCCACTTCACGTTCGGAATCGAGATCGAGCAGGCGATTCACGGTCCTGTCCACAAAGCCGCAGACTACTTTCGAAGAGAGACCCACGGCGGCCGCAACGGCCAGCAAATTTCCGAGGAGTGTGCCGTTATCCCATCCGAAATGGCGGTAGGTGCGAGCTTGATACTTCCATGCGTTGCGCCAGTAAGTGGCGGTCGAGACGATCGTGAGCGGTGCGCTAACGATGGCGGGTTCGGCGCCGGTGGCCTCGATGAGGACGCTTCGGTAGTCTCCTAGGCGCAGCTGGCGGAGGCCGAACTCGGCCGGTGCGAAGTGATAGACGGCGGCGGGAAGGCCGACCAGGTCGCCGCAAACCAGATAGAGTTCGATTTCGTAGAGCGCGCCCGTACAGGCGGCGGCGCGGAAATAGATCTCGCCGCCGGAATACTTTCTCGAACGGGTGATGCCCGCAGAGAGATAGAAGAGTTGCGCCAGTGTTTCAAGGTTCGGCGCCTCATTGCTGCATGCAGCAAGGTTCGGAACAGCATTGCTGTTGACGGTTGGCGCGATGACGCCGGCGATCGCGGAAAGGGCGGCGACTCCCGTCTGGAGAACCTCGGCCGGCATGCGCGACGGCTCGAGGCTGGGATAGATCTTGAAGGGCAGGGGCTGGTTATTAAAGTCGAGGAAATGGGGGTTACTTCGGACGCTGATATAGGAGTGCTTGGTTGCATCGTGATAATTCCAGGCTATCTTCGTATTGTCGTTGGTATTGTCGTTGCTCGACATGGTTGGGGTACGCTAGCGCCAGGTTGGTCAAGCTTGACAATAATGGCTTACAAGCCTACCATCCAATTTGGGCATCATCTATTGTTACTCATTATTACTTTCTTTTTCTCTTTAAGTTAGCCTATCTGTAATTGTCTCCTTCTCGATCGTTCAAGGAGACTCCGGGTCATGATGCTCTCGCTTGACCGGAATTCTTTCCGTTGGCCAAGCTGAAGGCCGTTCAAGGACCCACGTTTGGCAGACAAAAACAGCCGTAGCCAATGCCGATTGACAGCCACTGCCGCATTGCGAACGGCGTGAGAAAACAGGGAGCCTGGCCTATTCGCCGCCTCCTTTCTGTTTGCGGTTCTTCTTGTCAGCTTTACTGTAAGTGATAGAATTTGCGGTTCTTCTTGTCAGCTTTACTGTAAGTGATAGAAACGGAAGGGACCATGAAAAATATCAAGTTTGTAGTGAAAGTAAACCGCGGCGGGGCTCATGCACCTCAATACGTGCTAAGGATTGATCGGCTTCCTATCCAAACAACGACAAATCGCAAACTTGCCCTGGTGATGGGGAGATTTACAGCCGAAGACGCGGTGAAGTCCATGCAGAATTCCCACTGCAACCCGGAGTTGGTTTCCGTCCGAGTTAGCGCCTGATGTTCTCAGATTAGCGCCGCCGAGCCGAATTGGCTCAACTGAAAGTTCGCCAGAGTCGGACTATTCCGAAGCTGGCCAGGTTCCCTATGGTTCTCGGGCCGGTTGTCTCACATCGGACTCTCCCGGGTAACCTATTGACCGCAGACATATAACTCATTGCTGTTTCCGACACGTGGCGACCTTCGCAGAGAGGTCTGCACCGGGGTGGGAGTTACGGCTCTCAATTGGTCGAGTTCAGACAGTACCTTATTCGAACCGCTCGCATTCTTTTTCGTGTGAAACGAGACGGAGAGGTCGGAATAGAAGTTCAGGATATCGGCACGCAGATTGGGAGTTATCGCGTCGAATTTTTGGGTCGATAACTGATCCAGCAACTTTGCATAGGTGTCGTCGGCGAGCGCGTATTCGCCTGCCTCGGTGGCTTTGCCATCGTCGAGGTCGCAATTGGGTAACTCGAGTGACCCCGCGCCCACCTGGTGGAGCAGGGTGCGATAGCGATCGACAGTCAAATTGACGCTTTTGAAATAAAGATCTTCCGTCTGCGGCGTCGGGTTGTCGAAGGCCATCGCCTTGAAGGGACCAATTTTTGGGACCAAACGGAAGAGGATCGCGAGGAGGCGCGCTCCGAAGCCGGGCTTGCTATAGTCCTTCCCCCACTCTTTCTCGTAGGCGGTGCGCGAAAGATGGTAGAGAAACTTGTTCCTTGCGAAGTCGGGCTGCTCGCGGATCATGTCTTTCTCGTGGGTCTGGAGAGCGACGCGGGTCAGCTCGGGGATGGCGCGGCTGACGGAAAAGCGAAAGCTGCCGATGGCCAGATCCTCGCGCTTGAGGACATCTTTTAGCTGCAATCCGTAGACCACGGGAAATATTCGTTCGAGAAGCGGTTTTGATACTTGAAAGCCGATAAAGTCGTGGTATTGCTGCGACGGATAACGGTTCTTGGCTACCTGCAACATGTCAAAGCCGAACTCCACCTTCAGGTGTGCGGTTTTGTCTTCATCATAGGTCACAAATTTTCCATACTTGGCTCGCAACTTGGGATATTCGATGGGGACCGCCTGATTCACGGCCATGGGATGCCCGGTGATGTCCGAGCTATAGTGCGCGAGCGCGCCCAGAGCGAAGGCAAATTCGTTGACATCGTGGCTTTCGAGCAGCGCTTCGCGGACAAAATCTCCGCTGCGAACGTAGTGGACCAGGTCGCTGAATTCTTTATTGCCGAACGGATAGTAACCGAGGTCCTGGATAACGGCGCCACCGTAAGCGTAGGCGTGAGCTTCCTTGATCTGATCGTCGGTAAGGCCGGGATATCGTTGGATCAAAAGTGGACGAATCTCGTCCGCCCAGAGAAGGTCGACTACCTCCTCGTGGGTTAGCACGGAGTACGCGGACGAACCGGCGCGGCACGCGAGGACGACCAAAAAAACTGCCAATGTGCCGAGCGGGCGCCAAGCTGGAGTTGCAGGACCTGAAGTTGCAGGACCTGGAGTTGCAGGACCTGGAGTTGCAGGACGAAGCGATGATTGCATGGGGCTGGTCAGACGAGAACTCGGCATCGACCTCATGAATTCGCGGGATGATTGTCGAAGGCAATCATAAGGCGAGATTCTTGTGAGAGTGTACACAAGGAACGGACAGAGTGCATGTATCCCGGGCAAATATGGCGACCGTCCCCGCTTGTTATTGTCGTTTCTTCATCACTCTATCGATCGGTTGGCTGAACCATCCGAAATTACGAGGCGGAGGAGATATCCCCGCGCTCATAAGCTCCGGGAACGCGCGCTGGTACGAAGGTCGACAGACTCTATCGACGCGAAAGTGTGTTGCGCTCAAGCCCACGAACGTCGGGAGTTGAATAGTTGGCGGGACAGTTGCCGGGTCTTGCGGGAAGGGGTCCGACATGAATGAATTTTTCCGGCCAGGACGGAATACTCGGGTGCGGTCAATATTGACCGGTCTGTTCAGCTGGATCTGTGTCATAGTGGTGTTGAGGATTGCCGAGCTGAAGTGGTTACCAGTTCTTGATGATTGTTATGCAAAAACGTGAATGTTCGGATTGCGGTGGGGAACTGGTTCTGGCGGTGCGGGGGAGTCAGTCGCAGACTGCTCAGCCATCGGGGAATGACGGAGCCATGCTCGCGACCAGCGCATTTACAAGCTGGAGATGCGGCACCTGCGGGTCGACATTTACCGCTGCGCAGCTGCGAGAAGATAAGCGCGGACGGCTGAAGACGCGTCCAGTCCGCGTGAGTGGTTAAGGGGAATTTTCTGGTGGCTAATCTCCCGACGGCATCAGTTCGTCGGATTCCTCCCGCGAGGCGGCTCCGAGCGATTCTGTTGTCGCCGAATGCGCGGTGAAATTGTCACTCCGGCTCCGTGCCGCCAGTAAATCTGCTTCGTCCAGAAACTGTTCATTTTCGGTTGAGCCTGCGAGCGCCATAGTGGATGCGGTGCCGCTGGTGATCGCTTGCTGCACTGAGTCGAAGTATCCGGTTCCTACGAAGCGCTGGTGTTTGACGGCTTCGTAGCCTACCTGATGTTCGCGAAGAAATTCCTTTTCTTGCAGGCGCGAGTAAGCGGCCATACCGCCTTGTTTGTAGCCCCGGGCCAGTTCGAACATGGCGAGATTGAGAGCATGGAATCCGGCCAAGGTTACGAACTGGAACTTGTAGCCCATCCGCCCGAGTTCGTGTTGGAAGCTGGCGATGGTGGCGTCATCCAGGTTCTTCTTCCAATTGAACGAGGGCGAGCAGTTATAGGCGAGCAATTTGCCGGGATAGACTTTATGGATGGCCTCGGCGAATTCCCGGGCTTCGGCGAGATCGGGCTTGGAGGTCTCGCACCAGATGATGTCGGCGTAGGGTGCATAGGCCAGGCCGCGGGCGATGGCAGCCTGCAGGCTTCCCTGGAAGCGGTAGAAGCCTTCGACGGTGCGTTCGCCGCTGAGGAAATTTTGATCGCGCGGGTCAATGTCGCAGGTCAGGAGATTGGCGCTGTCGGCATCGGTGCGGGCCATGATCAGCGTCCGAACGCCCATCACATCGGCGGCCAGTCTGGCGGCAACGAGCTTCTGGATGGCTTCGGTGGTCGGCACCAGAACCTTGCCCCCGAGGTGGCCGCACTTCTTGGCGGATGAGAGCTGATCTTCAAAGTGGACGCACGCTGCGCCTGCTTCAATCATGGCTTTCATCAGTTCAAAGGCGTTGAGATTGCCGCCAAATCCGGCTTCAGCGTCGGCGATGAGCGGCGCGAACCAGTTGATATCGTCGTTACCTTCGGCGTGATGGATCTGGTCGGCTCGCATCAGGGCCTGATTGACGCGGCGTACGAGGTTCGGCACGCTGTCGGCCGGATAGAGGCTTTGGTCGGGATACATCTGACCGGCGTTGTTGGCGTCGGCGGCGACTTGCCAGCCACTGATATAGATCGCTTTCAGGCCCGCTTTTACTTGCTGGACGGCCTGGTTGCCGGTGGTTGCGCCGAGGGCGGGGATGAACGGTTCGGTCTCCGCGTGCAACAGGCTCCAGAGACGCTCGGCTCCGTGGCGAGCCAGGGTGTGTTCGATCGGGAATGAGCCCCGCAGGCGATTGACGTCCTGCTGCGTGTAGGGGCGCCTGATTCCGCGCCAACGCGGGCCGCTCTGCCAGTTCTCGTCTTGCCGGTTGCGGTTTTTTCCGTTCAAAGCTGTCATGGGTTTGTTTCTCCGCGCTCGGGAATTTCGATCTCTATCCTCGTGCAGTAGACCTCGAATTCATGCTCCTGGCAAATCGAGCTGTCCGACGCGGCCCAGTGGTCCGAAATGACCCAGGGGAGGAAATCGCCGCCTGCGCGTGCTTTGGTAAAGGACTATGATATCCGTATGAATACGATGACTTTGCCTACGAATATATTGGCGAAAAAGGACAGTGTTCCTGGCGCAGCGCAGGCCAGCGTTCTTACGCCCGAGGCGCAAGCTTTCCTGGCGAAACTTGCCGGGAAATTCGAGACGCGGCGGCAAGAGCTGCTCGCGCGACGTCGGACGGTCCAGCGGGAGATCAATAACGGAAAGTTTCCGGATTTTCTGCCCCAGACGGCTGAGATCCGCCGCAGCGAATGGAAGGTTGCGCCGATCCCGAAGGATCTGCTGGACCGGCGGGTGGAGATCACGGGGCCGGTCGATCGCAAAATGATCATCAACGCGCTCAATTCGGGCGCAAATGTGTACATGGCCGACTTCGAAGATTCGAACACGCCGACCTGGAGCAACAACATCGAAGGGCAAAACAATCTGCGAGACGCGATCCGGGGCACGATTCGGTATGAGAGTCCGGAGGGAAAGCAGTATCGGCTTGGCTCTGCGCTCGCGACCTTGATGGTGCGTCCCCGGGGGTGGCACCTGGATGAAAAGCATTTTTTGGTCGAGGGGAAGCCGATTTCGGGAGCCCTGTTCGATTTTGGTCTGTTCTTTTTTCACAATGCGGCGGCCCTGTTGAGCAAAGGCACGGGGCCATATTTCTATCTGCCGAAGTTGGAAAATCACCTGGAGGCGCGGCTTTGGAATGATGTGTTCTGTTTCGCTCAGAGCGAATTGGGCATTCCGCAGGGATCGATACGGGCGACGGTTCTGATCGAAACGATTTTGGCGGCGTTTGAAATGGACGAGATCCTTTACGAGTTGCGCAACCATTCGGCGGGATTGAACTGCGGGCGGTGGGATTACATTTTCAGTTTCATAAAGAAGTTCCAGGCGCATCCTGAGTTTGTTTTGCCGGACCGGTCTGAGGTCACGATGGAGGTGCACTTCCTGGCCTCGTATGTTGAATTGTTGATTCAGATCTGCCATCGGCGGGGGATTCATGCGATGGGAGGAATGGCGGCGCAGATTCCGATCAGGAATGATCCGGCGGCGAATGAACAGGCGCTCGAGAAGGTACGGCGGGATAAGCTGCGCGAAGTGAAGGCTGGGCATGACGGGACCTGGGTGGCGCACCCAGGGCTGGTTCCGGTGGCCAAGGAAATTTTCGATAAGTACATGCCGGAACCGAACCAGATTTCTTCTCGCAAATCGTCTGACCGGAAAGTCGAAACCAAGGATTTGATCGAGGTTCCGGGAGGCGATATCACCGAGCAAGGGTTACGGCGGAATATTGACGTGGGGTTGCAGTATCTGCATTCGTGGCTTGGGGGGCTCGGTTGCGTTCCGATTTACAACCTGATGGAGGATGCGGCGACGGCTGAAATCAGTCGCGCGCAGGTATGGCAGTGGGTGAAGTTCAACTCGCAGCTGCACAGCGGCAAGGCCGTGACGGCAGAAATGGTGAAGGAAATGGTTCGTCATCGGGCGGCGGAATTGGGCAGCGAGAAGGATGAAAAGCTGCGGCAGGCGGCCAAAGTGCTCGAGGATCTGACGACCAGCCAGGAATTTGCGGAGTTTCTGACGCTTGCCAGTTATGATTTATTGGATTAGAACGTCAGTGAATGGGTGCACGCAAAGCTGCCGCTAACCTCCCGATCGATGCAGGTTTTCTCGCCCAGTTAGAAGGACATGTTGCCGAGCGCGAGATTGAGCTCGGCATCGTGTCTCTCGGTTCTCATCAGGAGCTCACCTCGGGGCTCAATCCCTCCCAGGAAAATGCGGCTCGCATGCTCGCGCATCTCGCGGTATGGATCGATATCGGATTCAGCGGACCTCCGGTCAGGGAACTTCTCAAACGCTTTGAATTGGAACCGCGATCGCGCTCGAAGCTCTCGATCAGCGATTACATCCGTCTGCGCATGACCGAGGGGATGGCGGCGATGGCGGAAGAATCGATGGACGTGGCGATTGGGCATTTTGACTTTGTCCTCAGCCTCGGAGAAGAGCTGAACGACCGTTTTCTGCTGGCCATTATTTATTTCTGGAAGGCCAGATGCCTGCGGAGACGGGGCGAATACGACGAGGCCCTGATATTCACCTGCCGGGGGAAAGATCTGGCGCTCGAGTTAGGTCACCTGCGGATGGCGGCGGTGATGCAGGTGCTCGAGGGCTGGCTGCTATTTCAGCAGGGCAAGTGGAAAGAGGCGTTGCGCGTGACCCGAGCGGCGGAGAGCACGCTGCACGAGACCGACGATTATGTGACGCTCGGCAACATACAGTCTTTTTACGGACGCATGGCACGGCGGGAAGGCCGCTTTGACAAAGCGATTGTGTTTTTCGAGAGTGCTATCCGGCATTATCACAAGCGTGACCCGAAGCATCCGAATCTGGCGCGGTCGCTGGCGAACATGGCGCTCGCCAAGCGGGGGATCGCCCTGCAGTTGCAGAAAAGAATTGACCGCGAGTCGGAGCGGCGGCGGAAGACTTCGGCTGGACGGCTGGTCAAGCCTGCGGCAATCGGCGATGACGACGCGCGCGAAGCGGAGGCGCGCAAGCACGATTATCTTGATCGGCTGGCCCAGTTGCGACGGGAGGCGCTTGAGCATCTCGATGCTGCCAGAGCGATTTACAAGCAACGGCCGAATCACCATGGCGTGGGGACAGTTTATTTGAATGCGGCGTACATCTATCTCGATGGCGGGGACTTTCAGCGCGCGGACGATGAAGCGGCATCAGCCTATGAGGTCGCGGAGCAGAAGCAAGATTACATACTGATGGGTCGGGCTCGCATTCTGCAATGCATGATTGAAAATGCAAAGGTGGAGGAAGAGGTCACGGGCGGCGCAGATCCTGGGAGTCACGCGCGGCGAGGGTTTGAGTTCAGCCAGGAGGCGATTGAATTGGCGAAGCATACACAGCACCATCTGCTGCTCGCGAATGCTTACGTGTGGCGGGGATTGACCGAGTGCAATTCATTTTTTGAGAATCCCGAGGCGGCGCGTGAATCTTACGATCTGGCGCGGGCGGCGTGCGGAACGAATCAACCGGACAACAATATGTGGCAGGATCTGCGGACGCTGAGCGCGAAAATTCTGCATAAGGGCAGCGTGGATCCAGTGCTGAAGGCTTGGTCGCAGGGGGCGGTGGGAGAGAAGACGTTCCGGCAAATCAGCGAAGAATTTGCGGAGATTGTGATTGCGCGGGTTTGGGAACGCGAAGGGCGCAAAGTTTCCCGAGTGGCGTCGCGGTTATCGATTTCTCCAAAGAAAGTGCGACGCATTCTGGCGCGGGTGGGACGGCGGAAGCCGGGTCGCTAGCCAATCTGGCAACCGCCCAAGAATCAAATTGGCAATCTGAGGATCGAAGAATCTATGAAAATCGCAAAAGATGTGACAGAACTCATCGGGCACACGCCGCTCGTGCGGCTGAACCGGGTTACCGAGGGCGCGGTTGGGGAAGTGGTGGCGAAGCTCGAAAGCCAGAATCCGCTGGCTAGTGTGAAAGACCGGATCGGTGTGAGCATGATTGCAGATGCCGAGCGCGCCGGCCGTATTCAGCCGGGGAAAACCGTGCTGATCGAGCCGACCAGCGGCAATACCGGGATCGCTCTCGCCTTTGTGGCTGCGGTCAAGGGCTACAAGCTTATCCTTACGATGCCCGATACCATGAGCCTGGAGCGGCGCGTGCTGCTGCTGGCTCTGGGCGCGCAGATCGTTCTGACGCCGGGGCCGCGGGGAATGAAAGGTGCCGTTTTGAAAGCCGAGGAGTTCCTGGCCGCCACTCCGAATGGATACATGCTGCAGCAGTTCGATAACCCGGCAAATCCAAAGATTCACTTTGAAACCACCGGGCCGGAGATTTGGGAGGATACGGATGGGCGCGTAGATTTTCTGGTTTCGGGCGTGGGCACGGGGGGAACGATTACAGGCGTGGCGGAGTATATCAAGCCGAAGAAGCCTTCCTTCAAGGCCATTGCCGTCGAACCGGCCGATAGCCCGGTGCTCTCCGGGGGGAAGCCCGCGCCGCATAAGATTCAGGGAATCGGGGCGGGATTTGTGCCCAGCATTCTGCGGCGGGATCTGGTGGACGAGGTGATCACGGTTAGCAACGATGACTCGATTCATATGGCGCGGCGTCTTCCGCTCGAGGAAGGTCTGCTGGTTGGGATTTCTTCGGGCGCGGCGGTGGTTGCAGCTTTGCAGCTGGCACGGCGTCCGGAGAATGCAGGGAAATTGATTGTCGTGGTCCTGCCTTCGTTTGGCGAGCGCTATCTGAGTAGTATTCTCTTCGAAGGATTGCGGCAGCAGGCGTTGCAGATTCCGACTTCGCAGCTTCCGTGATCTTGGGCAGGCTGAATGCCACATTTGCTGTCCCTAATCCGCGAGGACGTAGCCACGGTGCTGGATCGCGATCCGGCAGCGAAATCGCGCTTGGAGGTTTATCTTTGCTATGCCGGGCTTCATGCAGTGTGGTTCTATCGTGTGAACCACTGGTTGTGGAATCATAGGTTCTTTTTGCTGGCGAGATGGTTGTCGCAGGTGACACGCTTTCTCACCGGCGTTGAAATCCACCCTGGGGCGGACATCGGCAGACGCCTGTTTATCGATCATGGCATGGGGGTGGTGATCGGCGAGACGGCGGTGGTCGGCGAGGATGTCACGCTGTATCAGGGTGTAACTCTCGGAGGAAACGGCAAGGAGCAGGGGAAGCGGCATCCGACGCTGCTTGACAATGTGGTGGTCGGCGGAGGCGCAAAGATTCTGGGGAACATTACGGTCGGGCGTAATTGCCGGATTGGGGCGGGATCGGTGGTGCTGCGAAATGTGCCGGATGATTCGACCGTGGTCGGAGTGCCGGGGCATATTATTTTTCGCGGGGGGAAACGCGTGGTGATCACCGATCCGAAGCAGATTAACGATCCGCTGTCCGAGGCTCTGGCTGCGGTTGCATCTGAGGTAAATCGGTTGGCGGAACGGGTGCGCGAATTGGAGGGAACCGGTGGAAGCGAGCCGCTTTCCGCATCCATGCAGCGGATTATCGAAGATATTGATTACCAGATCTAGGCAGGTTTGACGCACCGGGAGGGGGTGGAGTCGCGTCAACAAACCGTATCGTGGTCCTCGCCGAAGCACGTAGTAACTCTCTGAGATCCGCTCCGAAATTCTCAACTTCCCCGAGTCGATTTGCTGAATTCCGGGTTTACCATGAACGAGTTTCATTTCGCCGAAAGGCTTTCAGGAGAGACTATGAAGACTGTGCTAGGTTGCGCCGTAATGGTGTTCGTTGTTGCGGTTTGCGCCACTTTGACTTTCGCCGATGAGCCGGGAGCCCATCCGGCATATCTGCACGCCCTCACCGACCTGCGCCACGCACGCGCTCATCTCGAGCGCATGACTCCAAGTGACCGGATGGACCGGGAACAGGAGCATGCGATTGGCGAAATCGACAAGGCCATTGCCGAGATCAAGCGTGCGGCGATCGATGATGGCAAGAATTTGAATGACCATCCTCCGGTTGATCAGCATATGGATTGGGGAGGGCGGTATCACAAAACGCTGGAACTGCTTGACCGGGCGCATCATGACATCGCGGAACGGGAAGATGATGCGTTTGCGCACGGATTGCGGCGGCGAGCGCTCGAGCACATTGATGAAGCGCATCGGATTGTCGATCATCTGATTGCGCAGGCCCACTACTGAGCCCTCAGGGCTAAAGCCGCTTCTCGGCTGCGGCACGGCTGAGGCCGTGCCCTTTCCTAAACCAGAGCGGGCGAGGCCCGGAATGGTTCAAGGAACCTTTGCTTTGGCGGGAGGGCTGAAACTGCGTCTTTCAGGGCGCGAATTCGAGGAGCGCGCTTTGATTCAAACGGCCGTTCATAACGACGTTCATCACAATGCCTTCGTTCAGGTAATACTCGAGCGGAGGCTTTCTACTGAGAAATGACAGCCCCCATCGGCAGACCACGTATGATTGATGTACTTGGGTTGGACGATTCCGTCGGATGAAATACGGCTTTGTAATTGATAACCGCAAGTGCATCGGGTGTCACGCCTGCACGGTGGCATGCAAGACTGAAAACCAGGTTCCGGTGGGAGTGAATCGGACCTGGGTCAAGTACGTTGAGAAGGGCATTTTTCCTGATGCACGCCGGGTCTTTCAGGTCACGCGGTGCAATCATTGCGAGAAGCCTCCCTGCGTCACGATTTGTCCGGTGACGGCAATGTATCAGCGCCCGGACGGGATTGTCGATTTCGATTCCGATCGCTGCATCGGGTGCAAGGCGTGCATGCAGGCGTGTCCGTACGATGCGATTTATATGGATCCGGACGGTGGGACGGCTGCGAAGTGCCATTTTTGCGCGCATCGGACGGAGGTTGGGCTGGAGCCGGCCTGCGTGATCGTTTGTCCGGAGCACGCCATTATTGCTGGAGATTTGAGTGATGCGTCGAGCGAAGCGGCGCAGCTCGTGGCACGCGAATCGGTGCGCGTCCGCAAGCCGGAGCAGGGAACGCGGCCCAAGCTTTATTACATCGATGGCGATGAGAATGCGATGGTGCCGACGGCGGCCCGGCATGAATCATTTTATATGTGGTCCGAGCGGAATGCGGCCGTGCAGGGTGGCGGCGCGAGTTATCCGGGGGACAGCCCTCTGCTGCGGAAAGACGCGCTGGCGGCTTATGACGTTTCGCACGCCCGTCCGTGGGGATGGCAGGTGCCGGCCTATTGCTGGACCAAATCGATCGGGTCTGGCGTGCTTGCGGTGCCGGCCATCGCCATGGCGCTTGGAAGATTGTCTGGTGATCGAATTCGCGACATCGCGCTCGCGACTGTTGCTTTGTTGTTTACAGCTTTGACCACGGTGCTGCTGGTTTGGGACCTCGATCACAAAGAAAGATTTTTGCGGGTGGTGTTCATGCCGCAAAGCAAGTCCTGGCTGGCGCGAGGGGCGTTCATTCTGATCGCCTATAGCGGATTGTGCGGGGCGTTCTGGCTGGCGGCGGTTGCAGGATTTTCTTCCGTTACTTCGATCTTGTTATGGCCTACGGTGGGCTTGGGATTTTGCGCGGCGGCCTATACCGCGTTTCTCTTTGGACAATGCGAGGGACGCGATCTTTGGCAGACTCCGCTGTTGCCGGCGCACTTGATTGTTCAGGCACTGCTTTGCGGATCGGCGGTCCTGGCGCTGTTGCCGAAGGCGATGGGCGGTTCGACGCAGACCGAGTCTGTCGCGAGTGCGATGCTGGTCGTTTTTCTACTGCTCCATTTGTTCATGCTGCTCGGCGAAGTGGCGATGCCGCACACCACCGACAATGCGCGTTTTGGGGCTCGACTGATGATGCAGGGGAAGTTCTCGGCGGCGTTCTGGGGCGGAGGGGTGGGGGTGGGGGGAGTGATTCCGCTGGTGATTTTGTTGGCTGGTTTCTTGTTCAGCGCTCCGCATCGCATTGTGGTTGGAGTGGCGAGCCTGCTGGCGCTCGCGGGGCTTCTGATTTTTGAATGGTGCTTCGTGATGGCGGGGCAGAGCGTGCCGAATAGCTAGGGTTGGGCCCACAGGGTCAGCCGTGGGTCGCGCAAGAGGCAGGCGAGCTATGCTCGCCGGGAGACGGCCAAGGCGGCCGTTTCTACGTGAAGGATGGAGATCAGGGATGACGGATTTCAAGCGCGACGGGAGCCATCTTTCTTCTTATCCGCCGGTGGAGAAGTGGGACGATTGGGTCGAGTACGATGCCTCGGCCTGGCCCCGGCGAGTGAAGAAGCATTACGAGCTTGTTCCGACCGTTTGTTTTAACTGCGAATCGGCTTGTGGACTTCTTGCTTATGTCGATAAGGAAACGGGGCAGGTGGCGAAGTTTGAAGGGAATCCCAAGCATCCAGCCAGCCGCGGACGGCTTTGCGCCAAGGGGCCGGCTACGATTACCCAGATTCAGGATCCGGATCGCATTCTTTATCCAATGAAACGAGCAGGGGCGCGCGGGGATGGGAAGTGGCTGCGAACCTCCTGGGATGAGGTGCTGCAGACTTTTGGGGCGCGCATTCGCAAAGCTTTTCAGGAAAATCGCGGCGAAGAGGTTATGTATCACGTGGGGCGTCCGGGGCATGACTACATAATGGATCGAACGCTGCAGGCGTGGGGAATCGATGGGCACAATTCGCATACGAATGTGTGCTCCTCTTCGGCGCGGCTCGGTTATTTGTTGTGGCATTATGCGGATCGTCCCTCGCCCGATCATGCCAATGCGCGATTTATTCTGTTGCTTTCGGCGCATCTTGAGTCGGGACATTATTTCAATCCTCACGCGCAGCGGATT
>Ga0181522_10000899_pt1 | contig 19584 bp, 17 predicted proteins | sample PEATcosm2014_Bin_27_FD_121103 | JGI IMG/M metagenome (GOLD analysis project Ga0181522, IMG submission 121103) | Peatland microbial communities from MTU Mesocosm Facility, Houghton, MI, USA - PEATcosm2014_Bin05_10_metaG | ecosystem: Environmental > Terrestrial > Soil > Wetlands > Peat | place... | reverse complement strand
CAGCAACTATGAGCAGCCTGTTTCCAATGTTCTTGAAACTCACAGGCAAGCGCTGCCTGGTGGTTGGCGCCGGAAAGGTCGGCGAACCGAAGATCGGCGGCCTGATCGATACGGGTGCACGCGTGCACGTGATCGCTTTGCAGGCGAGTGAACCGGTGCGGGCGTGGGCAAAGGCGGGAAAGATCGCGCTCGAACTTCGCGCCTTCAGGTTGGGAGATCTTGACGGAGCATTTCTGACGGTAGTGGCGACCGGATCGCGCGATCTCAATGAGTCGATTTATCGCGACGCGCAACGGCGTGGGGTTTTGTGCAACGTGGTCGATGTTCCGGAGTTTTGCGACTTTTACTATCCCGCGGTGGTGCGGCGTGGCGACCTGCAGATCGCGATCTCGACGAGTGGGCAGAGTCCGTCTCTGGCGCAAAAGCTGAGGAGACAACTGGAGCGTCAGTTTGGTCCGGGATATGAGCAGTGGGTTGCGGAATTGGGGGAGACGCGAAGGCTGCTGCTGGCCAGCAATTTAGATCCGCAACGGAAGAGTGAATTGCTGCATGCGCTGGCCAGCCGGCAGGCGCTGGATGCGGCGCTGGCGGAAAAGGCGGCGACGCAGGAACCTGCGAAGCAAGGGTCGGCGAAAGATGACAGGAGGGTAAACGTGTGAACGGCAAAGTTTATCTGGTGGGCGCGGGGCCGGGTGATCCGGAGTTGCTTACGGTGAAGGCTCTTCGGCTTCTGCGGACGGCAGAGGTCGTGCTGCATGATGACCTGGTTACGTCCGAAATTCTGAACTTGGTGTCGGCCGCGGCCGAGGTCAAGAACGTGGGGAAGCGGTGCGGCAGTAGGAGCATGCGGCAGGAAGAGATCAATTTCCTGATGGTGGCGCGGGCTGCTTCAGGATTGCGAGTCGTCAGGCTGAAGAGCGGAGACCCATTGATTTTCGGGCGGGCTGGTGAAGAGATGGAAGCGCTGCGGCGGGCGAGCGTCGAGTATGAAATTGTTCCCGGCGTGACCTCTGCGCTGGGGGCCGCGGCTGCGGCGGGAATTCCGCTGACTCATCGGCAAGCATCGTCTTCGCTCGTACTGAAGGCTGGCCATCGCGCTGCCGGCAATGACGACGAGGATTGGAAGGATCTGGCGGCATCGCGGTCGACATTTGTGCTCTATATGCCCGGCCATGACTACCTGGCAATCTCGAGAAAACTCAAGGCGGCCGGGGTGGAAGCAGAAACGCCTTGCGCCATCATTTCACGCGCGACAACTCGCGAACAGCAGTTGCATGTGACCACTGTTTCGGATCTTCCCCGGGCGCCGAAGCTGCCGGCTCCCACGCTGTTGATTGTCGGTGAGGTCGTGAGGTTTGCGGATCGTGGTTTGTCCGACGGTCCGCGGAGCTTGCATGGGTCTCACTCCGGCCTTGAGGCCACATTTGCGCAGAGTGTTGGTCTTATAGAAAGTTTGCGGCGAGAGGAGCCTTTAGCGTGAACGAAGAAATTGAAAAACTGCAGCCCGACGCAGAGGGATGGAGCGCTGAGCGTGTTCTCGAATGGGCATTTGATAGCTTCGGCGATAGGGTAGCGATTTCCTCCGCTTTCGGCGCCGAAGGGATGGTCTTGATCGATATGGCTTCGCGGTTGCGCCCGACTTTTCGCGTTTTCACGCTGGATACCGAGTTCCTTTTTCCTGAAACCTACAACCTGATGGACCGGGTAGAGCAGAGGTACGGCATTACGATCGAGCGGGTGTATCCGCTGATTTCGCCCGAGGAACAAGAACGGGAGCATGGGCCGGCACTTTGGCAACATAATCCCGATCGGTGCTGCGGGCTGCGAAAGGTTGAGCCACTGCGGCGCAAGCTGGGCGAATTGCGGGCATGGATGACCAGCATACGCCGCGATCAGACTGCGGACCGGGCGCACGCGGGCAAAATCGAGTGGGACAGAAAATTTGGCCTGGTGAAAATCAATCCTATCGCTGAATGGAGTTCAAGACAGGTCTGGCAATACATTCGCGAGCATAACGTTCCGTACAATCCGCTGCACGACCGTAATTATCTCAGCATCGGCTGCACGCATTGCACACGTGCTGTGCAGCCGGGGGAAGATCCCAGGGCGGGCCGCTGGTCGGGGTTGGCGAAAACCGAGTGCGGACTGCACATCATTCAGCCGCTGGAGAATCCGCCCGGAGCGGACGCATGAGGGATGCGCTCGGCGATTCGCTGGGAAAGCAGATTCCCTTCGGCTCCGCTCAGGGCAGGCGCTCGCGCCAGGAAAAAGGCGCTCGGAATGACAAAACCAAAATAGCCCAGTACCGAATTTTTTAGTGATGCTTCGTTCCCGAACCACCATGCAACGGTACCGGTCACCATTACAGGTGGGCGACCTACTCTCGCCAGCGTCATGGACTACTGAGCGGGAATCTCTACCGCTGAAACGATGTTCGAGTAACTACTCTCTTCGTTGCTGGAATTTACTGCGGTGGTAGCGTAGCAGTAGGAAGTGCCATTAGCTACGGTCGCGTCTGTGTACAGCGTGTCGGTGTTCAAACTGGAGTTGACCCTAGAGAAGGCCCCACACGAATCCTGATATACCGCGCGATAAATGTTGTAGCCGGAGATGTTCGACGACGAGCTCGCATTCCAGGATAAATTCACCGAGTATGCGGGTGCTGCGGTGCCAGTGCCGGTGGCGCCTCCAGTCGTGGTGGAAGGCTGAGCATTGCTGGTGAAGGTGAGTGTGGCGTTGGCTACTCCGGCAGCGGATGGGTTAAAAGTAACCGTGAATGGAGCACTCCCTCCGGACGCGATGGTTACCGGTAACGATAGCCCGCTCAGGGTGAATTGCGGGTTGTTTGAGCTGGCCCCAGTGACGGTTACGCCGCCGCCACTGGCCGTGAGGCTGCCCGATGCTGTGCCACTGGCGCCGACGACCACGTTGCCCGCGTTAAGCGTGGCTGGACTGACTGCGAGCTGCGCGCTTCCCGTGGTGTTAGGGGAACCATTGCTGACGCCCTGGCAACCAACCAGCAAAAAAAGACCTGTCACAACCAGCACAGCCCCCGCAACTTGTGCGACTTTCGCCAGCGAAGACGTTCTTTTGATTTCGTTCGACATAGGGCATTGAAGGATCCCCACCAGTGTGGCGCTTAGGCTTCCGGCGCAGTAGATACCTGAGGTACATGGCCGAGAACGAAAACTTACGAGAAATTAACCGTCACAGCTGTGATTTGGGGTGGTTACTGCCGATAGGGCCGCATCTCTAATGTTTTCGGGTGACCCACCCGGGGGGATTTTCTCCTTTCGGGCCGCGAGGGCATATCTGTAGGGTCCATGCTCGTTAGCGACCTTTCAGGGCTACGGCGCTGCCCTACGTGGTTCGGTGCTATGGTAACCGGTCCTTGACACTCCGCTGTGATAAGTGCACAATGCCCAACATTCTCGGGGCGCATGTATCGGGCTCGCACTAAGGCGAGCTATGTCGGGGCAATCAAAATACGGCACGTGCCGGAAGAAGTGCCACGAAGAAGCGTTACATTGACAGGCGGGAAAGGAGTCCGCAGCAGATGGATACTATTGTCATGATCATGTTTGGATCTTTTCTGTGTTCGATAACGGCGCTGAGCTTCATGGAATTGCGCAAGATTCGCAAGAAGCTGGAATCCAAACAGCTGAAGTCTATGACTGTTCCTGAGCCAGTCGATTTGAAGCGCTGATCACGATTGCAACTGTGCGAGTTGCTTTCGGGCATCGCTTGCATCACTGGATTTGGGATCGATCTTCAAAACCCGCTCGAATTGTTGGCGGGCCAGAGCCGGTTGCCCGGCTTTCGCGTAGGCCATTCCGAGATGGTAATGTATGCGGGGATCGTCGGCGGACCTGGTTTCGCGCTCCACTCTCAAAGCTTCCTGCAATGAGTCGATCGCGGATTGGTAGGAACCTTTCTGGTAGTAGACCCACCCCAACGTATCAACCACACTCACCGACGCAGGCAAGCCACGGCGCGCGGTTTGCGCCAGTGACAGCGCCACGTCGAGATTTTGTCCAGACTGCAGCATGACATAGGCCAGTTTGCCTGCAGCAACCGGGCTATCGGGCTTAAGCACCAGGGCTTTCTGATACGAATCTGCGGCGGCGAGCCAGTCCTGCCTGGATTCGTAAAGATCTCCGAGCAACAGGTAGAAGTTAATTTCCTTGGGATGGTCTTTGAGCGACTGCTGGTAAGTTTCGATGGCCTGGTCGGTTTTGCCCTGGGCGGTTTGCACCTGGCCAAGCTTGATCAAGGAATCCGGGTTGGTTGGATTCAACTCGGCGGACTTTTTTAATGCGGCCTCGGCTGCGTTGAGATCGTGCTTGTTGCGGAAAAGCGTAGTGCCGAGGAGGTCATAGAAATCACCATTGTTGGGGGACTTGGCAATCTGAGCTTCGGCAACGGCCACGGCACGGTCGGTTTGGTTCTGCGCAATTGCAGTATTCATGAGGCCGCGGAGAGCATCCACGGAGGCAGGATCGCGGTCGAGTGCTGCCTGATAACCATCAGCAGCGTCCTTGTACTGTTTCTGCACGAACTTTAGATTTCCCATCTGCACGTAACCCAGCTGACTCTTCGGCGCTGCAGCGATCGTCTGGCGGATATCCGCTTCTGCGGCTGAAAATTGCTTGCGGTTGATCTCAGAAATCGCGCGCAGTGCGTAACCTTCCGCTTCAGACGGCTGCAGGCTTACGAGTTGTGTGGCACACTGCTCGAGAGTGACCATGTCGCCCTTGCGCATGGCCAGCAGGGCGAGCGAGCGCTGGGCCTCGCTAAAATCAGGACGAAGGCGAACGGCTTCCCTCCACTCACGTTCGGCGCTGTCCTGGTCCCCGGTTTGCTGCAATGCGACGCCCAGTTCGTAATGCGCGGCCGCATTCTTGGGATCGTTCTTGGCAAGCTGTTGCAGGGTTGCGATGGCTTCGCGGCCATGCCCTTCGCGAGTCTGAATTTCGCCACTGTAGAGAAGAGCTTCGCCGTCATTGGGGTTGGCTTTCAGAATTTCCGCGTTGAGGCCGCGGGCTTCATCCAGACGGTTTTTGAGAATGAGAAGTTGAATGTAATTTTTCTTGACCGCGAGATCTTTGGGGTGCTCCTGGTGCAGGCCGGCGTATTCGGCCATGGCTTTATCGAGGTCGCCTGCTTTGAAATAAAAGTCGCCCAGCATGCGGTAGCCGGTTGAGTTGTCCGGAAAATCGTGTTTGGCCTTTTTGAGGAATTCTTCCGCCTCAGCATTTCGGCCTTGAGCAATGTAAAGGCGCGCGAGCGCTGCGCGTAAATCGGGATTTTGAGGATCGATCTCGATGGCGCGGTTGAACTGTTGTTCGGCTTCCGGGAAGCGGCCACGAAATTGGTAGAAATTTCCCAGCATCGATCGGGCATCGGCAGACGCGGGGTTCAGATCTGCAGCTTTCTTGAAGTTCTCCTCGGCCAGGGCCGGCTGATCAGCTTTCATTTGCAGCAGCGCCAAATTCAGGTAGGAATCCCAGTCTCGGGGATCCAATGCGATTGCCTTTTGCATTTCTGCAATGGCTGCTGGATAGTTCGACTCCGCCGCCAGAACGTTGCCGGCGATAAAGTGCGTCTTGGAATCGTTCGGCTGCTTCTGAAGAAGGAAATCAGTTTGTTCCTGGGCTTGCGGCAGGCTGCCGGAAGCAATCAAGAGCTTGGCGAGTTCGAAGCGGGCGGGGTAATTCTCGGGCTGCAATTCGACCGCCCGTTTGAACTCCTCATAGGCATTCGGCCAACGCTGCACTTTAACCCAGGTCTGGCCGAGTTGATAGCGCGCATTGGCATCGTTGCGATCGAGCTTGATCGCGTTCTGGAACTGGATTGCGGCTTCGGCATACTTGCCTTCATGGAAGTAGCGCTCGCCGCTGGCAACATACTTCTTCTCGCGGACCTTGGGATCGAGGGAGCAGGCAGTGAGAAGTAAAGTGATAAGAAAGGACACTCCGACGGGACGAAGAAGGGAAAAATTCTTCACAACAGGAACCCTCGATTCAATTTGTGAATTCATTCGGAAGCTACCACAAGCCTGAACTTTGGGGGAGGGGACGCGGTTGAGTTTGAATCAGGCTACTCTTGCCAGAGCTATCAAAGTATACCAGCGTCGTGTTTGTTGGCGGTAGGGCACTTCGGTTCGAGAGCCTGCCTGCTAACCTGAGTTCTCGTAGCGGCGGATCCTCAGAAATACGAACAAAAAGCTAATCTGAGGCGGCAAAATTCCGGCTTCGGGAACGGTCTTATGTGATTGAAAGTAATAGACATATACGCAAGGTTGCAAGCAGCTGCAACGGCTCGCAGAAATTATCAGTCTTGACAACAAGGGATTTCCGGTTAAAGCTACTCTCGCTGTACTGGATAATTGTGCTGCATGGCTTCACCCCCAGAGCCAATAACCCAGGAGACCCAGGAGAACATGAGGAAACTAAGATTTAAGGCGTGGTTGGTGGCAATCGGGGGTATTTTTTGCTTCGTAACGGGAGCGATGGCCCAACAGGTGGAACTGCAAATCAATAATGCTCCCTCAAATAACGTTTTGGATGGCATTTACGTGGGCTCTTACACCGCCCAGAATCTGACCAACGGTGGGACGGTACAAATTACGTGTGACGATTTTCGGGACAATTCCAATTACAATCCTGCGACTTACACCACGAACACCTTCAGCACCCTGGGTAACACACTTTGGGGATCGAGCATTTTAGGCAGTGGCGGCACCATGGCGCAGGTAACGCAGCTTTATGACGAAGCAGCGTGGCTGACCCTGGGAATGCTCAAACAGACGGGCACGGAGCAGGGTTATTACTCCTATGCGATCTGGGCTACCTTCCAACCGAGCCAAGTTGCTGCCTGGCTGACCAGCTACGGTGATTCGGGGGCTTGCAATGCTGTATTCGGCAGCGGCAGCTGGTCGGGAAGTAAATGCAACGCCGGCAAAGGGGGACTGGTAGGGTCGGCAGCGTCGCAAACCTATACGGCGGGAGAGTTCTCCGACATCCGGATACTCACACCGAACGGTTGTACGGGCAGTTCCTGTCCGGAGCAGGAATTTCTTGAGGTGATGCCGGAAGGCGGCAGTGCGGCGCTTTATCTGCTGATGGCAGGGTTCGCATGCTTTGGGGCGATGTTCTATCGCTCCCGGCAAACGGCGTTTGCCAGAACTGCTTAAGCGAGATCACTCCACAAAAAATACTTCACAAGGAAACAGCGTGTTCATCGAGCACGCTGTTTCCTTTTTTATTGGAATCGCGAGCTGTCGATCGCCGGGGCTCGCGTGATTCAGTTGTCTGCTTGTAAGCTGTTTAGCGAGGATGTCTTAGTCGGCAATGAACTCTCAGAAGAAGATGGCCTATTGGGCAATGCACCCTCAGACAGGGACGGTTTTTGATTCCTTGCGGCGAGCCAAACGCTGGCTCTATGCTTGGCCTCTTCGAGCTGTTTGGAGGTCAACATTCTAGAGATAGAGCCACGGGCGTGAATCGCCGATTCGGTGGCAATGAGATACCACATGTAAGCGTCGACTAAATCTTTGGGATGGCTGTGGCGGGTCAGATAGGTTTGTGCAAGCGCGAGTTGCGCCGCAGGCAGGCCAGCCTCGGCTGATTTCTTCAGGAAATCAAGTTCGTAGTGAGAATGGTTAGATTCACCATTGCCTTGTTCGGCAGGTGGTTGCCGCGCCGGCTGCTCGGCCGCGGAATGGCTCAGGCACATGTACAAAAGTTCAACGCGGCTGGAAACCCCTAACTTGTCAAAGATTCGGAAAAAGTAATTCTTGACGGTGTGGCGGCTTAGCTCCAAACGCTCCGCAATTTCGCGGTTGGTGAGTCCCTCGGCCAGGCAGCGAACCACTTGTATTTCGCGCTCTGAAAGCAGGTTCATTCCGTCGGCATTGACCGCCCGGACGGCCGGAGAGTTAAGGAGAGCGTCGAGTGCGATGCTCAACTGCCGACTATTGGCCCAGATCTGCCCGTGGTAAACGCAACGAACGCACTTCCTCAACAGTTCCATGGGCTCATTGCGGCCAAACACTCCTCTAGCGCCGGCGCGAAACGCCTGCAAAACTGCTTCGTCCTTTGAGGAATCCGGCAGCACAACGGCGCAGGTGCCAGGATGCGAGGCACGCAGCTCACGCACCACTTCCAGTCCACGCGAGGGGTCTTCATCTAGATTTGAACTGACGACCAGAACGTTGATGCGCTCCGCGATCGCCGCAGTGACCAGCTCGGAAGGGTTGGATTCGAAGGGAAACACTCGCAATGCAGGATCGTGCATCAATGCGTCGGCGAGCAGACGGGTGTGGATACGGGAGTTCTCTGCGACCAGCACCCGGATTGTGCTTTCCCCCGGGGCTCTGGATTCTGCACTCATGGAGTCCCTTCAACGGCTACTAGATTAGGAGTTTGAGCACAGTCCAAAAAGGGGAGAACCAGAGAACGTATCGGACTGTGAGAGCGAATCGTAACCCATCTCGAACTCCTATGCAAGCACGATTTCTGCACAGTTGCATTAGTTTGCGACAAGTTGCAAGATTGCGACAATGCGTAACCTTGATAAGCAGGGCGGGGCTTTTGGGGTCGTTTGAAAGCTAAACATTCCGCTGTCAAGTCCTTACATTTCAGGTACATGATTTAGTCTGGCATGGTGGGCGGCCGGTTCCTCGGGAGCACGGAGCGTCGTCGAGGTAGAGAAAGGCTTCTCCGAGGCGCTGCTCCCATGGAGACACCATGCGTACTCATGGCGGCAGAGAAATGGCCAATAGAGAACATGTACCTCTTGCAGTCGGCTGCAATACCCGGTAGGTTGCCAGCATTCGGGTATTTCGAACCACTTCCTCGTCGATGTGTTTCTTCCCCAGAATGACCCGTCCCGGAATTGAGGCAAAGAAGGTGTGCAGCCGATAAGAGCTTAAGTTGCAAGGCGTTGCGTATCGGCGAAGAGGTTTGCACAGAGTTTCATTGACAGGTGGGTTTTTTAAAGCTAGGATGGGGCTAGCTCAAACGAGATGCGCTGAATATCTCGATCCTCCCAGTAGTTCCTCCCCCCAGGATGCGGATCAGAAGCAATGATTGACGAAGATATTCAGCCAGTGTAGTTGACATCGCAAAATAGATTCTCCCCCCTAGTAATCTGGCCCGCACGGATCCTTCATTCGTGCGAACACTAAACTTGCAGTTATTGGAGTCGGCCTAAGAGGCGTGACTCAGAGGGCGAAGCTATGGCCACCGGCACAGCACTTTGGCAAGCAGAGTATGCAGTACCCGCCGTCGAAGCGGGAGCGGAAAAATGGTACGCCCTGCATACTCGTCCTCGGCATGAAAAAGCAGTGGTACAGCGATTGACCGATCGTGGCGTGGATACATTTTTGCCCATGATCAGCGAAGTGCACCGCTGGAGCGACCGCAAGAAAAAAGTGGAATTGCCGCTTTTTGGTTGTTATGTTTTCGCGCGATTTATCCCCAGCCGAGCCGATCGTCTGCGCGTGCTGCGGGTCGACGGAGTGCTCGGTTTAGTCGGCAGCCAGGGCGAGGGTACGCCCGTTCCAAATGAGCAACTCGATGCGGTTCGAGCTCTACTGGATGGTTCGCTCTCGTGGTCGGTTTATCCTTTCCTGAAAATCGGACAGCGCGTGCGCATTCGAAGTGGCGCGTTGGACGGGGTGGAAGGGATACTGGTCTCGCGCAACGGTAACCAGACGCTGGTTATCTCGGTGGATGCGATTCAACGATCGCTCGCGGTCCGCGTAGAAGGTTATCAAGTCGAAGCCGCATAAGAATTTCCTGCCCGACAATATCTTTGATTAAGACTTCTTTGATTAAGACTTCTTTGAGTAAGACCACTAGGACTAAAGAACCGCCGTTTTCCTGTCTGACTGTGTGCCTTCATTAGGAGCCCCCTTTCCGTGGCTGAAAATATAACCGAAACAGCGCGCTTGCTCGTCGTAAGCCGGGAGTCAGCCTTTCTTCGTCCGCTGTGGTCTATTGCGGAGCCGAATTCCTGGCAGATAGAAACTGCAGTCAGTGCCTGGGACGCCATCGAGCGCATACAATCCGGCGCCGCTCCCAGCCTGCTTCTTCTGGATCTGCCGCGGGGCGATGGTGACAGTTTGCACTTTCTACGCTGGCTGCGCCGGCTGCGCCCCGATCTTCCAGTGATCGTGAGCTGCTTTCCGGAGGATGGCGGGCGAAAAAAAGAGGCGACCCTGCTGGGCGCGCAAGAGGTGTTGGTCAGGCCATTTGATGAGGCGGAGCTGGAATCTGCGATTCTGCGCCACCTTGGCTCGTCGGAGGAGGGGGGATCGGAAATCACCAGCGAGGATATCGAGCAACTCACCCCGGATTCGTTTTTCATCAGCGCCAGCCCAATTACCCAGAAGCTTCGAACGCAAGCGGAACTACTGGCTGAAGCGGATGTTCCGGTTTTGATTCTTGGCGAAGCCGGCAGCGGCAAGGATACGGTTGCAAGGCTGATTCACAAGTTTTCTGTGCGCTCCGGGTTCAACTTTTTAAAAGTGAATTGTGCCGACATGCCGGCCGAGTTGCTGGAGGCGGAACTTTTCGGCAGCGAGAAAACCGCCACCCATGGCCGCACCGGGCCAGGGAAATTCGAACGCGCCGATAAGGGCACGCTGTTTCTCGATGAAATTGGCGAGATGCCAATGGCGATTCAAACCCGGTTGATGGAGGTTATGCAGGATAAGGTTTCTTTTCGGCCGAGTAGCGATGACGCGAGGTCGTTCGATGTCCGCATACTCGCCGCGACCAGCTCCAACGTCGACCGTCTGCTGGCAGAGCGAACCTTGCGGGAGGATTTGTATTACCGCTTGAGCGGCTTCACCGTCCAGGTCCCACCCCTGCGCCATCGCAGAAGTGAGATCGCGGTGCTGCTGCGACATTCCATGCACCAGATGGCGAGGCATTACAGCCTGCCGCCACGGGAGTTCTCTGCCGCTGTGCTCAATGCCTGCCAGCAGTATGCATGGCCGGGAAATCTGAAGGAGTTGGAGAGCTTTGTGAAACGGTACCTGGTGGCAGGTGACCGGGAACTCGCCCTTGGCGACTTCGGATCAAACCTTATCGCCAAATCGAGGGCGCATTTTACGGACACGGCAGAAATGGAACTACATTCCAGTGTGAGCACCTTCGAAGACGATCGCACTGGCTATAAGTCGCTGAAGTCTCTGTTGAACACGGTCAGGTGCGAAACCGAAAGGAATGCGATCGGGAGCGCACTGCAAAAAACCGGGTGGAACCGCAAGGCAGCGGCGCGGCTGCTGCAAGTCAGTTATCGAACCCTGCTGTACAAGATCGATCAGTACCACATGAATGCCTCGGAATCTTTTGTTTCGCTTCCCGGAGGCAAATTTTCCTTCCATGGCGCCACGGTCAAGGCAAATGGGAAGCCCAGTTGAAGCCGTTTGATGGGACGCCTGGAAGCCATCCTCAAGGAGTCGCTATGAGAATAAACACCCCCACTTTTTGGATTGGAAGATTATTAGCTCTCCTGTGCTTGTTTTTGCCTGCACTGCTTCCGGCACAGGTCGCGCCGGAGGCCTCGAGCCGGCCGATGGCTGCTGCGAAAAATGCGGTGCCCAATGACAGGGCTGATTTTTCCGCAGCCAAGGCCCACGATGACACCTTCGTGATCGGCAATGACGACGTTCTGGCTATCAGCGTCTGGAAGGAACCCGATATCTCGCGATCGGTTCCCGTACGTTCAGACGGAAAAATTTCTCTTCCTCTGGTGGGGGAAGTGATGGCGTCAGGAGAAACTCCTCTTAAGCTGGAACAAGAGCTGGCTGACCGGCTGAAGAACTATATCGCCGAGCCTGAAGTCACGGTGATCGTGCAACAAATCAACAGTCAAAAGTTCAACATCCTGGGCCAGGTGAACCACCCGGGATCGTTTGTGCTCAGCAATTCCGCAACCGTGCTGGATGCGATCGCGCTGGCCGGCGGGTTCCGCGACTTTGCGAAGCAAAAGAACATTTACGTTCTGCGAGCCAAAGCGGATGGAACCGAAACTCGAATCCCGTTTAATTACAAGCAAGTGGTCAAGGGACAGAATCCGGGCCAGAACATTAAGCTGCAGCCCCGCGACACAGTGGTCGTACCGTAAGTATGAAAATATTTGAAATCGTTTGCGGCGCGCTGATCGTAATGCTCGCGGCGCCGGCGTGGTCGCAGGTAGAAGGCAGTCCCGTCCAACCGGCCGCATCGTTCACGGGAACAAGCGACCAGCCTGTGCAGAGCCAGATTGCAGACCAGACCGGTGACCCAATGCAGACTCCCCCGGTGGTGAGCGGACAAACGTATCCGTCGACACCCACTTCTGAAGAGCGCACGAATTATCTGCGCGGTGGGGTTGGCTTTATCAGCTCGTATTCCAATAACGCCGCGGAATCAGCGAACGGCCAGCCCATAAGCCAGTTGAGTTACATCATCACACCCATGGTGGCGCTGGACGAAACCACCTCGCGGCTGCATTTTAATTTCACTTATTCGCCGGGATTCAGCTTCTATCAGCGCACCAGTGATCTGAACTCAGCCAATCAAAATGCCGCCATTGTTTTTAGTTACCGCCTGAGCCCACACGTGACTCTGAGCGCGCGGGACAGTGTGATGAAAACCTCAAGCGTATTGAACCAGCCGGACTTTGCCCCGGGCGGACCGGTGACGGGAGGCGCAGAGGGAGCGAATTTTTCGGTGATTGCTCCGGTTGCCGATCTGCTCACGAATTCCGGAAATGTCGGCCTTACCTATCAGTTCAGCGCCAACCAAATGATTGGAGCGAGCGGAACTTTCTCGAACCTGCACTATCCGAATCCGGCACAGGTTACCGGGCTTTATGATTCGAGTTCCCAGGGAGGGTCAGTTTTCTATTCGCACCGGGTCACCAGAATGCATTATTTCGGAGTGACCTACCAGTACCAGCGGCTGATAGCGCAGCCGACCATTGGATTAAACGAAACTCAGACCCACGCGATTCTTGGTTTTTATACGATGTATCCAAGTGCCAGGCTTTCAGTATCGCTTTTCGGAGGGCCGCAGTACTCAGATACGATGGAACCACCGATTGCGCCCTTGCCGGCTGCCATGCCTGCAGCGCGTGCGTGGACGCCGGCGGTGGGCGGGAGTTTGAGCTGGCAAGGGCGTTTGAATACGTTCGCGATGAGCTACTCGCACATCATTTCCGGAGGCGGCGGCTTGAACGGGGCGGTTCACATGGACAGCGCGACCGCGTCCTGGAGGCAAACCATCGCCAAAAATCTGAACGCAACCGTATCCGGGGCTTATATTCAGAATAACGTGATCGGCGGGTTCGCGCTCCCTGGCGCCAGCAACGGACACACAGTATCGGGGACAGTATCGTTGCAGCGGCAGTTTCATCAAAATGTCAACATGCAGCTCGGTTACACGCGGCTGCACCAGGACTACAGCGGTGTATCGGTGCTATCGGCGTTGCCGGACACCAACCGCGAGTTCATTTCACTCTCCTATCAGTTCTCCAAACCAGTGGGAAGATAATCGATGGCTGAAGATCTCGAAGAAAAACCGTCCGAAGGCATTAACGTCGAGCACTATCTGGGAGTAGCGCGTCGCCGCCACATGCTCTTCCTGATACCGCTATTGCTGGGTTGGGCCCTGGTGTGGGGCGCGAGCTGGGTGCTGCCGCCACTCTACCGGTCGGGCACATTGATTCTGGTAGAGCAGCCCACCATGCCGAAGGATTATGTTACGCCCAACGTAAATGATGACTTGCAAGAAAGGATGCAAAGCATCACGCAGCAGATTCTCAGCCGGACTCGTCTTCTTCATATTATCGATCAATTCAACTTGTACGCGGGCGACCACGGGGGGAAATCGCTGGACGAAAAAGTTGATCGCATGCGCAAAGATATCGGCATCGAACTGGTACGCGACGAGCACAATAATCAAATAACGGCTTTTAATGTGTATTATTCGTCGCGCGATCCCCGTCTCGCCCAGCAGGTCACGAGCGAGCTGACCAACCTGTTTATCAACGAGAATCTCGAAGTACGCCAGCAGCAGTCGGAAGACACGACCCAGTTTCTCGAGAGCCAGCTGGAAAGCGCTCGTAAGAGCCTGGCCGAGCAGGAAGATCGAATTCGTCAATTCAAAGGGCAGCATGTCGGCGAGATGCCGGGACAGCTGGCCACCAACCTGCAGATTCTCAGCGGATTGCAATCTCAACTGCAGAACGAGGAGGATGCGCTGAATGCTGCCAAACAACAGCACGTTTACCTGCAGACACTGGCAGACCAGTATCGCGCGCTGCAAGGATCGAAGGGGTCGGATGGGGCGCCGGTCGGGCTTCCGGCTCTCGACCAGGAACTGGAAAAACTGAAAACACAACTGGCTGACCTCCGCTCTCACTACACGGACCGTCATCCTGATGTCCGCAAGCTGAAAGACCAGATTGCGGAAACCGAACAGATGCGCGCTCAACTGCTGGCCAGCCTGAAGACAAAACCTGCAGATGGGCAGAGCGATGGTGGCGATGCGGTGGTGTCGGTTAAGCCCGGCGCCGATCCGGGGCAAGCTTTAGTGCCCCTTCAGATCCAGGGACAACTGCGATCGAATCAGATTGAAATCACCAACCGCGAACACTCCATCGCGAGCCTGAAGGCAAAAGTGGATGATTATCAGTCGCGCCTGAGTGAAGAACCGATTCGCGAGGAACAGCTGGCCGATCTGACTCGCGGCTACGATCAATCCAAGGCGAATTACGACGATTTATTGAAAAAGAAAAACGAATCGAAGATGGCGACCAGCATGGAGTTGCTGCAGCAGGGTGAGCGCTTCCGCATTTTGGATCCGCCAAGCTTCCCGCAAAAGCCTGATTTTCCCAATCGCCTCAAGTTTTGCGGCATCGGGTTAGCCGTTGGCCTCGCATTGGGAGTTCTGGTTGCGGGCGTCTTTGAGGCATTGGATCATCGAATCTATGACGAGCAGGAGCTGAAAACGCTGCTACCCGTAGCGGTGCTGGTAGAGGTTCCCGAAGTGGCCAGTGCTCTCGACCAGAAGCGGGTGCGCCGGCGGGTATGGCTGGGATGGGCGACAGCTGCGTTGGTTCTGTCTGCCATTCTGGCAGGCTCGGCCTTCAGTTATTTGCGGGGATAAGGTTCTTAAATGTACAAATCCTTTTTCAAGCTGAACCGCAATCCCTTCGAGATTACGCCGGACCCTTCGTTTCTGTTTCCAACGAAGAAGCACAACGAAGCTCTGGCTGCGCTTTACTATGGCGTGCGACGGCACAAGGGTTTTGTGGTTTTGACCGGCGAGGTTGGAACCGGCAAGACCCTGCTGCTTCGTTGCCTGCTGCACCTGTTCAAGAAAAACAACGATGTCGCCTACGCCTACGTTTTCAACGGCCGGTTATCCTCGCTGGAGTTTTTGCAGTACGTGGTCAGCGATTTCGGTCTTCCGGCCGCTAACAAGAATAAAAGCGAGCTTTTGCGCGAGCTGTACGCATATGTGATTGCACGCAATGCGAAAAATCTGACGACGGTGCTGGTGGTGGACGAAGCGCACCAGTTATCGACGGGCATCCTCGAGGAAATCCGGCTGCTGACGAATCTGGAGACCCCTCAGGCGAAGCTGCTGCAGATTCTGCTGGTGGGCCAGCCGGAACTCGACGACAAACTGGATTCATTCGAATTACGCCAGTTGAAGCAGAGAATCGCATTCCGGTCGCGGCTGACTGCCCTCGATTTGGTGGAAACCAAGGGTTATATCGAGCGCCGGCTGCAGCTTGCCGGAGCCAATTCTGACTCGTCCGTGTTGTTCCCGACACAAACTATTGCCGCGGTTTACCGGTGCACATGCGGCTATCCCCGGCTGATTAATACAGTCTGCGAAAACGCGCTGATTGCCGCCTATTCGCGGCAGATGCCGAACGTGACTCCTGAAATCATTGAAGACATTGCCGCCGAGTTCCGCCTGGGAGTAGTCCAGTCGACGAGCAGCGGCAATCCTAAGACGGTCGAAGAAGCGGATGTGCGAAACGCGGCCAAGACGCTGCTCGATTTGTACGATCATCTGCAAAAAGCTTCCGGCTCGCTGCCGTAGGCGGCAACGCGTACCACAGGGCAATTGAACAGACCATGAGCCATATTTTTGACGCACTACAACGGGCAGAAACAGAGCGGTCAGGAGTTGAACTGGATGCGTTCGATTTGCCGGCCGAGCTTTTGCAGATCACCGAGTCGGCGGCAGCGAAGGCGCAGGATGGGCCTACGCGAGCCGAAGACCGGCCTGCAGAATCGAGCATACCGGCACCTGATCCGCAGGATGCGCTTGATGAGGTTGCAAGACCGGCCAGATTCTGGGAGCGATTCGAATCGTTACCGGTATCGTTGACTCCCAACAACAAACTTGTATCGGTGATGGAAAAGGACGGGCTGGCTGCGGAGAAGTTCCGTTTCCTGGCGGTTCGACTGCGACATCTGCAACAACGGCGCCGGCTGAAACAGTTGCTCATTACCAGCACGATTCCCGAGGAAGGCAAGAGCATGGTCGCGGCCAATCTGGCCTGCACTTTGGCCGGCAGGCGGCAGCAGAAAGTGCTGCTGATGGAGGGCGACCTGCGGCGTCCGACGGTGCAGCGCCTGCTGGGTTTAGGCCGAATTGCCGGGCTGACCGAATATCTTCAGGGGACGGTCGAGGAGACGATTCCGATTTACCGGCTCGAGGCCCTGGGAATCTGGGTGATGCCGGCGGGAAGCGTGCCCCAGGATCCGCTCGAACTGATGCAATGTGGAAGGCTTTCTCCGCTGATGGAGAGTTTAAACAGTTGGTTTGATTGGATTGTCATTGACTCTCCGCCGATCTTGCCCCTGGCTGACACCAGCGTGTGGATGCGGCTGGCCGATGGCATTCTGCTGGTCACGCGGCAAGGCACCACCGATAAAGAACAACTGAAGCGCGGGCTAGAGGCGATTGAGCGGTCAAAGCTGCTGGGAGCGCTGGTCAATAGTTCCACCAAAGCCGCCTCCAGCGACTACTACCAGCGCTACGGACAAGAAACTGCGCCTGCGAAAGATTCTTCCCCCAAAGAATAAAACCTGGATCGTACTGCCGAATTCCCCCTGTTCACTTCAACAACGCAACCTCATCAGCAAGCCCCGGGCCCCATACCTAATGACACCAACCGAAGAGAGTGGAGTGAAACGTGAACGTACACTTTGATCGTGCTCTGCATTTGAACGCCTTGGGAGAGGCAGTTGGACCGGCCGCGGAACCAATCGTGCGGAATGAGCAAGACTTTCGCCGGATGATTTCGCTGGAGAGAAAAAGGAGCGAGCGCTCGCGGAAGTCCTTCTTACTGATGCTGCTGCGAATGGATCAGGCCTCCGCCCAACCGCAATACAACCTCCTCTCGAAAACTGTGCTCAGTGCCCTTTCACGATATATCCGCGAAACCGACGTCGTGGGCTGGTACAAGGACCACTCCACCGTGGGCATCATGTTCACCGAGATCGACGTGGAGAACTGCAGTGAGACGGTTGCCGCCCTCACGGCACGCGTCAGCGAAGCGCTTCGCAGCCATCTGACATCAGAACAATTCGAGGAAATGACTCTTTGCTGCCACGTTTACCCCGATCATTGGGATGAGACCGACGCTCAGCCACCAAGCAATGCGACACTCTACCCCGATTTGACGGCACGCCACGAAGCGCGGAAATCGATGCGCATCATGAAGCGAACGATCGATATCGTGGGCAGCGTGACGGCGCTGGTATTTCTCTCGCCGGTTTTCCTGATGGTGGCAATTGCAATTAAGTCCACGTCGAAGGGGCCGGTTTTCTTCCGGCAGAAGCGCGTTGGCCAGTTCGGCGCATCCTTTTTTATGCTGAAATTTCGGTCGATGTATGCCGGGAGCACGTCGAATCCGCACAAAGAATACGTGCAGCAATTGATCGCCGGAGTGGCCGCGAAGAATGCAGCGAATGGCGACGGTCCCAAGGTCTACAAGCTGACGAAAGATTCGCGGATTACGCGCGTCGGAGCGGTGCTTCGCAAAACCAGCCTGGATGAGTTGCCACAGTTGATCAACGTTCTGAAGGGGGAGATGTCGCTGGTCGGACCGAGGCCTCCCATTGATTACGAAATTGAAACCTATGAGCTTTGGCACCGCCGCCGGCTGATGGAGACGAAACCTGGAATTACAGGCTTGTGGCAGGTCGCCGGGCGCAACCTTATACCGTTTGACGAGATGGTGCGACTGGACTTGAGGTACGCACAGTCCTGGTCGCCGTGGCTCGATCTCAAGATTCTTTTACGGACGCCTAAAGCTGTCATTGAAGGGGCACATTAAGACAGGAAGGTACTCTTATGTCAACCAACGGCAACACTACGTTAGTCAACTACAGTTTCCCTCCACTGTCTTCAGTCCCCGCGAGACATGTCTCCGGCACAGTGAAGTTCGGCGTGATCGGGTATGGCTACTGGGGGCCGAACGTCGTCCGCAACCTGCACACCACACCGGGCGCCGAGATTGGGATGGTATGTGACAAAAGCTCGGCGGCGAGGAAGAAGGTCCACAAAACATACCCCCATGTCTACGTGGCCGCTGACGCGCATGAAATCCTCACTTCGCCAGAGATTGACGCGGTGGCGATTGTGACGCCGGTGTGGACGCACTACGAGCTGGCAAAAGCGGCGCTGGAAAACGGTAAGCATGTTTTTGTCGAAAAGCCATTTACCAGCAACGTGAACCAGGCGGAAGCCCTTATCGAGCTAGCCGAGAAAAAGAATTTGAAGATCATGGTGGACCACACCTTCCTGTTCACCGGCGCGGTCAGGAAAATCAAGCAACTCCTGCAGGAAGGCTTCCTCGGCAAGCTTTATTACTACGACTCCACGAGGGTGAACCTGGGATTGTTTCAACATGACATAAACGTGGTTTGGGACCTTGCGCCTCACGATCTGTCGATCATGGACCACGTGATCGACGGCGATCCTGAAGCCCTGGTCGCAACTGGACAAAAACATCTCAACGGGTTCGAAGATGTGGCGTATATCACCCTGTATTTTCCCGACAAGGTAATCGCGCACATCAACGTGAACTGGCTTTCCCCTGTCAAAGTGAGAACCACGCTGATCGGCGGCGAGAAAAAAATGTTGCTGTGGAACGACCTTGAGGCCGACGAGAAGGTGAAAGTCTATGACAAAGGCGTTGACATCCACAATCGCGAAGGCCTTTATGAACTGTTAGTGAATTATCGCTCGGGCGACATGTGGTCTCCACAGCTCGAGCAGGTGGAAGCCTTGCGCCACGAGTTAGCCTATTTCATTCACTGCGTCACCAGCGGCGAGAATCCGATGAACGACGGCGCAGCCGGTCTGCGAGTCGTGAAAATGCTCGAAGCAGCCAACAAGTCCCTGAAAAAACGGGGCGCGCTGGTTTATCTATAAAAGTCCGCGCCTTTCCTCTTCTTTCCCAATGATGAAACCGACGGTTCTGTTGGCTACGACATCCTGCTGGTATCCCTCTGCCCGTCTCACGGCGGCGCTGGCACGCGCAGGCTGCTCAGTG
>Ga0181522_10000898_pt1 | contig 19602 bp, 13 predicted proteins | sample PEATcosm2014_Bin_27_FD_121103 | JGI IMG/M metagenome (GOLD analysis project Ga0181522, IMG submission 121103) | Peatland microbial communities from MTU Mesocosm Facility, Houghton, MI, USA - PEATcosm2014_Bin05_10_metaG | ecosystem: Environmental > Terrestrial > Soil > Wetlands > Peat | place... | reverse complement strand
TCGCAGGAGCCGACGTAAGGAGGCTTTCACCACCACCGTCGCAAAAAAAACAAACCTCCGCACGTCGGCTCCTACTGGTTCGATCAGGAATCTCATGAAACCTTCGCCGCCTACACAAGTTCCTTCAGCAGCCCGGCTGACTTGATGCCGTCATCCGGACCGGGCATGACAAAGGTGGGCAGGCCCTCGGGATTCGGCAGCTTCGTCGTGGCTTCGATGCCCATTTGGGCGTAGATGCTGCCGATGAGGTCCACCGGATAAACCGGACGGTCCTTGACCTCTTCGCCGCGCGCATCCGACGCGCCGACAATCTGGCCGCCCTTGAATCCGCCGCCCGCCAGCACCGCGGAAAAAACCTTGCCCCAATGGTTGCGCCCGCCGTTCCACGGCGCCTCCCACTGGACTTTTGGCGTGCGGCCAAATTCACCACCCCACCAGACGATCGTGCTGTCCAGCAAGCCGCGTTCGGACAAGTCCTGCAGCAACGTCGCCACTCCCTTGTCCATTTCCGGCAACTGCCGGCGCATCGTCTGGAAATTGTCCTTGTGCGTGTCCCAGCCGCCGTAGTTGATCGTGACATAAGGAATGCCGCGTTCGACGAGCCGCCGCGCCACGAGGCACGACTGGCCGAACTTGCTTTTGCCGTAACGGTCGCGCAAATCCGGCTTTTCCTGCGACAGATCAAACACTTTCGCCCCGTCGCCGAGGATCATGTCGTACGCCCGGTTTTCCGCCTGCGTGGCCGCCACGATTTGCGGATTGGCGGGCATCGCCTGCTCCAGCGTGTCAAGTTGGTGCAGCAGTTTGCGCCGATCTCTCTGGTGCTGGTCGGTGATGCCCGGAGTCACGACCCCCTCGACCGCGAACGGTGTTTGTGCCGGGTCGCCGCCCGTGGCGAACGGCTTGAAACGCGAACCCAAAAATCCTGCCTCGTCAAAGCGTCCCTGCGGTTCCGTCAGGACGACGTAAGGCGGAGTCAATCCCTTGTAGCCGGCCTCGTAGCCTTTCGTCAGCGACACCACCGCGCCCACGCACGGATACACCAGCCGTCCGCCCGGCTGGCGCCCGGTTTGCACGATGTAGGACGCCGTTTCATGGCCGTTGTTGCCGTGCGTCATGCTGCGGATGACGGAATACTTGTCGGCCTGCTTCGCCAGCAGCGGCAGCAGTTCGCAGATGCGGAGGCCGGCAACATTGGTCTCAATCGGGGATTTCAGCGGCCCGCAATAATCGTAGCCCGCCTCCGGCTTGGGATCAAAAATGTCCGTGTGCGACGGCCCGCCCCACATCCAGATTTGAATGACAGCCTTGGCGCAGGCGGTTGGCGACGCGGCAAAGGCGCGGAAGGAAAGATGCCGCGCCAGCACCAGCCCGCTCGTGGCAAACAGCGCGCGGCGGATGGCCTCGCGCCGGCTGAGGCGGGGCCGTTGTCTTTCAAAATCAAAATTTTTTGTTTTCATAAGCGAACCAGTTTGGTTCAGTGCCGGTAAAGGAATTCCTTGCTGTTGATCAAGGCCCACGCAACGTCCAGCGCCGCCGCCCGGTTGTCTGTCCCGTCGGTTGGAAAATGTCCCACCGCAATCTCGAGTTCGTTTTCAGTCGGAAAACGCGAAAGAATCGCCAGGTAAAGTCCGGCAACCAAATCACGCGGATTGTTCAAGGCCTTGAGCAGGTACTTGAACTTCTCGCTTTGCTCGATCTTGCGCTGGATGTGGCTCGAATTCAGCAGGTGCAGCCGCTGGGAAGCGGTCGGATTGTTGTTGCGCTCGGATTCCAGGCCGGTGTCGCGCGGCGGCCGGCCGAACATTTCGAGAAAGGAGCTGGTGATGCTTCCGTCCGGCAGCGCAATCGAGCGCTCCTCTTCCGGAATGAACGTGAACGGCTCCGGAATGGAGCTGGAATATTTCTCCGTCGTACCGGTGATCTCGCACAAGGCGTCCGACAGCACCTCCGCATCGAGCTGGCGCACCGGGTAAAAGGCGAAATTGGCCGCCGCCTCCGGTTTGGTGCTCCGGGGAATGGAAGACAATTGGTAGGTCTGCGAGTTCAAGATCAGCCGGAAGAGCTGTTTCAAATCGTAATGCGACGCGATGAACTCCTTTTCCAGGTACGCCAGCAGTTCGGGATTGACCGGCGGATTGTCGGGCCGGATGTCGTCCGGTTCCTGGATGATGCCGCGTCCGAGGAGCCAGAACCAGGCGCGGTTCACGATGTTGCGCGCGAACCACGGATTTTTCGGGTCCATCAGCCAGCCGGCGAACACCTCGCGCGGGTCGCGGTCGCTTGACAGCTTGACGGTTGTGCCATCAGGAAACGTCGCCGTGGTCTGCGTATTCGTCGAGGCGGGATTCCAGAACACAATTTCCTCCTTCCATTCCGCCGTGGTTTTGATGCTGACCTGCGAGAAAAACGCCGCCAGGCCGGCCAGTTGATTCGTCGGCCATTTTTCGGCGCGCTCGCCCATGAACGTGAGCGCCACCGTTTGCGCGATGCCTTTCGGGTCGCGGTTCTGCATGGCGCGATAAAAGTTGGCCGGGCCAACCTCAAAGTTGCTGCCGCTGGCCGTGAGCAGTTCGCGCACGAACTGGTTGTAGGGCTGGTTCTCCGCGATGGCGCTCCGGATCCAGTGGTAATAGGTCTGCGCCGCGTTGGGCCACAAATCAATGGGGAATTCCGCCTTCACCCGCAGCAGGTCGCTCCATTTCATCGCCCAGTAGTCCGCAAATTCATCGCGCGCCAGAAGCTGGTCAATGAGCTTGGCGCGCTTGTCCGGGTCGCGATTCAGGATGAAGCTGCTGGCCTCGCGCGCAGCCGGCTGGGTGCCGATCACGTCCAGGTAGGCGCGCCGGACGAACACCGCGTCAGAACAAAGATTGGCCGGTTGAATATCCAGTTGTTTCAGCCGGGCGAAAACAAACTGGTCAATTTCACCCGTCGGCGCCAGCTTGGCCGGACTTTCATACGGGCCGGCCTGTGCTTGGGCGGCAACTGTCCCGGTCAGAACAGCCATCAGGACCAGCACAATAACCACCGGCGTTTTCATGACATGCTACAACGCAGCTAATTCCTTGCCCGCCCTGCTGTTGCCGGAACAGGAATCACAACAAACGTATTAGACAAACACTACAACCGGCTGGTTACCAAAACATTAGTAATTTTGGTGTAACGCAAAGGCTGAATATTCCGTCATAATAACCAGCAACCGCAGCAAGATGGAGATGTATATGCCCGCCGAAACCGTGCTTCCCCGGAATCCAACCCAGGTTTGTGCCCCGCCCGCGCGCATCCGCCGCCAGCACGGTGACGGACTGGACCTCGTCGTGGTCGAAGCCGCGCCGGTCTCCGAGCTGCATTTGACCGTGACGCCGATGCCGGGCGAATCCTTCAACGGCATGGCCAAACGTCTCGCTGAAGCGCTGGACCCGTGGGATGCCACGGTGGTTCGCCAGATTGTTTTTGGTTCGACGTCGGCATTTCCGGCCACGCTCAAAGCCCTGCGCCAAGCGTTGGGCGACCCTGAGTTGCCGGTCACTTGGGTGGAAGGATCCGGCTGCGCCAATCATGCCATCGCTGGAATGCAAGTCCACGCCGTCACCGGCACCCGCGTGCGGACCCTCTGCGACCATGGCGTTGCGACCCGCATTTGGGACGATGCCCTGGCGACCCGTTGCGTGATCAACCCGATTTTGCCAGTGCGGACCCAGGCACCGGCGCCGGAACAGGCCCGCAAGGTTTTTGAAAGGCTTCAATCCGGCCTGGCCGCAGCGGGCATGACCTTGAAAGACATTGTGCGAACATGGTTTTATCTCGACGACCTTCTGTCGTGGTATGACGGGTTCAACCGAGTCCGGAACGACGTTTTCGCGCACCACGAACTGCGACCGCAAAATTTTCCCGCCAGCACGGGCGTGGGCGGCCGCAATCCGATGGGCGCTGCGCTGTCTGCCGCCGCTTGGGCGGTGCATCCGCACGACCCGGCCGCACAAGTAATGCATTTTGCCCCGTCGCCGGAACAGTGCCCGGCCTCGGTCTACGGAAGTGCCTTCAGCCGCGCGGTGGAAATCGGGTGCGCCGGATTTCGCCGGCTGCTGGTTTCCGGCACGGCCAGCATAGCGCGAGACGGAAATACCGAGCACCTCGGCGATGCGCGGGCGCAAATCGAACGTTCGATGCAGGTGGTGGAAGTCATCCTCGAATCGCGGCGGATGACATTTGCGGACACCGTGTTCGCCACGGCTTTTTTCAAGCATCCCGCCGACGCGCCGTTGTTTGCCGACTGGCTGGCCAAGCATAAACTGCAATCGCTGCCGGTGGTCAGCACCAACTGCGACGTCTGCCGGGATAATTTGTTGTTCGAGATCGAGCTGGAAGCCATTCAGGCCGGTGATCGAACCTAAAACCGGAATTGAGATTGCCACAAAAGCGCACAAGGTCGTGGGAGCTTCGTTCTCCAATCCGGCGCGATGGTTATTTTAACAGAAACATGCCCGGCGATATTTCTGGCTTGTCCCACTTCCCGGCCGCCAGCAATTCATTCACTTTACCCATCACGGCGAAGGCGTCAGCCACGTAGAGGACGTCGGCTTTGCCGCGGGCCCAGCCGCAGTTCGGGTCCAGGCTGATGGCGCGGCGCTCGGCGATGAAACGCCAGCCGACGGTGTGCGGTTCTTCGCCGTGGCAACACGTGGAAAGCCCCTTCGGATGCCGCGGCGTCGCGCCGGTCTGGCCGACCTGGTTCAGGTGTGATAAAAACGACAGCACCGCCTGTCCCTCGCCGCCCTGATCCACCAGCGATTTGCTGCTGCCGAGCGACGCGCGGCTGAGCTGGAGAAAACCGCGGATGTGCTTCTCCGCCTCCGGCACATGCGTCTGGCCGTCGGCCTGTTTTTTCGTCCAGCCCGCGCCCGTGACGAAGAGCAGCTCCGCGTCAGGCCGGATGGTTTGCGCATCGGCCTTCGGCTCGCGCAGGCCAACCACCGTGGTGCGTTTGCAATTGTCCGGCAAATTCACAGTCACAGCTTCAACCTTGGCCGTGCCGGCACCCCATTCACAGGCGGTCTGGCTGCCGGGATCAACCAAGATGAACCAAGGCCGCTGCGTGCGCGTTTGTATGGCTTCCATGCGCTGGCGGTAATACCAGCGGTTGATGGCAGGCTTGCCGCCTGCGCCGGAAACTCCGGTCACGTGAGTGTCCACACGACCGCCGAGGCGCTGCGCGACCCCGGGCAGCACGCGCGCCCAACGCGACGTCGCTGGAGCGACGACCAGCGTGGCCTGGGCTGCTCTGCAAATAGCTTCCGCCGCCGCCGCGTCGGACGCGTACCGTGACTGGGCAAAGTCCTTGCCGGCCACGCCAAAATAATTCGTGGCCGGGCAGGCGGCGATGGAATCCGCGGCCGCCTGGACGGTTTCACCGACGAGGCCCACGGCCAAGCTGGAGCCGGCGTGCGATTGGTTCAGGGTTCGGGCCGCGTGCAACGCTTCGCGGGCGGATTTGGCGAGCGCGCCGCCAGCTTCGGTGTGGGCGAGAACGAGAATGGCTTCCATAACATTAATTTTGTGGCCGGGCTCGTGAGCGTGCGGCAAATATTGGCCGCGGCTCACGAACGCTGCTACCGCTCTATTCTTTTATCCAGGCAACGATTTCTTTGGCGATGTCATCGGCTGATTTGTCCTTCACGATTTTGGTTTCGCGCAATTGTTTCGGGAGCGAGACGCTCGCGAAGCTCAAGCCTTCGCCGGCCAGTTTCACCGGCCTGGCCTTTTGCAGCGCGGGCATCACCATGCGCATGTTCACCATGCCGACCTGCGGATTGTTCTTGGGTTCCGGCAGATTGCCTGTGGCCCAGCCGAGCAATGCGGGCGGACCGGCGCACTTCGAAATCTGGTGCTTGCCGCCTTCGATGCGCTCCAGAATTTCCAGCGAACCGTCGGCGGCGATCTTGAGTTCATCCACGCCCTGGAACTGGTCGGTGATGCCGAGGCGTTCGCCGACGATCTGCATCGTCGCACCCGCGCCGCGCGAAGCCGACTCCCAGCCGCCGAAGACGAGCAACCGGGATTTGTCGAGTCCGGCAATGGCCTGAATGGCTTCGGCCAAGGCCAGGGCGGTTTCGGTGGCGTCAGTGAATCCGCCCGCCGGGCCGTCGAGCGCAACCAACTCGAACGGCACCTTTTGCGCGATGGTCATCATCACCTGCTGGAGTTTGGCCTTGGGGCCGAGGCTGACGAGCCAGACCTTGCTGCCGGGCGCGTACTTCGCCAGATTGGCCGCCTCATAAAGTGCGTGGCTGGCCCACGGATCGAGGACGGCAGGCAACATCATTTCATTTTTCAGCGCAGGTCCGCCCGGGCCGGCGGCTGGTTCCAGGGTCTGGAGCGGGTCCGGCACGACGCTGCCGCAAACAACAATTTGGTAGGCTATGCTCATAAATCAGGCTGCCCGTAAAAAAGCAAAAGAATCTACAGCGGGCCTCGTTGCAATATGCTCCCTTCCAAGCGCATGAACAAAGCTCAAACTGTTTGCAAGCCAAGCTCGGGAAAGCCTTTGCCAAAAAAAGACGCATGACTCCAAAAATACGCAGAATTGAACCGCGGCTGAAGCTGCAGCGAACTGCGTTTTCCCTCACCGCCTCAAAGGGACAAACAGAACATCGAGCTGGGGGTTGCCGTCCGGAGCGTGTTCGTAACGGAAGCCGCGCCAGAGGAACGAGATCTTTTTGAAGCCGTCCGTTTTGCGGTCGTAGGTGAACGACGGAAAGACATCCACGCTCACGTTTCCGTCGAGCCGCTCGTAGTGCCAGAGCCGCCACAGCACGCGGGAGCGGGTATAATTGTTTGTCCCGGCGGGCCCGGCGCCCGGCAACGGGCCAGCCTCGTGTTTGTAGTCATACAACCAGACCAGAACAGAGGTGTCGCGCCGGCTTATTCCTTCCGCGGGGGTTGACAACGACGAGTAGTTCCAGAGGGGGAAAAACCCATGGGAACAGGTGTAATCGCGGACCGACGGGATCTTGGCCCCGGCCGTGGCGAAGGCAGGCGGCTGATTCGAGGCGGAATCCGGCGGTGGCGCGGGTTCGTTGGTTTCGGCGATAGAATTCGCAGCCGGACGATTATAGCTATCGCTTCGGTACCAGCAAATGGGCAGGCACCAAAACCTGGTGCCGTAGGCGTTGGCATGCGTCCCCGCTTCCGCAGAGGAAGCCGACGGCAGATCATTGCGATAGTAGAACAGCGGTACGAACCAGGCCTGGCTTTCCCGCTTCTCCCGGTGGTAACCGCCCAGCAACAGGTAATTGTCATCCACCGCGCCGGAGGTCTTGTCACGGTTATGCATGTAGAGAGGGAATATCCAGCTCCCGGCGCGATCACCCGTCCGGACTCCGGCCAATGGCGTGGCCAGATACATGAGACCATCGCTGTCGTCCCGACCAAAGAGCGGCGTCAGCAACCGCGACGAATCATGGTAGTAGAGAGGCAGAACGTAATCCGCTCCGGGTTTCGCGCCCCAGCTGGCGCGCGCCAGACCGCCGGCCATCCAAAGAGCGCTGCGTTCCGGATTCTGCGTTTTCCAGGAGAGCAACTCCGGAGCGAGCGAAATTTTGGCGTCTTCATTCCGCCACCGGAGCCACAGCGGGGAGAGCAGCGTGCCCTCCACCGGGTTCCGGTAAAAAAGCGGGAAGACATAACCCGGCCCCGGCTTTTCACCCCAACTGGCGCGGGCAAATCCGCCGAGCAGTGTGAGATCGTCGCGGTCTGAATAACGCGTGTTCCACGAGAGCGACCACGGCGCCATCCATGTTTCGGATTCTTGGTTCCGCCAGCATGCCCACAGCGGCGACAACAGGACGTGCTGCCGTTGGTCCCAATAGAATAAGGGAACGATCGCCCGCCATCTGTTCGTCCCGGAGTGTCCCTGCGCCCAAAGCGGGGTGATCAGCATGGATTTGGTTGCCGTCGATTCCTGGTAAAAGAGCGGCGGCACCAGACGCCATTGACCGCCATCGGGATTCGCAGCGCTGAACCAGAACCATGAGAGGAATTGTGATTCCCCATTCCGGCACTGGTGCCAATATAGGGGAAATACGAAACTGCCGCGGTCTTCACCTCCGCGTTCGTACCAGACATGCGCCAGCGGCCAGGGGCAGTACAGGCTGGAGCGGTCGGTGCCCTCGCGGCTGTGATACCAGAGCGGACCAGCCATCTGCCAATCGCCGCTCCCGGAACGGCCCTGCGCCCAAAGCGGGGTGATGAGCGTCGAACCAACGGGATTGGACGACTGGAAGTACAGCGGCAGGAGCAGCCGCCAGCAACCGTTTTGATCCGTCCCGCTCGACCAGAGAAGAAAAAAGAACTGCGAATTTGCGCCATCACGCGACTGGTAATAAAGCGGCAGGACCATGCAGCCCCGATTGCTGCCGCCGCCACCCGCCCAGACGCGAACCAGCGGGAACGGGGCGAAGAGGTCAGAACCACCGGAGCCTTCCCGGCTGAAGCTCCAAAACGGGAGCATGGCCTTCCAGTCCGCCGCGCCGGAATGACCCTGTTGCCAAAGCGGAGTGAGGAACGATGTGTTGTTTCCGTCGGCGGCCTGGAAATACAACGGCGGCAGACAACGCCAGACATTCCCATTCTCCTTCTGCTGATCCAGCCAGAGCAAGGAATAGAATTCCGACCCCTGATTGTTGCTCCGGTACCAATACAGCGGCAGCACCATGCTGCCGTCGGTGTTGTCCTGCCGGCCGGACCACGTATATGCGAGCGGCCAGGGGCTCCAGAGACTGAAGCGGTCATCTTCCTTCCGGCTGAGGATCCAGAGCGGGAACAGGGAATCCGTGCCGCCCTCGCGTCCCCATGGCTGTCCGTAATGCCAATAAAGCGGGAACAACACGAAATGGCTCTCGCCCCAAAATACCGGGAGCGTCCAGTTGTCATCAGTGCGTCGGTCGAATTCCGTCAGCGGCCACAGCACGTTGTACTGCTGGTTGGTCTGGTCCAGGCCATAGACCGAAAATAATGGCCGCACCGCGATGTGATCGTCCGTCATCTCGAACAGCGGCCACAGCACCGACAGCGCCGGCTCGCGGTAATAAAACGCCGGCCAGACATTCACGCGATCCTCCACGGGGCCCTGCCGCCGGCTGTATTCGCCGGTGTAAAATGGGGTGCCCTTCATCGCCGTCGTCGAACAACCGGTGGCGAACAGCAACGGCATCAACCCGGCAAGGCAGCAGATGAATTTAAAGTTCATACGGCAGGTTAGCCGGCCTGACAGCGCTGGCGTAAATCGAAAAAAAACCAAGGCGCATTGACCCATTCGATGCCAGCCGCGCGAATGATCTGGAGGAATGCGGTCTGCGAGCCGTCAATTCTCCGCGGAATGAAGTCCGCCGGCCCCGGTGCGAAAGGCGATGTTCGTGCGTTCCGGGTCATAGGACAGCGGCTGGCTGCAGTTCCAGTAACACGCGCCGCAGTGGATGCATTTCTCGCGGTCAAACGCCGGCACGCCTTCCTGGCCCGGGGTGATGGCCTGGCCGGAGCAGGCTTCAATGCAAATTTTTGTGCCGCATTTCTCGCACAGCTCCGGATAGAGAAACAGGACGTGGTCGGCGTATCCCGGTGGCGCCTGCACCTTGCCCCCCATCAGCAGCGCGTCCTGATGCGACACCAGTAGCTTGCCGTCGTGCGGAATTTTTGGCCAGCCGGCCTTGTCCATCAGCGCGCCGTGCAGCGGGACGTTGGCGGCCTTGCACGACTCGCGCAGCGTGGCGATTTCCTCGCGTGAAATCCGGCCGGCATAGAATTCCTCGACGCTCGGAATCCGTTTCCATGGCTGCACCGGCTCACGCCCGAGCGTGAATTTCCCGTTCGTCAAACCGGCGAGCGCCATGCCGATCATGCCGGTCACGACGCCGCGCTGGAAGCCGTCGCGGGATTTTTCCGCAATGGTGGATTCCTGTTCGAGCCAGCTTGCGCGGCGGCGTTTCATGTAGGTTTCCTTGAGATTTTGTTTCGTGAAGGGTTTCTTCGCCTTGAGCAATTCGAGCACGGCTTCGGCAAGCTGTGTGCCGGTGGCCCAGGCCTCATCCACGCCGGATCCGGTGAGGACATTTGTGCTGCCGCTGCCCTCGCCGATGCGAGCGTAGCCGTCACCGGCCAGGTGCGGCTCGCCGCGGCGTCCGGATTCGCCAAGCGTTTTCGCGCCCCACGAACGGAGTTTCGCGCCCTGAAGATAACGCCAAAGATACGGATGCAACATCCAATGCTGGAGATAGCGGTAGGCGGTGCGCACCGGACTGTCAAACCAGGACGGCACGAACACGCCGAGCGACGCAACGTTCCCGGGATGAACGTAAAGGAACCCGAAAATCTCCGGCTCGGGATACCCGAAGGTGTGCAGGACGGTGCCCGGGTTGAGCGGTGTATCAGCGGGCAAATCCACAACGAATTTCATGCCGATGGCCCAATCGCGTGCGTGATGACCGTGCGGCACATCGAAGTGCGCATCGAGTTGCTGGCCGATGGAACCAACCGGGCCATCCCCCACAACCGTGAGTGCCGCGCGAATGTCCATGCCCGGGGTAAAGCCTTCCGACGGCTGGGCCTCCTTGTCCACGCCTTGATCGAGCAGGCGAACCCCGACCACCTTGTCCTCCTCGATCAGCACCTGCGACACCGGCGTGCCGGGCCAGATCTGGACTGTGCCGGTACTCTGCACCAGCGCACCTACCCATTGCATGAACTGGCCCATCGAGAGGACCATGCCGCCACGCTTGTGCAAAAAAGAAGGCGACCACGGCAGATTCAGCGCGTCGCGCTCGACCGGCAGCATCCATTTGAACGCGCGAATGAACTTGTCTGACGCGCGCAACGTCATTGAGCGCCGGCTCGCGCCGTGCGGGTCGAGCAGGTAAAGAACTTTCTCCTCGCCGACCGGCGCCGCCATCGGGATGCCCGCCTTTTCAATTTCGGGAAAACTCGCGCGCAACGCCCGCGCCCGCGTGACGACTCCCGAAACGCCGAACCCGATGTCGTCCGCACGCTCGTAGCAGATCACCTGCGGCGGCATGCCCGGCGCTGTGCCGCTTTCAACCGCGGGCGTGCCATCGACATTCATGAGTTGCTTGGAGAGCGTGGCCAGAAATCCCGCCGTGGCCGGGCCAAACCCGACGCAGACGATGTCCACGTCCATCCGCTGGCGGTCAATCTGGGTTTCTGAGACGTCCATGCTTACACCGGATAATCCAATGCCTCACGGGTCATTACCTTCGTCAAGGCTTCGGCGGCGCGGTCCTTGGCCAGGCGGCTGCCGGTGAGGCAGCCGTCGAGTTTGGCGCGCAGGCGCACGAAGTCCTCAAGCCCGGCGAACTTCACACACGGCCCTCTTTTCAACGGGTGCGGCTCTCCGACTTCAGCCACATCCGAGTAGGCGCGGGCGGAACCGTCGATGCCCGGTATGAGGCCTTCGAGCGTCTCCAATTCCGCGGCGCAGTAACAGGCGTGACAGCTCGTCTCATCCCACGCCGGATGGCGGTTATATCCGTGAACGAGCTCGGCGCAGATACGGTTGATTTCGCCGGCTGCGCGGGCGCATTGCACGTGGCAGAGGTCGGTGTAGAAACCGACCAGCCCGGGCAGGCCATCGGCGAGCGCGGGGTTTTCGGCGCCCTTGGTTTCCAGTTCGACAACATCCAGGATGAATTGCCGCACGGCGAGCAGCCAGCACAGCGCGTCGGCCAGCGGAAAGGTCACCCCCTGACGTGACTTGTGGTAAAGCTTCGCGCCGTCGGCGTCGGTGGCAGACTGCACATGATGGAGGGTCCAGAGCCAGAGTTGCATGGCGCTGGCGAGCGTGCAGGCGCCGGTGCCGGGCCGGTCGGAAGCCAGCCGGCGCATGTCGGCAATCCATTGCTGGAATTGCGCCAGGAAGAGCTCGTTGGTCATCGTCATCGAGAGCTGCAGCCGCTGCACGGCTTCCGGTCCCTCATAGGTGGCTTCGAGCTGCGCATCCATCCACTTCTGGCCGAGGAATCCGGGGCAATCCTCGGTGACGCCGTAACCGCCCATGAGGCTGACGGCTTCGCGCATCATCGTCGCGCCGTGGCCCGTGTTCCACAGTTTGCACGCCGGGCAAAGGACATTGGCAAGCGAGTCGAGCTTGACGAATTGAACCAGCGGGTCGGATTCCAGCTCCTGCGCGCGTTCCAAATCACGCTCGCCCACCGGCAGGGAGGTGACCCGCAACAGTTCCAGCACCTCCTTTTGCTTCGCTGCCAGTTCCTTGAACGCCGCGCGGCCGGTCAGCTTCTTTGCGGCGAGCCATTGGTCCTTCTGTTTCTCCAGAGGATCCAGCACGTCAAACAGCCGCGCGGCCTCAAATCCGAGTGAAGCGCTTGCCTCCCCGGTGGCCCAGATGTCCACGAGCCGGTGAAGGGCGTCCTCTTTTTGCTGGATGCCCAGCTCGTACCGCGGCGTGCCGGGCGCGCCTTCGCCCCCCCGAAACCGGCGGCGTTGGTAAAGAATCACCGGCTCAACGGCGGAAAGCAGCTTCGCCGCCGTCATCAAACCGACGGTCACGCGCGTGCGGCGGAAGACGGCTTCGATGATTTCGCTGTGCGAATAGTTCGGGACAATGACACCGTCCTTGACGGTGTAACCGCCGACGATGCGGCTGGCTGGAACCTTGAGGTTGAACACGGGATCGTTCGTCGAGGAAAGCTGGTGGACGAGTTTCTTCGTCGGCGTGCCGCGGTCCCAAATCCCCGGGTCGCCCTCTTCCAGAATCACCATGCAACTGCCTTTGAGGCGCGGGTCATTCGAGTCAACGGCGGCCGTGACGACATTGGCAAAACCCATATTGGTGATGAACCGCCCGCGCTTTTCCACCTGCAACATCGGCTCCTGTCCTTCCTTCCAATCAGCGACACGCACCTTGCCGGCGAGCATGCCGGTTTCGACGCCGACGAAAGGAATCGGCTCGGTCAGCGCAAAAGCGGCGCGGACCTGTTTGCGATTTTCGCCGGGTTTTAACGGGGCGGCATTGCCGACGTATTTGGCGCGCTGCTCCGGCGTGCCGCGTTCGTGGATCGGAGCCAGCCCCAGATTCCCCGCGAGACTGCAGGTGGCCGCACCGGCATCCACCCACGCCAGCTCGAAGGCCAGCAGCGCCAGCGCGAGATTTTTCGGCCCGGCCATGAAGCCGCCCTCCTCCGGGTCCAGGGCCGCGGCGGTGATGCCGCTCTCGTCAAAGTGACGGAGCAATCCCGCCTTGGCGGGCGTCCATTCGTGCGAGTTGCGTCCGCCGTCGGCGACCACCCGGGCGACCGGTCCGCGCGCCACGCTGCGCGCGGATTGCACGAGCATGTGCAGTTCGTAACGGTCGGCAAAGCGCCACAGGATTTGGCGGACGTCATCACCCGGGAGGGTTTGCAATCCCGGCGATATCTTCGTTTCAGCAATTGTTTCCATAGCATTTCCTTCCATTTCAGGCGGTTCCCTTTGCCGTTAAAAAGTGTTTCAAAACTTTGGCAACCCAAACAGATGCCGAACCTTACATAAGCAACAGTTTTTCATCCAGAACAAAAAATTCACCTTTCTAAAGATGAATTAATGCCACGCAGAGGGACGCCTTATCCCGGTTTTGGCGCCGATTTCAAGAAATGTCCGGGGGCGGGTCAGAGGTGTTTTTGCAGCCAGAGCAGCGCCTGTTTCAGCCAGTCAAAATTGAAGTATCCGCGGTAAAAGGCGTATTGAACCAGCAGCAGCCCGGCGAAAACCGCCAGCCACTCCCAGCACAGCTTCCGCTCCTTGCGACCCTTGATCAATCCGAGCGCGGCGACCAGGTTGGCGGCGGCGGCGAGGGCCAATCCCCAAAGCATCAACCGCTGTGATGGCGAGGCGGAAGAAATCTGCCAGCCGGCCCACTGCGCCCGGGTGGCCGCCGGGATGCCAATAAAAACCACCACCAGCCAGGCGACGTTCAGGCATTGGACTAGGAATCGCTGCATGGCCCGGGCCGGCTTACGCCGGGCAGTTAATTCACCCGCTCCTCGATCTTGTATTTGAACATGCGCTTCTTCATCCAGCGCACGGCGAGCAAATCGTGAAACGTGACGAAGAGCCGGTTCCACACGCCGTAGTTGCTCCGGCCGGCGTGGCGGGGCTTGGCCGCAATGGGAATCTCGGTGACGGTGAAGCCCTCGATCTTGAACAGCGTCGGCATGAAGCGGTGCATCCCCTTGAAAAATTTCAGGTTGGCAATGCATTCCCGCCGGAACGCCCGGTAACAGCAACCGGCGTCGCTGATGTTTTCGTTCGACAACAGGTTGCGGACACCGTTGGCAATCCGCGACGACGCCACCCGGATGAACTTGTCGCTCTGGCGCCGCGCCTCCACCCGTGAGCCGCAGGCGCAATCGAATTTTTCGAGCGCCGCCAAAAGCTTCGGCAGGTCGTTCGGGTCGTTCTGCAGGTCGGCATCGAGGGTGACGATGACCCGGCCACGCGCCGCCTGCATGCCCGCCCACAAAGCCGCCGACTGTCCGCAGTTGAACGCAAACCGCTGGGCGCGGATGCGCGGGTCCCCCGCCGCGAGCTGCTTGAGAATTTCCCACGTCCGGTCCCGGCTGCAATCATCGGTGAGGACAATTTCGTAAGGCAGCTTGAGCGGTTCCGCCGCCACCCGGACGGCCGTGATGAGCGCGAGCAGGTTCCCTTCCTCGTTGTAGCAGGGAATGACGAAGCTGATCTCGGGTGATTCGGGCATTATTCTTTGGTAAAAAGTCTGCCTTTACATCGCAGACTTTACCCGCGGCGTCGAGGCTCATTTCACCATGAATAATGCACCGTGTAAGTCACTGTTCGCTCCTCGTCGGGTTTGACCGGCACGCGGAACTCGATGGTCTGGGAGTCAATCTTCTTGAAGTCGTCTGATTTCTGCGTGAGTTCCCAGTTGTTCCAACGGTAGAGATTTTCGACCACTCTGATTTCCACCGGCTCGGGCTTGCGATTGCGCAGTTTGATCTCGATTGTCTCATCCAGCCACTTGTCGGCGGTGTCCACATGGAAATTCGTCTGCTTGCGCTCGCCAACGAGGTCGAAGGCGTTGCCGGTGGTAACCCGGATGGTTTCGTTGCGCGGCGTGTGGTCAATCATGTCTTCGCCCGTGAATTCCATCTGCCCGTCGGCGTCGCGCCGGTAAAACCGCAGCTTGCCCTTGGGCAGCGCGATGCCGAGATGGTTCGTGTCCGCGTTCACAAACTCGCGCATCACCCGGACTTTCTTGTTGCCTTCGCGGCCGAAGTCCTGGTTGTAGTTCAACCCGCCGTAAAACCGGTAATCGGACGAACCATCGTAAACATAAATAACCGGGGCCTTCACTTCGGTGGCCCGGACAAATTCAACCTGCTTCGTCTCGCGGTCGAGTAGCGTCGTAGGACGGGCCAGCGAGTAAAGATGAAATTCGTCAAAGGCCTTTTCGGTCACCGGCGGAGCGGCGGCCGGCATTGCCGTTGCAGTTCTGCTCATTCCTTGGAACGCCTCGAGCGCCGGCTGAATTTTATTAACATCCCCGGCCATCAGTTTGATCTTGGCGTCGCGGAACGTCTTGCCGCTCTGATTGTTCATCGTCACCCACCCGATCAAGTCCACCATGTCGCCCTTTTCTGGCGAGACAAGGTTGTAATCCGCCTCCCAGGTGAACCCGCCGGTGACGTAACTGACTTCGGCATCAAACTGGCCCGGCTGGTCGGATTGCAGCAACCAGTTCAGCGTCGGCTTGAGCACGGTGTCGTCGCCCAGGTCCGGAAACAGCGGCGTTCCGGGCAGGGTGAATTGCAATTTGCCGTTCACCTCGATGATCGGCTGTTCCGCGCCGCCACCCGGCACGTAGCCGCTGCGGATGATCTTGCCGGAAATCAGTTCGCGCGTCTGGGTGTTGTCCTTCAGCCGGAGGGTTTCAAAATCAATCGTCTTGCCCTCGAACAGCGATAACAGCAATTCCTGGGTGACCGGGTCGTTGCGATAATTTTGCTCCCAGATCTGGAGCGAATGTTTGCCGCTGGGGTCGCGCAAAATCACCGAGTCCGGTTCGACGCGCGCCGTGGCGTCAGCGTAACGCACATTGTTGACGCCCGAGGTCAGTTCCAGCGGGACTGTGTCGCGCACGACGGCGAAATCCTGGTTGTAGATGGTCAGGGCCGGCTCGGCGCCGAAGATTGCGTGCGCCATTAACCCGGCCAGACTGGCGAGAGATATGATTTTTTTCATAATTTTGCTTTCTTCTTCCTTAACACTGGAGCCGGCGGGTGGTTGTCATAATACTGTAAAAGTCTCGTAAATAAATCCGCCGCCTTCCGGTTTGCGCGCGCGTCCGCGCGAATCGGACGGGCGGTCAATTCACCAGCCGATACCAGTTGTCGCGCTGATGCGGCTCGTAGCCGAGATCCTTGATCAGCCGGTGCATGTCGCCGACGGTCATGCGGAACGTCGTGCCCGCCTGGCTCACGACGTTTTCCTCGATCATGATGCTGCCGAGATCATTGGCGCCGAACTTGAGCGCCACCTGGCCAATTTCCTGGCCCTGCGTCACCCAGGAACTTTGCACGTTGGTGAAATTGTCGAGGTAGATGCGGCCTAATGCCTGCGTGCGCAAATACTCCTGCGCGCCGACCGTGGGGGCTTTGAGGTTTGTGTGCTCTGCCTGGAACGTCCAGCAGATGAACGCGGTGAAACCCTTCGATTTGTCCTGCTGCGCGCGCAACCGCTCCAGATGTTCAATGCGGTCTTCGATCGTCTCGACATGGCCGAACATCATCGTCGCGCTGGAGTTCAGCCCGAGCCGGTGCGCCACGTCCATGACTTCGAGCCAGTCGTTGCTCATCGCCTTGAGCGGCGAGATGCGCTGGCGCACGCGGTCCACGAGAATCTCCCCGCCGCCGCCGGGAATCGACCCCAGCCCGGCCTTCACGAAATCGCCGATGATTTTGTCCAGTGGCTCGTTGAAGACCTCGCGAAAATGAATGAACTCGCTCGGGCTGAAGCCGTGCACGTTCACCTGCGGCCATTTCGCCTTGATGTGCGAGAGCAGATCCAGATACCACTGCTTGGTCAGCTTCGGGTGATGCCCGCCCTGCATCAGAATCTGCGTGCCGCCCAGCGCGACGGTCTCCTCGATCTTCTGGTCCATTTCGTTGAGCGTGATGACGTAGGCGTCGTCGTCCTTCTCCACCCGATAGAATGCACAGAACTTGCAATAGACGTTGCAGACGTTGGTGTAATTGACGTTGCGGTCAACGATGTAGGTGACGATGTCGTTGCCGCGACCGTTGAAGTCATTCGCCTTGGCCAGCTGCCGGCGGCGATCGGCCAGGGCGCCGAGCTCCTCCAGCGGCAGGGAATAAAGCCGCAAGGCTTCAGCCTGATTGATGCGCTTGCCCGCCCAGACCTTTTGCAGCAGCTCGTCCAATGACGCGTCGTAAATCACGTTTCAAATTAACTAATCCGCCTTTTCAAGACAATCGCCAAGACACGGCACGGGAGAAAGCGAACGGTTTCGATTTTCTTTCTGTCCCGCTTGTGCCCATCATCCGGGATTTATGAACGGAGCTGTGACTCCGGCGCCGCGGACGAGGCGTCCGGATAAATCTTTCGCGCTGGCAATTTTTGCAACAATGATTGCGGGTGCCTGCACGTTTTTGAACGTGTATTGCACGCAACCGTTGTTGCCTCTTTTCCAGCGCCTTTTTCACGCCTCCGAAATCGAGGTCAGCCTGACGGTGGGCGCCGTGACGCTGGCAGTTGCGCTCATGGCTCCGGTCACCGGCCTGGTTGCGGAAACCATCGGGCGCAAGAAAGTCATCGTTCCGGCGCTCTTTGCCCTGGCCGTGCCAACCTTGCTGGCGGCCACTTCGCAAAACCTGCACGCGCTCATCTTCTGGCGTTTTGCCCAGGGGCTCTTTGTGCCGGGCGTCATCGCCGTGATGATGGCCTACATCAACGAGGAGTTTGCCGGGCGGGTTGGCACGGTCATGGCCGCCTACGTGGCCGGCACGGTCTTCGGCGGTTTCCTGGGCCGGTTCCTGACCGGCCTCATCGCCGCGCACTGGAACTGGCACGCCGCCTTTGTGACGTTGGGCCTTCTTGATTTGCTGGGCGCCCTGGCCGTGCGTCAATGGCTTCCCCTGGCGGTCAATTTTGTTCCCGCCAAGCACGTGTTCAAGTCCGCACGCGACACCTGGGGACACCTGCGCAACCCGCGGTTGCTGGCCATTTGCGGCCTGGGCTTCACCGTCTTGTTTTCACTGGTGGGCGTGTTCACGTACGCGACTTTTTATCTCGCCGGTCCGCCGTTTAATCTTACGCCGGCCGAGCTGGGCAGCATCTTTTTCGTCTATCTGCTGGGCTGCATCGTGACTCCGCTGGCCGGCCGTTTCCTCGACCGTCACGGATTCCGCCGGACAACGTTGCTGTCGTTCACCATGTGCCTGGGCGGGCTATTGCTGACGCTGATTCCTTCGCTGCCGTTGGTCATTTCTGGGCTGGCGCTGTTTTCCTCCGGCATTTTCATCTCGCAATCGGCAGCAACAGTGCTGATGGGGCAGGTTGCCGGACGCGCGCGTTCGGCCGCGGCGGGACTTTATGTGACTTTTTATTATGCAGGCGGCAGCGCGGGGGCGTCGCTGACGGCTTGGTTTTGGTTGAAGGGTGGCTGGCCTGCCTGCGTCGCCTTGTTCGCCGGCACCAGCCTGGTCACCTTGATCCTGGGGCTGGCCGGCGGCAAATCCGTGGCCAACCTGGAAATCCCACCGGAACCGGTCGTGGACACGGCCATCTGAAATCGTTGCCGTTTCGGCCGACGCAGCGGGAATTTTCCAGCGCGACCTTGGTTTGGTCCGGCGGTAAAAAAATCCGGCCGGGCCGGCGTGGCCGGGTCGTTGATTTTTGCCTTAGGTGCTGGATTGCATTTTTCAACCGTTCCTTCAAATTAGCGGCGTGGAGGGAGGTAAAAAGTGTCATGTGGTTGTGCTCGGCGCAGGCTTTGGCGGCCTGACGTTCTGCAAACATTTTCATCATCCCGACGCGCGCGTGACGCTGGTGGACCGCACCAACCATCATCTGTTTCAGCCGCTGTTGTACCAGGTGGCCGCCTGCGGACTGTCCGCGCCCGAGATTGCCCAGCCCATCCGTGCGATCCTGTCGGACCGCCCTGATATCACAGTGTTGTTCGACCAGGTCACCAATTTCGACCTCGCGCGGAAAAAGGTGGTCCTCGAAAAGAACACGCTGGACTACGATTATCTCGTGCTGGCGCTGGGCGGCCGGACCGGCTACTTCGGTCATCCGAAATGGGAACCGTTCGCCCCTGGCTTGAAAACGCTCGACGACGCGCTGCGCATCCGCAGCCACGTGCTGCTGGCGTTTGAAAGGGCGGAAAACGAGGCGAACACCGCCGCGCACGACAAGCTCATGACCATCGTCATCGTGGGCGGCGGACCGACCGGCGTGGAACTGGCCGGCTCGTTTGCCGAGCTCACGCGGACGGTTTTGAAGCGCGATTTCCGGCGGATTGATCCCACCCAGGCGCGCATCATCCTCATCGAAGGC
>Ga0181522_10000897_pt1 | contig 19635 bp, 20 predicted proteins | sample PEATcosm2014_Bin_27_FD_121103 | JGI IMG/M metagenome (GOLD analysis project Ga0181522, IMG submission 121103) | Peatland microbial communities from MTU Mesocosm Facility, Houghton, MI, USA - PEATcosm2014_Bin05_10_metaG | ecosystem: Environmental > Terrestrial > Soil > Wetlands > Peat | place... | reverse complement strand
CCCTTCGACTTCTGGCGCATCGGACGATCATGAGCTCTCCTGTTGTGGTCCAAAAATAGGCCTTGCAATTGTTCTAGTGTTATAGTTAACTATAACACTGCTGCGACCCGAAGAGCTCGCTCGAACTCCTGCAGGAAGTGAGCCCGGGCCTCTGTTGACGTTGCCGTTCAAGGAGAATGAACATGAAGTCCCTTGGTCTTATCCCCTTCCTCATGATTGTGCTCTCGCTCTGCGCCGTGGCTTTCGCCCATACCGACGGGCCAAAGTCCGAAGCGCAAAAATCCTTCGACAGTCTCAAAGCTCTTGCGGGTTCCTGGGATGGCCACGTAACAACCGTCCCGCCGCAACCCGACATCGAAGGCAAGCCCGCACATCTCTCGCTTCGCGTCACTTCGATGGGCAACGCGATGGTCCACGAGATGACGGGCGAGGGAAGACCCGACGATCCGATCACCATGCTCTATCTGGACGGCGACCGCCTCCTCCTGACCCATTATTGCGACGCAGGGAATCGGCCCCGTATGACGGGCAAGATGTCACCGGACGGCAAAACGGTGGAATTCGATTTTCTCGATGTCTCCGGCAGCACGCAGTATGGACACATGCACCATGCCGTCTTCACCCTGATCGACGCCAACCATCACAGCGAAGACTGGACCTACATGCTGCCCGGGGACAAGCCGGTCCAGGCGCACTTCGACCTGCTGCGCGCGAAATAACCATCGCGTTCGCTGATTGGATAACCGGATGGACCGTGAGTGGAACGACAGCCAGCCGATTTACCGCCAGGTTCGCGACCGCGTCGTGGACATGATTCTCGATGGCGTGCTCAAGGAAGGCGATCCGCTGCCATCGGTGCGCACTGTCGCTGCCGAGTATCGGGTCAATCCACTCACGGTTCTGAAGGGCTATCAACAACTGGTCGACGAGCAACTGGTCGAGAGCAGGCGAGGCCGCGGCATGTTCATCAACGAGGGCGCACGCAGTGTGCTGCTGCAAGGCGAGCGCCAGAAATTTCTGGCCGAGCAATGGCCCAGAGTTTACGCCACCATCCAGCGCCTGGGCTTGACACCCGAACAATTGCTGGATGCCGCCACCCCCAATGCCTCATCTCCGGATACCGAACAGGAGCCGCCCAAGCCATGACCGTGATAGAAGCACGCAATCTTCGCAGGGCCTTCGGCGCGACCGTCGCGGTGGACGGCGTCGATCTACGCGTCGAACAAGGCCACATCCTCGGGCTCATCGGCCCTAATGGCGCGGGCAAGACCACCGTGCTCAACGCCATTCTCGGCCTCACACAATATCAGGGCGAACTGCGGGTGCTCGGCCGCGACCCCTGGGCCGAACGCGATCAGCTCATGCTCGAAGTCGCCTTTGTCGCCGATGTTGCGGTGCTGCCGCGCTGGATGCGCGTTTCGCAAGCGCTCGACTACGTTGCAGGTGTACACCCGCAATTCGACCGTGGCAAGGCAGAAGGTTTTCTGGCCAAGACCACCATCCAGCGCACCAGTAAAGTCAGGGAATTGTCAAAGGGCATGGTGGCCCAGCTGCACCTGGCCCTGCTCATGGCGATTGACGCGAAATTGCTGGTGCTCGACGAGCCGACGCTGGGCCTCGACATTCTCTATCGCAAGCAATTTTACGATTCCCTGCTGAACGATTACTTCGATCGCAGCCGCACCATCCTGGTGACCACCCATCAAGTGGAAGAGATCCAGGACGTCCTGACCGATCTCATGTTCATCAACCACGGCCGCATCGTGCTCCGTTGCAGCATGGAAGAATTCGAATCGCGCTATCTGGAACTGATGGTGCTTCCCGAACATCTCGCCGCGGCACGGGCGCTCAAGCCGATTCACGAGCGCCAGGTGCTGGGTCGCAGCATCCTGCTATTCGATCGTGTCGGCCGTCAGCAACTCGCCGCACTGGGTGACGTGCGCACGCCCAGTATCGCTGACCTGTTCGTTGCCATGATGGGAAATCCGGGCGGCGCGGCGCAAGGAGCGGCTCAATGACCACTCCGCCAAACGCTGTCGCCGGCTCGGTCGACTCGCAGCGTATCGCGCCCGCGGCCCTGTCTGCGACCCGCACTCTGTACTGGTCCATCCGCCGCGAACTTTGGGAGAACCGTTCGATCTATATCGCGCCGCTAGCCGTCGCCGCCGTCGCGCTGCTGGGTTTCCTGATCGGCCTGATGGGCGTATCGCACAGCAAGCATGCGCAGGGGTCGCCGGACGCGGCGCACCAGCAGGGCATGATCGCGACGTCGTATGCACACGCGGCCTGGGTGCTGATCCTGACGGGGTTCATCGTCGGCGTATTTTACTCGCTGGACGCACTGTACGGCGAGCGACGCGACCGCAGCATCCTGTTCTGGAAGTCGCTGCCGGTTTCCGATCGTACCACCGTAATCGCAAAGGCGAGTATTCCTCTGGTGGTTCTGCCGGCAGTGGTCTTCGGGGTCACCGTTATCCTGCATTTGCTCATGGTGGTGTTGAACACCGGGGTCCGGCTGGTGAGCGGCAGAAGTGTCGCGACGATGTGGAACCAGTTGCCGTTGTTCCAGATGGAATTGGTGCTGCTCTACGGTTTGACGGTCATGGCGCTCTGGCATGCACCACTCTACGCCTGGCTGCTGCTGGTCTCCGGGTGGGCGCGGCGCGCAACCTTTCTATGGGCCGTCGTCCCGCTCCTGGCCATCAGCATCTTCGAAAGGATTGCGTTCCGCACTTCGCATTTCGCTTCCCTGCTGCAAGACCGTCTGTATGGATTCGCTATGGAGGCTTTTTCCTTTCGAACCCCCGAAGGCACGCCGATCGATCCGCATTTTATCCCGCTGGCGCAGCTCACTCCGGGGAAATTCCTGAGCACCCCGGGTCTGTGGATAGGGCTGGTGGTCGCCGCGGCGTTCCTCGCCGCCGCAGTGCGTCTACGCCGCTATCGGGAGCCGATCTGATGGGCACGCAACCTTGGACGCACGGTTAAACGCCCGGTGTCGCCCTTTTCGTAAAGGCCGCGGTTTAGAGGACACACGCGTACGGTCATCGCCTGGAAGAAGAACCGAGCGCGGGATTTTATTGGAAATGTTGAGCAAGGAAAATCGACCGAGAAACACAATCGTAAATCCAATTCGAACCTCAGGAGAAAACATGGAACCACTTCTCGATGTGAACGCTTCACCGATGGCCTGTAGTTCTCTCTCAAGCAGTGCTCCGATTTGGCAGGACATCCTGGCGCAGGCCATGACCGGCGAGCTGCTCGCCGCCATGAACTACGCCTCCTTGTCGGAAATCTGTGACGATCCCGCGGAGGTCGCCGACGCCCTGGAGCATGCGGAGGGCGAACGCGGGCACGCCGCTTCGTTCGCTGCCGAGGGCCGCAAGATCGGACTGGAGGTCCTCCATAACGTCGATGCCAAACACTGGAAGCGCCTCCGCGAAGCCTTCCTGCGCTCTATCGCACAGCGCGATTTCATCGCCTGCCTGATCGTTCAGGAAATCATGCTGGAATCCTTCGCTGTCGCAAGCTATTCCCGCGTCGGCAGAGTGGCGCCGGGAACTCTGGGCCAGACGTTCGCCCGCATCGCCGCGGAGGAAGAAGATCACGTCGATCACGCCATGTCGATTCTCAGGGCCGAGCGCGCCTTGGACGCACAACGCTTCGACGACAAGGTCCACCGGCTGCATCTGGATGTGATGACCACCCTCGCACAGATGCTGGCCAAGGAATGCAAGGACGGACACTGCGAAGTGTGCCATGCCAGTTGCGTGAAGCCATCGCTGTTCGACGTCAGGCTGTCGGCCGCCGAACTCCGCGGAGCGTCGCTGCGACAATATCTGAAGACGCTAGACATGCTCGGGATACCCGGCGAACGGACACTTGAATGGGTGACGCAGTTGCCGGTGTAACCAGGCGGGCGTGGACTATGGATGTCGATTTCGCTTTGATCGGTCATCAGGAAAGTTGGAGAACGGCTGCGGAACTGCTCGCGGTCCTGCGTGGTCCGCAGCGTACGGCTCTTCCCGACGACGAGATCAAGGACATACTTCCCTGGATTCCGCCCAGAGCCGTCTGCCACGTAGACATCCGATCGACGGCCGGCGCAAAAGCCCGCGGCGTCTACATCGATTCCTTCATTCCTCCCGACCGCCTCGATGCCGCCTACGTACACGAGAACATTGCCCGCGTTCGCGGCGCAGCAGCCTGCGCGATCAAAGCCGGAGCGAAAATCGTGAGTCTCGGCGGCTTCAGCTCCATTCTGATCGAGGGCAACGTCGACCAGCTGCCGCAAAGACGCGACACCGTCTTCACGACAGGCAATACGTTGACCGTTGCTTTCATCGTTCAGGGCATCCGCAGGATGTGCTATCTCGCAGGTCGCAACCTCCGCACGTCGACGCTCCTCATCGTGGGAGCAACCGGAGATGTGGGTTCCGGCTGTGCCCGTTGTTTGGCGCCTTTCGTGAAACACGTGCTGCTCAGCGCACGCAACCAGGAACGACTTCGCAAACTCGCCGCGGAATTAAAATGCGGAGGAATGCAGGTGGACATGGCGACCCATCTCCAGCAATTCTCCTCGGCAGCCGACATCGTACTCTGCGCCGCCAGTCTCCCGGCCCCTTCCCTTCTGCCGTACCGCATCTCCTCCGGCGCCATCGTTTGCGACGCCGGCTACCCGAAAAACCTCTGCCCAAACGCGGACATGCCCGATGCCAGAATCTTCTTCGGAGGTCTGGGACAGATCACCGGCGGGATGAAGTTCGCACCGGATTTAGACGGAATTCTGAATCGCCATCCCTTCCCCGATGTGGTCCATGGTTGTCTGCTCGAAGGCATGGCTCTTGCTCTGGAAGGCCGGTTCGAACCGTTCTCCCAGGGAAGAGGGTTCATCACTCCAGAACGAGTCGAAGCGATGGAGTCCATTGCCGCACGCCACGGCATTTATCTCGCCCCGCTTTTTAACGCCGACGGACCGTTAGAGGACGCACTTCATCGCCAAACGGCAGGTCGGGGAGTAGTCGTGGGTGAGCCCACGCGCGAAGATTTTGCCGCTTCCCCTCTTGCTTGACGCGTCCTTAGCGGCATCGCGGTCCTACTTGGGCAGCGGTGCGGCAAGGCGTTGGCGGGCGTACTCGCACCACGGGCTGGACGGATCCAGGTGGATGTACTGCTGCCAGTGCTGCCGCGCTTCCATGCTGGAACCTAGTTTGTCGCAGACAAAGGCCAGGTTGTAGTGGGCGTCGGCGTAGTGCGGGTCCAGGCGGACGGCGATACGCAAGTGCTGCCGGGCGGGTTCGAGCTGGCCCAGCTCGTCGAGAACGCTGCCCAGGTTGAAGTGGGCCACGGCGTTGTTCGCGTCGATGTCGACCGCGCGCAGGAAGCAACTGGCGGCGTTCTCGAAGTCGCCGACCTCATAGGAGAGCATGCCGAGATTGATCAGCGCATCGACGTGCGTGGGACTCGCGGTGAGCACCCGGCGGTAGGCGTCGATGGCCTGGGACCGCGCATCGGGGTCGGCTTCGTACTGCAGCGCCAGCGCGAACCAGTCGTCGGCGTTCCGCTCCGGCATGAAGCGGACTTTGTCGCGCAGCTCGCGCGTATCGAAATTGAGCACGAACTGCCCGGAAATCGGCTCGAGGTGAGCGCCGCGGTGCTCGACGATGACATCGCGCCCGTTGACCAGAATGCGCAATTCGGTAAGCGGGGCCGCAACCTCAGAGAGTTTCTGGTTGAGCGCCACCAGCGAACGCCGCAGCCGGTTGGCGGTAACGCCCTTCTCGATCAGTTGCTTGGCGGTACGCAGGGTGATCAGGTCGCGGAAATCGTACGATTTATCGGCGCCGTTTTTGCGCGGCGGAAGCAAGTGCAGCTTCTCCCAATAGGCGAGCTGTTTGTCCGTGACGTCCAGGATTCGCTGGAACTCGCGGCGAGTGAATCGATCGGTGGCACCCATCGGAAAAAACCAACTCGCATTCTCACGAGCGAGCGAACACCGCTCGGGAAAGGAACCGAGAGAAGCCGCGAACAGCTTCGCAGGTTCCAAGGAAAAATCCGCAGGGCTACGCGGACTCCGTCCTGCGCTACATGTACCACGCCGCGAGAGTGGATGCAAAGGCGCCGACACATGGACGCGCATCCGACGAGGTAAAGGGCCCGGTTACGGGCGGAGTGCGCGCGATGGGATCAAAATTCCTTGGGAGGTCGCACCTTTTTGCCCGAGGTGCCAAGGGAGCTGCGAGTGGGAATTGCCCGCTTTCGGCTGCTGAAAATTCCTAGCCGAGCGACTTTTTGGCGCGCTTTGCAGGGGCTTCCGCCGCGGCAGCGGGAACGGCGCGAACCGGAGGCTTCCGGCCGCTGGCAGCAGCCGCAGGCTGCTTTTCCGCGATGCTCTTCTTGAGCGCTTCCATCAGGTCGATCACCGGAGCCAGCTTGGGATGCGGCGCCTCGGCGACTTCCTGGCCCGCCTGCTTGGCGTCGATCATCGCGCGCATGCTTTCTTGATATTGATCCTTGTATTTTTCGGGCTCGAATTTCGCGGCCAAACTTTCGATCAACTGCTCGGCCAGCTTTTTCTCGGCCGGCTTGGGCTCGGCGGACTTGTCGCTCTGGCCGTACTCGGCGACCTCGCGGATTTCGTTGGTGTAGTACATGGTATGCAGCGTCATGCCGTTGGCGCGCGGCCGAACCACCACGATGTGCTCGCGCTGGTGCATGGTCAGCTTGGCGATCGCCGCGTAGCCCGACTCTTCCATGGCCGCGAGCAGAAGCTGGTAAGCCTTCTTGCCTTCGTCCTCCGGTGTGACGTAATAGGAGGCGTCGTAATACAGGGGATCGATCTCGGCAACCTTCACGAATTCCAGGATTTCCATGGAGCGCGCGGATTGCGGCTCGATCTTGTCGAGCTCCTCTTCATTGAACAGGACGTATTGGTCCTTCTCGTATTCGTAGCCCTTGATGATCTCGTTGCGCGGCACCTGTTTCTCGCAGTGCGGGCAATAGAGCGGCATGCGAATGCGTGTCTTGCACACGTTGTGCAGCTGGTTGAGGCTGATGCGCTCGGTGCGCGCCGCGGAGAACAGACGAATCGGGATGGAGATCAAGCCGAAGGTGAGATAGCCCTTCCAGACCGAGGTAGCCATTGCCGCTCCTTAGTTGGGTTCATGCCGCTGCGGGTGTGCAGTTTCACCAAGGTTAGTTGGCAAAACCCGGTCTGACAAGGCGAATTGGAGGCGAAGAGCGAAACGTACACGGGTCTTCGGACACCGCTCGGAGACGTACGCCAGCGCGCCGGCGACGGCGCCCGGCCAGGCAACACGTTCACGAACCTGCAGGAACCGGCCATCTTGCGCGGGTTGAGGACGGTAACATAAACTTTATCCTTGGACGTCTCGGGTAGGGACGTTTCCCGCCAAAAACCTGCGGTTAACCTCTAGGCGATGGGCTGCGAACAACGCGCTCGTTTGAGGTTTGGAAAAAGAGGAGCGATTGGCAACGCCACTGGAAATGTGGGTTGAGGAAGCAGCACGGCTCACGAAACCCGACCGGGTGCTGTTTTGCGACGGTTCGGAGGCCGAGAACCAGCGCATAGTCGCTGAAATGTTGCGCGATTCGGACTCCACCGCGCTGAACGAGAAGACCTATCCGAATTGCTACCTCCACCGCAGCAGCCCCAACGATGTCGCCCGCACCGAGCATCTGACCTTCATCTGCTCGCCGACCAAAGACGACGTTGGCCCCACCAACAATTGGATGGATCCGGACGCGGCGAAGTTCAAAGTCGGAGCGCTGCTGGATGGGGCCATGCGCGGTCGAACCATGTACGTGGTGCCGTACATCATGGGACCCGTGGATTCGCCGATCAGCAAAACCGGCGTGGAAGCGACCGATAGCCCTTACGTAGTGGCGAACATGCGCATCATGGCGCGCATGGGAAACCTCGCCCTTGAGCGGATCGGAAACTCGCGGGAATTTGTGCCGGGGTTGCACTCGCTGGGTGACTTGGACCCGACGCGGCGGTATATCGCGCACTTCCCGGAAGAAAAACTGATCTGGAGCGTGGGCTCGGGCTATGGCGGGAACGCGCTGCTGGGCAAGAAGTGTTTTGCGCTGCGCATCGCCAGCGTGATGGCGCGGGAACAGGGCTGGATGGCGGAACACATGCTGATCCTGGGGCTGGAAGCGCCGGACGGCAAAGTGACGTATATGGGTGCGGCATTCCCCAGCGCGTGCGGGAAGACCAATCTGGCGATGATGGTTTCGGCGCTGGAGAACCAGGGGTATCGCGTGTGGACGGTGGGCGACGACATCGCCTGGATGAGGATCGGCGATGACGGGTACTTGCATGCAATCAATCCGGAAGCGGGTTTCTTTGGCGTGGCGCCGGGTACCGGCATGGCCACCAACCGGAACGTGATGGAAGCGCTGCACAAGAACACCATCTTCACAAATGTGGCCATGACGCCGGAACGCGAGCCCTGGTGGGAAGGAATTGGCGGGGCGCCGCCGAGCGGCCTGATCAATTGGAAAAATGAGGCCTGGGATTCTTCCAAGGGCGCCGCGGCACATGCGAATTCGCGGTACACCGTGCCGGCGCACCAATCACCCAGTATTTCGCCGAAATGGGAGGCTCCCGAGGGCGTGCCGATTTCCGCGTTTATCTTTGGCGGCCGTCGGGCGCGCGTGGCTCCCCTGGTGTACGAGGCCTTCGATTGGCAGCACGGCGTGTTTGTGGGCGCCACGATGGCCAGCGAGACGACCGCCGCGGCCACTGGAAATGTGGGCATCGTGCGGCGCGATCCCATGGCCATGCTTCCGTTCTGCGGTTACAACATGGCCGATTATTTCCGCCACTGGCTGGACATGGGCAAGCGCATTCCGCATCCGCCCAAGATTTTTCATGTGAATTGGTTCCGCAAAGGCGCCGACGGAAAATTCCTGTGGCCGGGATTCGGCGACAACGTGCGCGTGTTGAAATGGATCTTGGAGCGCGTCGAGGGTCGCGGCGGTTCTCAGGAAACTCCGATCGGGTATGTGCCCGCGCGCAACGCGCTCACCCTCGACGGCTTGCCAATTTCACCGGGCGCGGTCGAGGAATTGTTGCGCGTGGATCCGGAAGACTGGGAGCAGGAGCTGGTCGACAGCAAGGAATTTCTCGAGAAATTTGGCGACCGTCTTCCTCGCGCAATTCGCGCCGAGCACGAGAAGTTGTCAGGCCGCCTGGGCAGCGCCGCGGGCGTCGCACGCTAGCTTCTAGCGACCTGGGCGCAACCGTTCCGTTGTCGGGGCACGGCGCGGGCAACCAACCACCCGATGTTGTTCAATGAATTCTAGAGAATCGTTTCAATTTCAGGATCGATTCCGACGTGGGTGCACATCACGCCGTTGATCGAGTATTGCGCGCCAGCGGATTCCCTGAAATGGAAGAAGCGGCTGATGTGATAGTCTTCGTCGTAGCTGGAGAATAGCCGCTCGGTTTCTGCGATGGTCAGCCCGAAAGCGGACAGTGCCACCGGCAAGCCGAATTCGCTGGCGAGGATGCGATAATTTGCTACCAGTTGTTGCAGGGACATCATCGGTGCGCGACGCGGTTCGGCGGCCATGGCGACTCCTTGACGCCAGTGTACTCCCGGGTTTGGTGATAGCGACCAAGTTTCGACTAAGAGTAACTAGCTGCTGAGGGTTGCGTGCCGGGAAAAAACAGACGAGTTTTCCGAGCAGCGAAAGCCTTGCGTTTCTGAAGCGGAAAGCCCCGACCTCTGAGTTTGGTCGGATCGGCAGGAATTGGTAAACTGCTGGCGGAATTTGAGAACGATAGAGGAGGGACGATGAGCATTTCCGTGGGGCAGAAGGCACCGGATTTTACGTTGCAAAATCAGGACAAGAAGGATGTCAAGCTCTCCGATTTCGCCGGGAAGAAAAATGTCGTTTTGGTTTGGTATCCGCTGGACTGGAGCCCTACCTGCACCAACGAGCACGCCTGCTTGGTGAACGAGATGAAGGCATTCGAAACGCTGGACGCGGAAGTGTTGGGCGTTAGCGTCGACAGCGTTTGGTCGCACAAGGCCTACGCGGACAAGATGGGTATCCAATATTCGCTGCTCGCCGATTTTCATCCCAAGGGCGCGGCCAGCGAAAAATACGGCGTCTACCTGCCCGACAAAGGCATCACCGGCCGCGCCATCGCCATCGTCAACAAAGCCGGCAACATCGCCTGGTTCAAGAACTACGACATCCCCGTCGTCCCCGACGTGAAAGAAGTAGCAGCGGCGCTGGGCCAAGTGAAAGCCGCGACGGCCTGAAAATACACCCACCTCACCCCCGCGGGAAGCCCCGGAACTGAGTGCGTCCATGCTGGACACGATCTTGGCCCGCGGCCGACGTGGCTTACGGGGCTAGGACCCTCCCAGCAGCGCCAATTGAAGCATCGGGGCCAGAAACCACAAGACGAGGACGAGAACCGCAGCAGCCAAAAGGGGGACGCGAAGCGAGCCAGGACGAAACGTCGCATAGACGCCGGCAGCCACGCTTACAACCGGCACAACCACGTTCGCGGAAACAAACAGCCAATGTTCTGTCGAGCCCGAAACCAGGGCGCCGAACCAGCGCACCAGCCTCGCACTCGGGAAGCCCGGGAACCGAACGACGTAAGCAACCGTGAGACATCCCAGCAGGATGACCGCGAGAATGGGCTCCCACCACGCGTTGCCGGACAGCGGCGCTTTCTCACCGGCAAAAGGAAGTGAGCCCGGTTCGATCGGAAACGGCGGCGGTTCTTCGGGAAGAAGTCGCGCCCAACCAAACGCCAGCGGAACTCCCGCCGCTACCAGTAGCCCCACAAGTGCCACCAGCGCTACGCGAGGATCGATCGGCCATGGAGCGAACATGTTGTGATTGTACTTGCCGGGACTTGGTTCGTGTGATGCGCAATGGACAGCGCCGGTTTATCCTGAGCCGCAAAGGGCATCCTTGCTGCAGTTTTTGAAGTCCCGACGAACGCGAAGTGGGGAGTGGCACACCCGGACGACCTGACAACGCCGTACCATCACAAAACGCAGGCGGGCCGCCGACTGTCTCGGCCGCGCGGGTTACTTGGCAAAGTCGTTGCGCACCACCGTTCCGTTCTTCATCACAAACTTTACGGACTCCAGAATGCGAACATCCGAGGTCGGATCGCCCGCCACCGCGATGATGTCGGCGTAGTGCCCGGTCTCGACCACCCCGATCTTGTCCGGCTGGCCGACCAGGTCCGCGGCCTTGATGGTCGCCGCCTGAATGGCATCGATCGGCTTCATGCCCCACTCCACCATTTTTCCAAATTGTTTGGCGTTGTCACCGTGGGGATACACGCCGGCGTCGGTACCAAACGCCATCTTCGTGACGCCGGACTGCCAGGCGTGACGGAAATTTTCGCGCTGCAGCCGCCCGATCTTCTTCTCTTTTTCGATCGATTCGGGGAGCATGCCCGCTTTTGCGCCTTCTTGCAGGATGAAGTCGTCGTTGTAAATGTCGAAAACAAGGTAAGTCCCGCGCTCCTTTGCCAGTGCGATGCCCTCGTCGTCGATCAGGCTGCTGTGCTCGATCGAATCGATCCCCGCGCGGATGGCATCCTTGATCGATTGCGTCCCGTGCGCATGCGCCGCCACTTTTCGTCCCAGCTTGTGCGCCTCCTCGGCGATTGCGGTCAGCTCTTCGAGGGTGTATTGCGGCGTGCCGGGTTGATCACCCTTGCTGAGGACGCCGCCCGAAGCACAGACCTTAATCAAGTCGGCGCCGTATTTGATGGTTTCGCGAACCTTTGCGCGCGCCGCCCAGGGCCCGTCGGCGACCCCGCTTTCCTTGAAGTGAAACTCAAACGGAAGAAGATTGTTATCGCAATGTCCGCCGGTGATACCCAGCGGCGGCCCGGACACGAACATGCGCGGCCCTTCGACGTCGCCGGCGTTAATCCCGTCGCGCAGGGCCACATCGGTGTAGTTCCCCGCGCCGACGTTGCGCACGGTGGTGAAACCAGCGTGCACGGTAATCCGCGCGTTCTTCGCGCCGATGATCGCTTCACGAGGAACAGAAATGCCCAGGCCCTGGTAACCGCTCGCCGAAGGATCGCCCGTGAGATGGGTGTGCACGTCGATCAAACCCGGCAGACAGGTAGCCGATGGCAGATCGACGGTCGTCGCGCCCCCCGCAGAAAGCGGCGAACCCGCCGGACCCACGGCGGTGATGACGCCGCTGGCGTCGTACACAATCACCTGATCCTTCTGTAAGCGCCCGGTGCGCACGTCAAGAAGTTGCCCGCAGCGCACCGCACCAGGCGCGGCACCAGCCATCGGCGAAAACGCGGCAAGCAAAGCAAGCGTGAGACCAAGTACGAGCAAAATTTTGCGCATCCGAATATCCCCCGGCGAAATGGAGTGGATCGATAAGACTGGGGAGCATACATCCGACCGCAGTCGTTGGAAAGCGAAGGCGTAGGGGAAGGCGTAGGGGAAGGCGTAGGGGAAGATTCGATCGCAAGGATGTCAGGGTCATCTTGAAAGAAGCTGTTCCCGGGGAAGGGTTTCCCACAGTTTCCCGGGAATTGGCCGGCACTGCGCTCGGGAATGGATTTAGGCGAGCCGAAGCGGCTTGGCGCCAGCCAGCAGGGCTAGTTCGCGCCATTTCCAGTGGCAGTCCACGTCCGTGAAACCGATCTGACGGAGCCATGCCAATTGAACTTCCAGATCGAGCAGTTTGTTGGAGGGGTCTTCGGTTTCCGGCGTGAGGTCCATGGTGGCTAGAAATTGGCGGTGGAGCTTTGCGCTGGGCGACGCCACGTGCTCGAGGTTCAGGAAAATGCCACCGGGATGCAGCAGGGCGTAGATTTCGGAGTAGAGAATTCGTTTTCGCTCATGCGTCAAGTGATGGATGGCAAAGCTGGAGACCACGGCGTCGAACCAGCCCAGGTTCGGGAGAGGGTCAGCGAGATCGTGGGCTACGATCTCGATGTTGTTGTCCGTTGCAAAGCGAGTTCGCAATTCTTCCAACATCGCTAGGGAAAAATCCAGCGCCACGCAGCAGGCCGTTGGGCGGTTGGACCTTATCAGCGAGACCAGGCGGCCTGCGCCGCTGCCAATATCCAGGAAACGATCCATGCGAGCGGGCAAGAACTCGAGCAAGGTGGCTTCGCCTTCGCGGCGGTGGGGGACGCTGTCGGCGCGTTGCAGGTAGTCGCGGGAATGTTCGGCGTTGGACCAAAGATTTATGGACATGGTTGGGACCAATTTCGGTTGTGGCGCTGAGTTTTATCCCCTGTCAAGCAGGGGCGCAGCGATGTTGTGCCAGAGACCCGCCACGATTGCACCGAAGCGGAGCTGCCGGCCCTCACACGCCCCAGCCGTAGCGCTCGGCGTGTTCGAGGGTGCGCTGCATTTCTTCGCGAAGCATTTCGGTGAAGACCGAGCCGCCTACGATGCGGCCGCCAGGACCAGCGATGTCGGCGGTGCGGTAGCCGCCGCCCAGCACGCGGTGCAAGGACTGCTCGACCCATTCGGCTTCGAGATTGAGGCCGAAAGCGTCGCGAAGCATCATCGTCGCGCTCAGGATGGAGCCGATTGGATTCGCCGAATCGGTGCCCGCGAGAGAGGGCGCCGAGCCGTGGATCGGCTCGAACAGCGGCGCGCTCGAGCCGAAGCTGGCCGAAGGAATCAGGCCGATCGAGCCAACCAGAGCGGCTGCGGCGTCGCTCAGGATGTCGCCAAACATATTTGTGGTGAGTATTACGTCGAACTGGGCTGGCCGCAGGGTGAGTTGCATCGCGGCGTTATCTACGTACATGTGTTCGAGGCGGATGTCGGGATAGGCGTCGCTTATGCCAATGACTGTCCGGCGCCAGAGTTGCGAGCTGGCCAGGACGTTGGCTTTGTCCACCGAGCAGAGCCGGCGGGAGCGGCTTTCGGCCCGGGCATAGGCGAACCTGGCGACCCGCTCGATTTCCGGCGTGGAATAGCATTCGGTGTCGAAGGCGCGCTCGATCCCCTTTTCCTGGGTCGTGCCGCGCTCGCCGAAGTACATCCCTCCGGCCAGTTCGCGGACGATTTCGAGGTCCAGGTCGCCGAGCCGCTCGGGCTTGAGCGGCGATATCAAGCGCAGCGGCTCCAGGAGTTTTACCGGGCGCACGTTTACGAATAGGCCGAGCCCTTGACGCAGGGCCAACAGGCCGCTTTCGGGCCGCTTGCCCACCGGGAGCGAATCCCACCTGGGACCGCCTACCGCGCCCAGGAAGATCGCGTCGGCCTTGCGGCAGGCGTCCAGGGTGGCGTTGGGTAGAGGCGTTCCTGCGGCATCGATTCCTGCGCCCCCGACGGGGTGCTCTTCAAATTCAAATTGATGATGAAATTCGTGGCCCGCTTCGCGGAGGACCGTGGCCGCGGCGCGGGTGACTTCCGGGCCGATGCCGTCGCCTGGCAGGAGGATGATTGTTTTTTTCATGGAACTGCCTTCATCGAAAAACGCGTTCTAGAAATCGTAGCACGCCGCCGTATGGTTGGACGGCGGAAACTCGCGGACGGCACCGCGAATGGGCCAAGCTACGCCGCGGAGGTGGCTTCTTTGGCTACGGTGCTGGAGCCGCGGCGCATGACTTCGTGCGCGATGGCCACCAGGTCGCGCTGGCGCACTTGCTTCGATTGATCGGCAAGGGCGGTTACGCGGCGGTAGCATTCCGCCAGCTCGGAGCTGCTGGGCTCGTAACCCAGGTCGCGGAGACTCATTTTCAGGGCGTTGCGGCCCGAATGTTTGCCAAGGACCAGCGAACGCGCGGGTACGCCTACGGTTTGCGGCGAAATGATTTCGTACGTCAGCGGATTCTTGATGATGCCGTCCTGGTGGATGCCGGCTTCGTGGGCGAAGGCGTTGGCGCCTACGACCGCTTTGTTGGGGGCGACTTGCGCGCCAGTGATTTCGGTGAGCATGCGGCTGGTGGGGAACAGTTGCTCGAGATTGATATTTGTGCTTACGCCGAAGCTTTCCTTGCGCACGGCCAGCGCTACCACGACTTCTTCCAGGGAAGCGTTGCCGGCCCGCTCACCGATTCCGTTGATGGTGCATTCGATCTGGCGGACGCCGGCGCGCACCGCGGCCAGGGAGTTAGCGACGGCCATGCCGAGGTCGTCGTGACAGTGGGCGCTGAGCGTGACTCCTTGCGGATCGTCGAGGTATTCGCGGACGCGGGTGAACATCGCGCCGTATTCTTCGGGCACGGCATAGCCAACCGTGTCGGGGAGATTCAGCGTGGTGGCTCCCGCGTCGACCGCTACGCGGCAGACCTGGCACAGGAAGTCGATGTCGGTGCGGCCAGCGTCTTCGGCCGAGAATTCCACTTCGCCGACGTGCTGGCGGCCAAAGCGAATCATCGAGCCGATCGCTTCGAGACACTGCTCGCGCGTCATATTGAGCTTGACCTGAAGGTGCAGGTCGGAGGTGGCCAGGAAAATGTGCAGGCGGGAAGCCGCGGCGGGCTCCAGGGCTTCGATCGCGGCGCTTACGTCTTCCTTCTTTGCGCGGGCGAGTGCGGCGATGGGAACGGTGCGTACCTCGCGGGCCACCATGCGGACGGCTTCAAGGTCGCCACGGGACGCGATGGGGAAGCCGGCTTCGATGATATCGACGCCCAGAACCGCAAGCTGGCGGGCGAGGCGGATCTTTTCCGCGGTGTTCATGGAAAAGCCGGGTGATTGCTCGCCGTCGCGAAGCGTGGTGTCGAAGATGCGTACTACGTCGCCCATGGTGGACTCCCTACCCTAGTAACGCAAAGGCCGGGCTTCTAGTCAAATTTATCTTTATTCTGCATTTGATAATCCTGTCTTATACTGCGAACGAGGATTTGTGCCGTGGATTTGGGCGAACTCCAGGTATTCCTGATGGTTGCGAAAGAAGGCAGCTTCTCGCGGGCCGCGGAGCGCCTTTACCGTACCCAGCCGGCAATCAGCCTGGGCATCCGCAAGCTGGAGGATTCGCTGGGGCAGCCGCTTTTCGTCCGCGGGTCGCGGCCGGTGCGGCTGACCGACGCCGGGACATTGCTGAAGGAATATGCCGAACGGCTGCTGAACCTGCGCGACGAGGTCACCAAGGGCCTTACCGAGCTGGAAGGATTGAAGCGGGGAGAATTGTCGTTGGGGGTAAACGAAAGCTCGATTCATGCCCTGCTTCCGGCGCTGGCGAAATTTCGCCAAGCGCATCCCGGCGTTCAGGTGCGCGTACACCGCATGTTTTCGCGGGACATTCCGCACGAGGTGCTGAATTACCGGCTGGATGTGGGGGCGATCTCCTACGTGCCGCGGGAAGCGCAGCTCCAGGCCACCGAAATCGTGAAGGACGAGCTGGTGTTGGTCGTGCCGCTGAAACATCGCCTGGCGAAACGCCGGGAAGTGGACATCGCCGATTTGGGCAGCGAAACTTTTGTCGGGCACATCGTGGAGTCGCCCTTCCGGCGGCGGGTCATCGAGCTGTTTGCGCGCTATCGCGCCACGCTCAACATGCCGATCGAAATGCCGACCATCGAGAGCATCAAGCGCTTCGTGCAGATGGGCATGGGCGTGGCCATTGTGCCGCGCATGTGCGTGCAGTGGGAGATCGAGCACGGTTGGATGAAGGAAGTGAAGGTGCGGCAGATGAGCATGCCGCGGCACGTTTACCTGGTTTCGCGGCGTGGGGCGCGATTGCCGCATGCCGCGGCGGAGCTTATGCGGATTCTCCGCGAGGGATAGTTGAGCGGCAGAAGCGGCTTTGAGCCGTGCTTGTCGAAGCTTTTTTTCTTGCCCTTCCGGCCGGGCACGCGCATCCATATCTTTACGCACTCTGTTTGGATTAGACTCGTGGCGCGCTGCCGTAAACGGAGTGCTGGGCTTGGCGCGTTGAGGTGCTTCGACGCGGCCTTCCCATCGCAAAACGCAAGGTCTGGTGGAGACGGCGAAAACCAACATGATGAGCGGATTGGCGATTCTCGCGATCGGATTTGTTCTGGGCATGCGCCATGCCACCGATCCGGATCACGTAATCGCGGTGTCCACGATTGTCAGCCGCGAGCGGTCCATTGTGAAGGCAGGATGGATCGGGATTCTTTGGGGCGTGGGACACACGGTGACGATCCTGGTCGTCGGCGCGGGCATTATTCTGTTCGATCTCGCCATACCTACGCGCGTCGGACTCACGATGGAATTCTCCGTCGGGTTAATGCTGATTCTGCTGGGGGTGTTGAATCTGACCGGCGCGATGGCCTGGATCAGCGAAACGTTCTCGCCTGCCCATCCCCAGGTTACCGGCAGCCATGCGCACGTTCACGAGCACGACGCGCGGGTTCATCTTCATTGGCATTCGCACGGTCCTCAAAAAGAGCACCACGGCGAAAGCCTAACCCCTCCGAAATGGATGGGCGGCCAATCGAATGGCCTCGGAGCGTTTCACACGCTGCGGCCATTGTTCGTTGGGCTGGTTCACGGCCTGGCGGGCTCGGCGGCGGTCGCTCTGCTCGTGCTCAGCACCATTCGCGACCCCAAGTGGGCGGTGTTGTACTTGCTGATTTTCGGAGTGGGGACAATCGCCGGGATGATGCTGATCACCGCCGCGATTTCTCTTCCCTTTTCGTTTGCGGGCTACAAATTTGCGTGGCTCAACAAGGGATTGATTTTTGGCTCTGGTTTGTTGAGCCTGGGTTTTGGCGTGTTTGTTTGCTACCAGATCGGAATCGTCGACGGCTTGTTCGGCAATCACCCGAACTGGATTCCCAGCTGACGCCCCACCGCACAAGCTCGAGGGCAGAAGCCAAGCGCTAGGCGCGCTGAGACACGGCTTGTTCCACCGAGGGGTAGATCGACAGCAGCTTCAGCAAACCGGAAACCTGCATGACGGCGTTGCCCTGCTGCGTTAGCGCGGCCAGCGCGAGCGTCTTCCCGTTATTCCTGCGGCTGACAAACAGCGAGACCAGCGCGCCAACACCCGCGGAATCCAGAAACGACAAGCCGCTCATATCGAGCACCAGCCGCGTAGCGGGCTCCGCCCGCATGGTAGCGATGAATTCGTGAACGGTTTCAAGGCTGAGCTTGCCATTCAAGCGTATAACCACAAGATCCCCGTTGGCGGCGGGTTGGCGGTCGATGCTGAGTTGAGCTGTCGGCATAAGCGCTGGAGGGTAGCGCAAAAGGCCGGAAGAGGATATTAAAATCTTGTTACAGGGAACTCGCGTATCGCCAGCCTCCAGCTAAGCGTCGGCGGCAATGCGGACCTCCAAGTTTTCCGCGGCACCGATCCACAAACTTTCCGCAGGTCGGGCGTGCCATTTCCCTACCGAGACCCTACCGAGATTCGGTAGACCACCTGCGCCCCATCATCGGAAACCAGCAGCGAGCCGTCCGACGCAACGGTGACTCCGACCGGCCGACCGTTCACGTTGCCCTTGGCCGGGTCCGGCACCAACCCGGTCAGGAAGGGCTCGGGATCGCCCGAAGGCTGGCCATCCTTGAAGGGCACAAAAACAACTTGGTAGCCCGCGCGGATCGAGCGATTCCACGATCCATGTTCTGCGATAAATGCTCCGCCCTGATAGCGGGCCGGGAATTGCTTTCCGGTGTAGAACGCGAACTGCAGCGGCGCCCGGTGAGACCCCAGGAGCACGTCGGGAATGATGGCTTTTGCCACCAGCTCGGGCTTTTGCGGATTCACACGCGGATCGACATTGTCGCCGATGTAGCTGTACGGCCAGCCGTAGAAGCCGCCGTCTTTGACGGAAGTAAAATAGTCAGGCGGCAGGTCGTCGCCGAGGCCGTCGCGTTCGTTGACGCTGGCCCAAAGTTGTCCGGTCGTGGGTTCCAGCGCTATTCCCACCGGATTACGCAAACCGGTGGCGTAGAGCCGCGCGTTCCGTCCGTCCGGGTCGCAAATGGTGATGGCCGCTCGGCGCAAATCCTTTTCGATGTCCACATTCGATCTGGAGCCGACGCTGACGAAAAGATGTTTGCCGTCCGCGCTGAACGCCAACGCCCGCGTGGAGTGGCCCCCGCGAGGCAGGTCCATCAATTTCTCGGCTTCGCCGAGCCGCTTCGACGTTTTTGGATCGAATTTGTAACGCAAGACGGCGTTCGTGTCGGCAACGTAGATGTAGTCGTCGTGGACGACGATGCCGAAAGGCTCGTCGAGCCCGCTCTGAAAGGTTTCGCGCTGCTGCGCTCCGCCGCTGTGCTGCGGATCGCGCAAAATGTAAATCGCTCCGCCATGAGTGTCGGCGAGAAAAATGTCGCCATTGGGCGCGACCGTCAGCCACCGGGGCTCGTTGAAACCCGATGCGAAAAGATGGATTTCGAAGCCGGGGGGAACCGTCGGCAAAAAGCCTTTCGGCGGCATGGTTTCTTCGGGAGGATTTCCGGCCGACTTGGTGGCAAACGGTGCAGGCAGCTGGGGCTTGTTGCCGTGGGTCAGTTGGGCGGACCCTGCTGCAGGAACCAGCAGCAGGATCCCAAACACGGCGACGCGGGCAACAAACACCGGCATGAACATTCTCCTCAGGAACACCTGCGGCAACAAGCGTTTCCTAGGATGCCTCAATGCGCGATTCGGTTCTACTCCTGCTCGCCCAGCAAGCGTTCCTTTCGGGTCCGGGGTTTTTTG
>Ga0181522_10000896_pt1 | contig 19642 bp, 16 predicted proteins | sample PEATcosm2014_Bin_27_FD_121103 | JGI IMG/M metagenome (GOLD analysis project Ga0181522, IMG submission 121103) | Peatland microbial communities from MTU Mesocosm Facility, Houghton, MI, USA - PEATcosm2014_Bin05_10_metaG | ecosystem: Environmental > Terrestrial > Soil > Wetlands > Peat | place... | reverse complement strand
GCAGATGTCCTCCGGTGATCACGACCGCCTTGCTGCCCATCACATGGAGCCGCCGAGCAAATTCGCGAACCGTCGGGAGCATAGCCTCCCAGCTCTCCGAACCCCATGAAAGTTCAGGAGTTACGCCAGCAAGCTCCGCTGCTTCCTCGACATTCGGCGTAGCCACATCGCAAAGCCCGAGCAGTCGGCTGCGGATCACTTCGACACCGGGGCCGTCGATCAGCGCCGCCATCGATTGGCGCAGCGCTTCGCCGCGCGAAAGGCCGGGATCGGCGGCCTGGCGGCGGAACAGGTCGCTGGTCAGCGCGCGCGCCGAGGCGGAGTGGACCGACCAGTTGGTCACCAGCAGCGCGCGCGTCCCGGCATAGAAGAACGCGCTGCCGAGGCCCGAGGCGGCTTCGGCGCCGGCGCCGGCCCCCGCGCCGGTGTTGCAGGCCGAAAGAACGACCCAATCGGCGTCGAGCTTGAGCGCCAGAATCTTGTCGATGGTCAGCAACCCGTCGCCGTCGACCCCCGCCACCTCGGGCGCCGTCAAAGCCAGCGCCGGCTGAGTCAATCCGTCGAGGTCTCCCGGGATCAGCCCGTGCGTCGCGAACGCCACCACGCGGTAGCGGGTGAGATCGAGGGTCTCGACATTGCGTTCGTTGGCGTCCTTGCCGAGATAGAGCGACTTGGCCGGGTCGACGTCGAGCGCGCGGGCCATGTCCGTCAATTCCTGCCGCGTGTCGGGGAGGCGCGGCAGCATCGCCAGTTCCGCCTTGTCGACGTTCTCGACATGCGGGACAGCGCGCAATTTCAACGGGCGGCCGCGCGTCACGTCGGCGTCACCGCTCGTGTCGGATACGGCGGCGTCAGCGGTCTTTGCCGCCTCTGCTTCCGCTTCGGCGGCCTCTTCAGGACTGAAATAGGGGTCGCCGAAGCCGATCAGGTTTTCGCGGTTCGACGAACCGGCCGGAAGAGATCGCAACGTCAGGAACGCCGAGGCCGAGGGAACGACGATTACGTTATGCGTGCGCGCGAGCCAGGGGACGTCGCGGTAGCCGGCAAACAGCGGTTGAGCCTGTGCGTCCACCTCGACGTTCGCCGTGGGCAGCAGGCCGAGCGGCAGCTCTCCCAGTGCGCCGTTCGTCACGACCACAAGGCTCTTGGCGTCTTTCCAGCCGTTTTCGACCGGCGACAACAAGGCGGCGTAAAGCGAGTAGGCCTTGGCGACGTCGAAGGGCGGGATGTCTTCGACCCGCGTCGCCTCGGGCTCCAACGCCTTGCGCAAGTCGCGCACGGTGGCTTCGAGCTCGCTCGCCTTCATCGGGATCCGCGCGAACGCCACGGCGCCCTGCTTCGACGCCGCCCAGACGAAGCTTGCGGTCCGCCCGAAGTAGAACGACAGTAACGCCTCGCCCGGCCGAAGCGCGGCTTTGATGTCGGCGAGCGCGGGAGGTTTGGGGTTCATCAGAGAGGCGTAGGCGGGATACCGTTTGGCGATTTCGCGAACGGCGGCGTCGTGCTTCGTCCGCAGTTCGGCGACAGCCGCCGAGGCCGCACTCACGTCCTGGTCCCTCTGGCCGTCCGGCGGCAGCGACAGCAGATTGTTGATCGCGCCGAGCGAGGCCTCGATCTGCTTGGATAGATCCTGCTCGCCGCGAACGAGTTCGGCCAGCGCGGGATCCTTGGCCGACAGTCGCGCGCTGGCGTCGGCGAGCGAATGGCCGACCGCGTGACCGCGTATCGCGTCGGCAAGCGCGAAGGTCTCGTCGGCGACGTCGTTCGGGTCCTTGGCCTGATCGATCAACGTGTTGAAATAGGCTTCGACGATCCGCTGCAGGCGCGCCTGCTTGGCCGCCACGATCGTCGGATCGTCGTCGGCGGCGCCTTCGCGCGCCGCCGTCATCATGACGGGAATAGCGGCCTTGAACTCGCGCAGGGCGTCGACCGAACGGTTGGATCGCGAATAGCCGAAAGCCAGAAGGCCGCGAGCGAGCGCGGCGTCGAAGCTGTTCGCGCCTTTGCGCGTGGTCTCGCGCTTGACGTATTCCTCGGCCAAGGCGACGCCGGCCTCGACCTGCCCGGCTGCGTACAACACGGCGACGCGCGACCCGTTCGACTGATAGGGATCCCGGCGCGACGCGGGCCAGTTCTTTGTCGCCTCATCCAATTGCGTGAAGACGGCTTGCGCCTGCTTCGCCTTGCCTTGCAAAATGAGGATGTTGCCGAGACTGGAGAGAATGCTCGCCGTTTCCGGCGAGTCATCGGCGACGCCCAATGTGCGCTGCGTATCGAGCGCCGACTGCGCAAGATCCTCGGCTTCCTTGTAACGGCCCTCCTCTACGACGATGCCGGCGAGCCCGACGATGAACGCCGGCGTCGCCGGACTGAACCGGCCCTGCTGGTCGAGGATGTCGAGCAAGGCCTTTCGGGCAATCGCTTCGGCTTCGCTCAGCCGTCCCTGTTTGCTGACCGTTCGCGCAATCGACAGCAGGCTTGTCTCCGCGGCCTGCAGAATCTGCTCACGCGGCACGGGATAGTCGTAGTTCGGCAACTGATTGACCGAGGCGCGGCGGAAAGCTTCGGCGCGTCGATAGCCGGCCTCCGCTTCGGCGTACTGGCCATGCGATTCTTCCGCCAGGGCCGATACGCCCGCCGCATCGGCCTCCCAGGACTGGCCGTAGACGGCGTAGCTCTTGCGCCAGATGGGATTGGGACTGCCGCGCGCTTCCTGAACAAGCGCTTCGGCGCGGCGCGCATAGGCCTCGCCCTGGCTGATCTCGCCCATGGAGAGCGCTGTTCTGGCCAGGTCGGCAAGCGGGTTGATCATCGCGCCGCGTTTGTCTCGCGCGGCAGCGGCGCTGACGATCGACTCGAAAGTCTCCATTTCCTTCTTCGGATCGCCGAGCGCGCGATAGCGCAGCCCGACGAGTTGCGACACACGGGTCAACCTCCCGAACTCGCCGCTGCTCTTGGCCGCGTCCAGGGCTTGCAGTGCGTCGGCGAGCGCGTCCTGGTTGCGGCCGAGCAAGGCTCTCGCCGCGGCGCGATCGTAGTAGAACTGGGAGACGGCGGCCGGCGCCGCGCCGGCGGGAGGGGCCGCGTCGGCTTGGGCCTTGCGCGCCGCGATTTTTTCGGCGTCGGGCTTTTCCCGTTCGAGGATGGCGTTGATGTCGGCCGTGGTGCGCGGCGGCGCCACGAAGGTCGGCTGCACGGAGAAGGCGTCGCCCGGCGGCGGCGCCGCCGCCGCTGCGACGGGCGCCGGCGGCGCCGGCTTGCTCGCCGCTTCCTTTTGTTCTTCGCGCGAAACGCAGGCCTTCACGAAGGGAATGCCGACCGACTGGCGGCATTGTTCGAGCAACGCGTCATGTTCGCCTTGGCCGCGCTTGCCCTGCATGCACGCGACCATGGTCGGGCGCGCAGCTTCGCGGCAAGCCCCGACGATCTGATCATGGGTCGCAGCCGACCCCGGTCCGGCGGCGTTGCACAGGATGACTGCGCCAGCCGAAACTAGGATCGCGCCACGCCGAGCCCGCCGCTCGAACATGCCTGTTCCTGCCCCTGATCGCTTGCGCGACAGCGAAGCCTAGCGGCGCAAACTTAGGCGCGCAAGGACGCCAGGGGGCTCTCCTCCCGGCCGCCAGGCGTTGGGGGGGGCGCCCAGGCCCGACCTGCTGACGTGGCGCGCGACGTCAGGGGACTGGATCTTCACAGGTTGATGACGCCAAGACGCGCGGCTTGCGCGACAGCGTCGGTTCGGCCTGCCGCGTCGAGCTTGTCGAGAAGCGAACCGACGTGAAACTTGACGGTGTGAACCGAGATTTCGAGGCGACGGGCGATGGTCTTGTTCGAAGCGCCCTCCGCCATGAGGTTCAGAACCTCGATCTCGCGCCGCGTCAGTCCCGTGACCGGTTCGTGAGGCGCCGCGGCGAGCGGCGCCGCCAGGACCGCGTCCGCTTTCTCGCCTGTTCGCGCAAGCTGCAGGCCCTGGACGTCGGCGAGCAACGCGGTCAGCCGATCGACAAGCGCAGGATCGTCGATCTCGATCGCGATGACGACCGGCTCTGGCGGGCCTTCCTTCGTCAATTCTCGGGCCTCTCCGCGATGGTCAGCGTGACTTCGACTGGCTCGCCGCCGCGCAGCAGCGACAGCTTGGCGGTTTGACCGACACTATCGGGGCCGAGCGCCCTGAGGAGCGTCCGCACGTCGCGAATACGCTCCCCGTTCCAATTGACGACGACGTCGCCCTGCCGCACCCCGGCCGCTGCGCCGGGCCCAGTCGGGTCGACGCTCATCACCATCGCGCCGATTCCGCCGTCGCCGTCGAGTTTAGCAGCCTGGAGGCCAAGGCCAATGTATCCGCGCGCGATCCGGCCGTGGGTCTGCAATTTGCTGGCGACGCGCTCGATGGTCGCCCCGGGAATGACCAGAACCGTCCGCCGTGGCCCGAACACCGCCATGCCGAACGCGCGGCCCGAGGCGTCGAGCGCGAGACCGCCTTCGGCGGCGCGGCGCAGCGAGAGGTTCAACTCGACCCGCGCGTCGATCTCGCCGCCGCGCAGGCTGCGCCACGCCGGGCCGGCCGACGACACAACGCCAAAGGCGGCGACCGGGCCGTTGCGTCCGGCGCCGACGGCCAGCGCCAGCGCGCCTGCCTTCGCCGGCGCGGATGCGAGCGAGGCGACCGGGGCGGTGAATCCGTCGGCGCGCAGAAGGGCGACGTCGGTCGTCGCGTCGCGCCCGACCAGGGTCGCGGCGACCGCTTCTCCGCCCGGCGACGTGACGGCGATCTCGCCTTCGTCAGCAAGCGCCTCGTCCGCGGTGACAATCAAACCGGGTCGCCAGACGAACCCGCTCGAACGCGAACGGGTCGAGTGAACGGCGACGACGCTCTTCGCGGCGTCAGCGACGATGCTGGCGAGCGCATCGGAAAACTGCTGCATGATGCTGGCGGACGCTGAGTCTGACATGGAAGCCTCCAAGATTTGAGTTTCCACGTAGGCGGCCGATCGGCCGTCGCCTACTGCCCAGGAGGCTAGTATTCAAAACCCGAGGTTTGAGTGTGGGAACCAAACGGGGTCCCGGTCCACCTCCGCGCGTTTCTTCAATCGTCGCCAATCGAACGGATGACCCGCGCCGGATTTCCTCCGACAAGGGTGTTCGGGGAAACGTCCTTGGTGACGACGGAACCCGCCGCGACGACCGCGTTCTCGCCTATGGTTACGCCGCCGATGATGGTCGCGCCGGCCGCGATCCACACGCCTCGCTCGATTGCGATGCGCTTTCCGATTGTAGCGGCGCGTCGCCGCGACGGTTCAAGCGGGTGGCCCGTCGTGATGACGCTCACGTTCGGCCCGATCATCACGTCGTCCGCGATGTCGAGCCCGCCAAGGTCATAGAAAGTGCAGTTCTGGTTGACGAAGACATTGCGTCCGACGCGGATTTCGTTCCCACCGGCGGTATAGAACGGAGGGATCAGCAAGAAGCTGTCGTCGACCTTTTTGCCGATAAGCTCGCTGAACAGCGCCCGTATCTCGTCCGCATCGCTGAACGTCAAACGGTTGAGCGCGGCGGTGATCGCCATCGCTCGTTTGACGTTCGCCAACATCGCCGCCGATTCCGGCGTCCTGCTGTCAATGATCTTGAGACGATCGTCGTTCGGCATTCATTGTCTTCCTCTCGGCCCCGCTCAGCGTGCGCGCACGCTGATGGTTCGCATGTGAGCGAGAACCGTGGGCCATCATCTTCCCCCAACTTGGGGAGCGCCAATGGAAGGCGTCGGGCCTCGGATTCTATCCACCAGGTTGTGGATCGGCCCACCTTCTCCAGACTTTGTCCGCTAGCGGAGATAGGTCGCGCGAACCCACCAGCCGGGGTGGGCGCCGGCGAGCGCGCGCGCGGCGCGGGCGGCGACGTGGCGGTCGTCGAACAGCGCGAAGCAAGTGGCGCCCGAGCCCGACATTCGCGCGAGCCTCGCGCCGTCGAGTCGCCGCAAGGCTTCCAGCGCGTCGCCGATCGCCGGCGCAATGCGAATCGCGCTCGCTTGCAAGTCGTTGCGCCCGGCGTCGAGCGCTGCGAGCGCGTGCGCCGCGTCCGAGCCGGGCTCCAGTCGCGGGGCGGAGGGAGCGCCTAGCGAAACGCCCAGCGCAAGTCCCAGCGCGGCGAATACGGCGGGCGTCGCGACCGCCACGCCCGGGTTGGCGAGGACGGCCGGCAGCGGCGGCAACCCGAGCGCCGGGCCGAGCCGCTCGCCGCGGCCGGTCATCTGGCGCGCGCTTGGGCAAAGGCAGACCGGCGCGTCGGAACTCACCGCGGCGGCGGCGGCGAACAGCCGGTCGTCGTCCGCCGCGAGGCCGTTGGCGGCGGCGAGGGCGCGCAACGCGGCGGCGGCGTCGCTCGAACCGCCGCCGAGGCCGGCGGCGACCGGCAAACCCTTCCGCAAATGGAAGTGTCCGAGCCTGAGCTGTGGAACGCGTTCGGCGAGCGCGCGAGCCGCACGCAGCACGAGGTTGTCGTCAGTCGGCCCAGCGGCCGCCGCGGTCGGCCCGCCGATCGTCAGGCTCAGCGCTTCGGCCGGCTCAAACGCCAGCCAGTCGCAGCAGCCGGCGAAGGCGACGAGACTGTCGAGTTCGTGCCAGCCGTCGGTGCGACGGCCGAGCACGCTGAGCGTCAGATTGACCTTGGCCGGGGCGCGCCAGAGCCGCGGCGAACCCTTCGCCAAGTCTAGCCGCCGCCGTTCTGCGACGAACTCGGAGCGGCCGCGGGGGCCGGCGTCGCCGCGCTCGGCTGATCGGGCAGGCCGTGCTCGATCTTGTCGAGAATCCTCGGCAGGTCCTCGGTGTCCGGCTTCATGTCGCGCGCGTGGTTCCACTGGAAATGCGCTTCAATGCGGCGGTCGACGCGCCAGTAGGCGTCGCCGAGGTGATCGTTGACGACCGGGTCGGCCGGCTTGAGGTCGATCGCCTTTTCCAGCGCATCGGTCGCTTCCTGGTAATGGCCGAGCTTGTAGTGCGCCCAGCCGAGGCTGTCGACGATGTAGCCGTCGTTCGGCCTCAGATCGACTGCGCGGCGCAGCATCTTGAACGCCTCGTCGAGATTGACGCCCTGGTCGACCCACGAATAGCCGAGATAATTGAGCACCTGCGGCTGATCGGGGTAGAGTTCCAGCGCCTTCTTGAAGTCGGCTTCCGCCTTCGGCCATTGCTTCGCCCGTTCGAAGCAGATGCCGCGAAAATAGAACAGCGTCCAATTGCTGCGGCTTGGCTCGCCGACCAGCGCGATCGCCTTGTCGTAGGAATCCGCTGCGTCGGCGTAGGCCTTGGCCGAGCGTTGCAGGCTGCCCAGCGCGCTCCACGCGTCCGGGTCGTTGGGATGAGCGGCGACGATGTCGCGCATCCGCGCCGTCGCGTCGCCGTTGCGGCCGAGCGTGTCGAGTTCGAGCGCCGCCTGGATCTCAGCGCTCTCGCGCATCGGCGAGCCGGCGGGGACCAACTGGTAGGCTTGGATCGCCTCGTCGCTGCGCTTGAGGTCCTCGAACAGGTTGGCGACGGTGATCGCCGCCAGATCATGGTCGGGCTTGAGGAACAGCGCCAGGCGCAGGTAGATCAGCGCCGCCAGTTCGTCGCCTTGGGTCGTGCCGGCGCCGCCGAGGCCGTAGAGCGCCTCCGCCGCGCCGTCGCGGGCGTTGCGGATCACCGGCGCCGGCGTCTTGCCGGCGGCGATGTCGGCGAGCTCGCTGGCGATCAGCGGATGGTTCGGGATCAGCTTGCTGAAGTCGGCGAAGACCGTCTTTGCCGCGTCGATCTGGCCGTGACGCAGAAGGAAGCGCGCGTAGACGTCGACGAGACGCAGCGTGTTCTTGTCGGCTTCGTAGGCCGCCTTGAGCCGGCGCTGCGCTTCAAAGCCGTTGCCGAGCATGTCGGCGATGAGCCCGGCGTGATAGTCGCGGAACACAGCGAGGCTTGGCTCGTGAATGTGGTCGAGCGTGTCGAGCGCGTGCCGCTGGTCGCCGGCGCCGGCGTAGCTCCACGCGGTGAGCAGCGTCGTCGTCACGTCATGCGCCTTGCCGGCGTCGCCGGCGGCAAGCTGAGTGCGGGCGGCGGCGAATTGTCCGTCGGCGAGCGCGCGCGCGCCGAGCGCGAGCCGCGCCAGGCTGTTGGTGGGATCGCGGGCGACCAGCCGCTCGGCGAGCGGGAAACCATCCGCGACGTCGCCGGCGGCGAGCGCGGCGGCAAAGGCGCGCTCGGTGAGGTCGACATTGCGCGGATCTCCGCGCAGGGCCTCGCGCGAATAGACGGCGGCGGCGGCGGTGTCGCGATCGGCGCCGGCGACCAGCGCCGAGAGGTAATTTCCAGACTGGCTGCGGCCGATCTCGACCGGGGGAATGTCGGGGGTTGCGGCCGTGGCGCGCGCGGCGGCGACGCCGCCAAGCACGCCGCCGGCGGCGATCAGTGCGCTCAACAGCGCCGCCCGGGCGCTAACCGGCGAGAAACGATCTGGCACGGAGCGGTGTTCCCTTGTGAAGCGCGGCCGGGCGCAGCCCGCCGGCCCGGCGCCGATGTGACGTTCTTACAGGAGAAACCTTCGACGGCAAACGTGGCCGTTTCGGGTCGCGCGTTGGCGTCGTTCACATGTCCTGGTAGTTCGGTCCGCCGCCGCCCTCCGGCGTCGTCCAATCGATGTTCTGCGCCGGGTCCTTGATGTCGCACGTTTTGCAGTGGACGCAATTCTGCGCGTTGATGACGAAGCGCGGATCCTTGCGATTGGCTTCGTCGCCATAGACGACTTCGTAGACGCCGGCTGGGCAATAGAGCCGCGCCGGCTCGCCGTAGCGGGGCAGGTTGTCGCGAATCGGAACCGCCGGATCGCGCAGCCGCAGGTGGACCGGCTGGTCTTCCTCGTGATTGGTGTTGGAGAGGAAGACCGACGACGGCTTGTCGAATGAGACCTTCCCGTCGGGCCTGGGGTAGACGATCGGCTTGACGGCAGCGAGCGGCTTCAGGGTGTCGCAATCGCGCTTGCCGTGCTTGACGGTGCCGAAAAGCGACCGGCCGAACCACTCGTTGGTGATCATGTCGAGCCCGCCGCAGGGCACGCCGACGGCTAGGCCAAACTTTGACCACAGCGGCTTGACGTTGCGCACGCGATAGAGATCGCGGCCAATGTCGGAGTCGCGCCACGACTCCTCGTACTCGCTGACCTCGTCGCCGCTGCGACCGGCGGCGAGCGCCGCGTGGATCTTTTCCGCCGCCAGAATGCCCGACAGCATCGCGTTGTGCGATCCTTTTATGCGCGGCACGTTCATGAAGCCGGCGGCGCAGCCGACCAGCGCGCCGCCGGGAAAGACCAGCTTCGGCGCCGATTGCCAGCCGCCCTCGGTCAGCGCGCGCGCGCCGTAGGACAGACGCTTGCCGCCTTCGAACGTCTTGCGAATCAAAGGGTGGGTCTTGAAGCGCTGGAATTCGTCGAACGGCGACAACGTCGGGTTCCGGTAGTCGAGATGGACGACGAAGCCGACGGAGACCAGTCCGTCGTCGTAGTGATATTCGAACGAGCCGCCCGAAGCGCCGCGGCCGAGCGGCCAGCCAAGGCTGTGCTGCACCAGCCCGGGCTGGAACTGCGACGGCTCGACCCGCCAGATCTCCTTCAGGCCGATCGCATATTTCTGCGGTTCGCGTCCGTCGGCGAGCTTGAAGCGGGCGATCGCCTGCTTGCTCAGCGAGCCGCGCGCGCCTTCGGCGAGCAGAACGTATCGGCCGCGCAACTCCATGCCGCGGGTGAAGCCCGACTTCGGCTTGCCGTCGCGGCCGATTCCCATGTCGCCGGTCGCGACGCCGACGACCTCGCCGTTCGCGCCGTAAAGCAGTTCGGCGGCGGCGAAGCCGGGATAGATCTCGACCCCGAGCGCTTCGGCGCGGCCGGCCATCCAGCGCGTCACTGCGCCGAGCGATCCGATGAACTTGCCGTGGTTGCTCATCAGCTTCGGCATCATGAAATTCGGCAGCGGCACGCCGCCTGACGGCCCGAGCAGCAGGAAGCGATCGCTCGCGACTTCCGTCTTCAGCGGTCGGTCGGAATCGTTGCGCCAGTCCGGCAGCAGCCGGTCGAGGCCGATCGGATCGAAGACCATGCCGGAGAGGATGTGCGCGCCGACCTCGGAGCCCTTTTCGACCACCAACACCGAGAGGCCGGCGTCCAGTTCCTTGAGCCGGATCGCCGCGGCCAGGCCGGCCGGGCCGGCGCCGACAACGACGACGTCGAATTCCATCGCCTCGCGCGCCGGAAGTTCGTCTTCTCCCGCCATCTTCTCTTGTCTTCCCGTCTTGGCGCGGTGCGGCCCGCGCCGCCCAGAAACGCGGACCTTACTTGCGCATATCGCCGGCCATTGTCGATCCCCCCTTCGTCGACTGCAACCGACATGCTAGAAGCCGCGATCTCCTTCGCGCCCATTTGGCCATGGCCTCTTCCCGTCGATCAACGCCACTCACCGCGGCCGCCGCCGCCGAGACTCTGCGCTGGTGGATCGAGGCCGGCGTCGATCTCGCGCTCGACGAGAACCCGCACGACCGCTTCGCCGAAAGCGCGACGCCGGTCCCGCGCCGCGCGCCGGCGGCAATCGCCCCGCCGGCGGTTTCCTACGAATCGCGGCCCGCGCCCGCCGCCGCAGTCGCCCCCGACGACGCGGCGCGATCGGCGCGCGACCGCGCCGAATCCGCGGCCTCGCTCGATGAATTGCGCGCCGAGCTAGAACGATTCGACGGCTGCGGGTTGAAGGCGACCGCGACCCAGCTCGTCTTCGCCGACGGCGCGCCCGGCGCGCGGATCATGTTTGTCGGCGAAGCGCCGGGCGGCGACGAAGACCGTATCGGCCGGCCGTTCGTTGGGCGCGCCGGCCAGTTGCTCGACCGCATGCTCGCGGCGATCGCGCTCGACCGCACGCAGGTGTACATCGCGAACGTCGTGCCGTGGCGGCCGCCGGGCAATCGCACCCCGACGCCGCAGGAGACGGCGGTGTGTCTGCCGTTCATCCGCCGTCAGATCGCGCTGTCTGCGCCGCGGCTGCTCGTCTGCCTCGGCGGCTCGGCGACCCAGACGCTGCTTGGCGTCAAGGACGGCATCACCCGCGCGCGCGGCGTCTGGCGCGAGTACCAGGGCGACTACGGCGCGCCAATCCCGGCTCTGGCGATGTTCCACCCCGCTTATCTCCTGCGCACCCCCGCCGCGAAGCGCCAGGCCTGGGCCGATCTGCGCAAGCTCAGGCAGGCGATCGACGCGCTCGACGGAGCCTCGTCGCCGCCTTGACCGTTGCGACAAGTTCCGCGGCGACGAGATCGAACGGCTCGAATGCGCGTTCGGCGCGGGCCAGCACCACCGCGCCTTCGGCCGCCGAGACGAGCGTCGCGGCGAGTCGCGCCGCGTCGCCTGCATCGACGCCGCCCTCGGCGAGTCGCGCCGCCAGACGTTCGCGCCAGGCGCGGAAGATCGCGGCGGCGGCGTCGATCTGCGCCGGCGTTTCTGCGGCGACCGTCACGGCGGCCACTGCGCAACCGCCGCCAAAGTCGGTGAAGGCAAGCACCTTGCGCCAAATTGCGAAGAACGCCTCCGCGACCTCCGGCGCCGGCTTGCCCGCCACCGCGTCAAGCGCCTGCGTCACCCGCTCGCTCGCGGCGCCGAGCGCCTCGAGCACCAGCTCGGCCTTGCCGCCAGGGAAGTGGTGATAGAGCGATCCGCGCGGCGCGCCCGAAGCCTCCAGCACTTCCGCGAACGAGGCGCGCTGCAGCCCCTTGCGCGCCAGCGCCAGCGCCGCCTCGCGAATCATGCGCTGTTTCACGCCGTCAGCCACAAGGGCCCCCTTGACTATGACGATTATCATAATTACCGACTATGATGCTCGTCATAGTCAACGCGGAGTCTCGTCCATGCCGATGATCGACATTTACGCCGTCGCCGGAACCTTCGGCGACCGCCACAAGCTTGCGCAAGAGGCCGCGACAATCGTCAAGGGGGTCGAGCGTGTCCCCGATATCGCGATGTTCCGCCAAAACACTGCGGCCTTTGTCCACGAGCTTCCCGCCGGCGCCATTTCCAATGTCGACGGCGACGACAGATACGTCCGCGTACAGGTGCTGACAAATGCTGGCGCGCTTGATCGGGAGAAACAGATGGCGGTGACGCGCCAACTGACCGACCTCGTCGCCGCCGCGGCGGGCGACCCGACGATCGCAAATCGGACATGGGTGCTGCTGACCGAAGCGATCGAAGGCGGCTGGGGCTTGTGGGGCCAAGCCCATTCCAACGCCGATCTGGTCGCCGCCGCGCGCGCCGAGATCGCTCGCGCCAAAGGCTGACCCGGCGCGAACTTCGTCGTACGTCAACGAACGCCGACAAAGTGCGCGGCGTCGCGCCGACCTCGACACGGCGCCCGCGCGCTGGCCCGATCGAAGCAGTTGGGCTAGCTTCTCTCCGAACCGCCGGGCCTCCAAGGCTCGGCGCCTGGCGTCGATAGGGGGAGGCGCGTCGTGCTGCAGGGATTGAAATCGGGCGCCGCGCTGGCGCTGGCGTGCGCCGTCGCAGGCTGCTCGTCGTTCGACTTCGGCAATTGGGGTTCGTCGCCCGCGCCCGCGCCGACGCCTCAGGCGCCGGCGGCGATGTCGTTCAAGATCGCGCCGCCTGACCCCCTGATCGGCAAGTGGGGCCTCGCCTCCTACCGTGACGAGAAGGATCGCGCCCGCACCGAGAAGATGGCGCGTGTCCAGTGCAAGAACCCCTATGTCATCGCCAAGGGTCCGACCGATGGCGTAATGATGCACGTCGCCGACGATCCCGATGAGCACGAACTCGCGCTGAAGAAGGGCGCCGACGGCAAGACGTATCTCGGCTTCAACGCGCCGCCCGGCGATCCGGCGGATCGCGAGGTCGTCGAAATGAAGCCGAAGCTGCTGGTGATGAAATTCGTCGACCCCGACGCCAACAGCCGCTACGGAACGTTCGTCTATGTGAGGTGCTGAGCGGCGAGGAACGGCGCCGCCGCTGCATTGAGCGGCGTGAAGACGGGAGCGACCGAACATGCGACGCGACAAGGCGGCGATCGAACTACGGAGTCGCGCGCGAGGGATCGCCCTCCGCTGCGGGCTACTGATGGTCATGCTGGGGTCGGCGCCGGTTCGCGCGACCCCTCCGGACGTTGTCACGATGGACATTGGCGACGAGCCCGGCCGTGTTTCGACCGAGGAAGTCCGCATCGAGGACGGTCCGTTCGCGCGGCAACTGGTGTTCTTTCGCAGCGCCGAGACGCCGGGCACGCTGGTCATCTCGACGGCTGATCGCTTTCTCTATGTGGTTCTCGGCAATAACCGCGCGCTGCGCTACGGCATCGGCGTCGGCCGCGATGGCTTCCAGTGGTCGGGGCTGGTGAAGATCTCGCGCAAGGCCGAGTGGCCCGATTGGACGCCGCCGCCTGAGATGATCGCGCGCCAGCCCTATCTGCCGCGCTTTATGGCCGGCGGCCCTGGCAACCCGATGGGCGCGCGGGCGATGTATCTCGGCTCGACCGTCTATCGCATCCACGGCACCAATCAACCGGAAACGATTGGCGAGGCGGTGTCGTCCGGCTGTTTCCGGCTCGCCAATGGCGACGTCATCGACCTCTATTCGCGGGTCGACGTCGGCGCCAAGGTCATCATCCGCCAGGCGACGCAGCTCTAAGCCCGCCCGGTCGCATAATTCTTGGAGGGGGCATGGCGTTCTCTTTCACGCGCTTGGCGACGGGACTGGCGGCGCTCGGCGCAGTGTTCGTCGCTTTCGCCGCTGAGGCCGGCACGCTCGATATGGTCAAGCAGCGCGGCGCGTTGATCTGCGGCGTCAGCGAAGGGCTGGGCGGGTTCTCCGACCGCGACGCTTCAGGCGCCTGGAACGGCTTCGACGTCGATTTCTGCCGCTCGGTCGCCGCCGCCGTGCTCGACGATCCGCAAAAGGTGCAGTTCGTTCCGCTGTCGACCGTCGAGCGCTTCGACGCGCTGCGCGCAGGCAAGGTCGACGTGCTGTCGCGCAATTCGACCTGGACCTTCGAGCGCGAGGCGGGGCAGGGGATCCTGTTCGCCGGCGTCGACTACTACGACGGCCAGGCCTTCCTGGTCGTGCGCCATTCGAGCGTCACGTCGGCGCTGGAACTCGGCGGCGTCACCGTCTGCGTGCAGGACGGCACGACAACGCGCGCCAACCTGGCCGACTTCTTCAAGGCGAATTCGATGACCTATACGGAGGTCATCGTCGCTGGCCCCAGTGAGGCGATCGCCAAGCTCGAGAGCGGCGGCTGCGACGTCTACACGACCGACCAGTCGGCGCTCTATATCGTGCGGCTCGGCATGAAGAAGCCGTCCGAGGCGGCGATCCTGCCCGACGTGATCTCGAAGGAGCCGCTCGCTCCGGCGGTGCGCGCCGACGACGTCGCCTGGTTCAACGTCGTCAAGTGGACGCTCTCCGCGCTGATCGACGCCGAGGAACTCGGGGTCGGCAAGGCGACGCTCGACCAAGGGATGCAATCGCAGAAGCCGGCGGTGCGGCGGCTGCTTGGCGTCGAAGGCGATTTCGGTGAGAGTCTCGGGCTCACCAACGACTGGGCGCGGCGCGCCATTCGGGCGGTCGGCAACTACGGCGACATGTTTGAGGCCAATCTCGGCGCTCGCTCGCGCTACGCAATTCCGCGCGGCCTCAACCAACTTTGGGAGAACGGCGGCATTCTCTATGCGCCGCCGCTGCAGTAGGGTCGCTCCGCCTTCGCCACGCTGTGGTCAGTTGCTTCGGCCGCGCGAGCCCGGCGGCGAAGACATTTGTTCTCGTCGGCCCGGCGGGCCCGCCCTCACTCCGCGTAGTCGGCGGGGTCGAAGATGCGCTTGGTCGAACAGAACTCGCAGGTGACGCCAATCATGCCGTCGTCGCCGACCATCGCGCTGCGCTCCTCGGCCGAGAAATTCTGCAGCATCTCGTCGATGCGCTCGGCCGAGCAGCGGCACGCGTCGGCGAGCGTTTTTGGCGCGAACACCTTGACGCCGCGCTCGTTGAACAGCCGGAACAACAGCCGTTCGCTCGACAGCGCCGGGTCAATCAACTCGTGGTCCTCGGTCGTCGCAGCGCGCGACTTGGCTTCGACCCATTCGTCGTCCTCCGGCGTATCGTCGAGCTCCGTTCCTGGCGGCGCGTCGCCGGGATCGAGATCGGCGCGGCGCAAGCGCTCGGGCGAGTCCGGCAGGAACTGCGTCAGCAGGCCGCCGGCGCGCCATTCGACGCCGCCCGGCGTCACGCTCTGCCCGACGGCGAGCCGCACCAGCGTCGGAATCTGCTCGGAGCGGTCGAAGTAAGAATGGGCGGCCTCCTGCAAGTCTTGCCCCTCCAGCGCGACGACGCCTTGGTAGCGTGACAGGTCGCCGCCGGGATCGACGGTAAAGGCAAGGTAGCCATCGCCGAGCAGCGCGCCGGCGCCAGCCGAGGCGGGCATCGCCGCCAGCGCCGTCGCGTCGAAGCGCGCCAGCGCGCGCAGGTTCGAGGGCGCGTCGAAGTCGACCAGTAGCATGCCGACCGGGCCAGCGGTCTTCGTCTGCAACTGAAAGCGGCCCTCGAGCTTGAGCGAGGCGCCGAGCAGCACCGCCAGCGTCGCCGCCTCCGCGAGGAGGCGGCTCACCGGCTCGGGATAATCGTGCCGCTTGATGATGGCGTCGATCGCCGGTCCGAGCCTCACCACCCGGCCGCGCGTGCTCAGACTCTCGACCGCATACGGAAGGACGATGTCGTCGGCGCCGACGTCGGAGACTTCGCGGGCCGCCTCGCTCATGCTTCGAGCGCTCCTAGACACCAGGCGAGGACGCCTTTCTGCGCGTGCAGCCGGTTCTCCGCCTCGTCGAAAACCACCGATTGCGGTCCGTCGATCACTTCGTCGGTCACCTCCTCGCCGCGGTGGGCCGGCAGGCAGTGCATGAAGATCGCGTCAGGCGCGGCGCAGCGCATCAGTTCGCGATTGACCTGGTAGGGGGCGAGCAGATTGTGCCGGCGGCGGCTTTCCTTTTCGTCCCCCATCGACACCCAGCAGTCGGAGATCACCGCCGTCGCGCCGGCGACCGCGGCGGCCGGGTCGTCCCGCATGACGACGTCCGCGCCGCCGGCCTTGGCGGCGGCGATACGCTCGGGCGGCGGCTGCAGCTCTTTCGGGCAGGCGATGTCGAGCTGGAAGCCGAAACGCTGAGCGGCGTCGATCCACGACGACAGCACGTTGTTGTAGTCGCCGCTCCAGGCGACCTTGCGGCCTTCGATCCGGCCGCGATGCTCCTCGAACGTCATCAGGTCGGCCATCACCTGGCAGGGATGCGAGCGCTTGGTCAGGCCGTTGATCACCGGCACGCTGGCGTAGCGCGCCAGTTCGTCGAGATCGGCGTGGCTCAAAATACGGATCATGATTGCGTCGACGTAGCGCGACAGAACGCGCGCGGTGTCGGGGATCGATTCGCCGCGGCCGAGCTGCATCTCGGCGCCCGTGAGCATGATCGTCTCGCCGCCAAGCTCGCGCATCGCCAGATCGAACGAAACGCGGGTGCGGGTCGACGGCCGGTCGAAGACCAGCGCCAGCGTCTTGCCGGCGAGCGGACGGAACGAGGGCTTCTCGCCCTTGGTCCGCTTGCTCTTCATCGCTTTCGCCGCCTCGATGATGGCGCGCAATTCGTCGCCCGAATAGTCGAGCAGGTCGAGGAAATGGCGCCGCCGCGCGCCAAGCGCTGCAGTCGGGATCATGCGTAGGCGCCTTTCTTGACGGGCGCCGGGGACGCTTCGAGGTCGGCGCAAGCTTCGTCGAGCCGCCGCACGCCCTCGGCGAACTCCTCCTCGCTGATGATGAGCGGCGGCAGCAGCCGCACGACGTTGTCGCCGGCCGGAATGGTCAGCAGCCGGCGGCGACGCGCCGCTGCGGCGAAGTCCTGCGGCGACACGTTCAGCTTCAGGCCGAGCAACAGCCCTTCGCCGCGGACCTCGGCGATCACGTCGGGATGGCGGTCCTTGAGCTCGGCGAGCCGCTGGCGCGCGTAAACGCCGAGCCGCGCGACGCGCTCGACGAACCCGTCCGCTAGGATCTCGTCGAGCACCGCGTTGCCGACCGCCATCGCCAGCGGATTGCCGCCGAAGGTCGAGCCGTGGACGCCAACGGTCAGGCCGCGCGCCGCGTCTGCGGTCGCCAGGCACGCGCCCATCGGGAAGCCGCCGCCGATGCCCTTGGCGATCGTCATGATGTCCGGCGCCGCGCCCGAATGCTCATAGGCGAACAGTTTGCCGGTGCGGCCGACGCCGGTCTGGACCTCGTCGTAAATCAGCAGCAGGCCGCGCGCGTCGCACAAGGCTCTCAACCCGCGCAGGAACGCCGCCGGGATCGTCTTGACGCCGCCCTCGCCTTGAATCGGCTCGATCAGGATCGCTCCAGTTCCCGGGCCGATCGCCGCTTCGACGGCGGCGACGTCGGTGACCGGAATCTGGTCGAAACCATCGACCTTAGGGCCGAAGCCTTCGATGTACTTCGCCTGACCGCCGGCGGCGATCGTCGCCAGCGTGCGGCCATGGAAGGCGCCCTCGAAGGTGAGGATGCGGTATTTCTCCGGATGGCCGTCGATCGCATGACGCCGGCGCGCCATCTTGATCGCCGCCTCATTGGCCTCGGCTCCGGAATTGGTGAAGAAGACGAGATCGGCGAAGGTCGCGTCGGCGAGCCGCCGCGCCAGCCGCTCGCCGTCGGGTATCTGGAACAGGTTGGAGGTGTGCCAGAGCTTGCCGGCCTGCTCGGTCAAGGCCGCGACGAGGCGCGGATGCGCATGGCCGAGCGCGTTGACGGCGATGCCGGCGCCGAAGTCGAGATATCGCTCGCCCGTCGTCGCCGTCAGCCAGCAGCCTTCGCCGCGCTCGAAGGCGACGTCGGCTCTCGCGTAGACCGGAACGATGGCGGAAGACATCTCTTTAGGTCCTCTCTTGTCTGCGTCTCTTCGTCAGGAATTCCGCGCCGCTCGCAGGCGGGGCAAAAATGAAAACGCCGCCCCGTAGGGGACGGCCTCTGACGCGCCAATCATAGAAGAAGCGCGCCACTCAGGTCAATTCGCTGCGTCGGAGCGTCGCGTCCGCAAAAACTTGTGCGGCGCTAATCGTTTGATCCGACTCGCGATCCGCGCCTGCGCGCCTCGCCGCGCGTTCACGGCTGGGGAAAAACGCGGGATAGCGAGCGCTCCGACTCTTGCGCAAGATTCAACGCATAGTGTAATTTTGCTTCCAGACGCCACGACATGTCGTGGTCCGACCTTCACGAGAGCGTTTCGGCGCGTAGGGGCTTGCCAGCGTGGCTGGACAGGCGGCGACGGGGGATTCGGCCAGTTCAATTTTCGGCGGCGGTACCGGCTGACAGCCGGCCGCGCGGGGCGCCTATAAGCGAGGCCAACGATGTCTTGGACGGATGATAGAGTGGAGCTGCTGCGGCAATTGTGGCTCGACGGCAAGAGCGCGAGCCAGATTTCGGCCCAACTCGGCCATGGCGTGACCCGTAACGCCGTCATCGGCAAGGTCCACCGCCTCGGCCTCGCCGGCCGCGCCAAGTCGCCAAGTTCGGCGGCGTCGCCGCCGCGGGTCGCATCAGCGCCGCGCATGTCGCCGCGCCCCGCCGCGAGCAGCGCCCGCACCGCGGTGCGCGGCGCGACCGCGCTGGCGCTCGCGACCGAGCCAGCGCTCGACACCCGGCCGGTGTTCCAGGAGGACGACGTCGTTGTCCCGATGTCGCTCAGGGTGACGATCATCGATCTCAAAGAGGCGATGTGCCGTTGGCCGCTCGGCGATCCGACCTCGGCCGACTTCCGCTATTGCGGGTCGCCGGCGGCGAGCGGACCCTACTGCACTCACCACGGTAAGCTCGCTTACCAGCCGGTCCAGGACCGACGCCGCGAACGCGAGCGCGAACGGCGCACCCTGCTGCTGCGCTGACCCGCCGCGCTGTGCTGTAGGCGCGATCACGGATCGCGCCGGACGCGGCCAGCGGCCGCGTCTACGGTCGGCCCTGTTACGCCTTGCCGTAGGTCTCGTCGAACGAATAGCCGGTGCCGCGCACGGTGCGGATCGGGTCGCGCTCGCGACCGCGCGACAACGCCTTGCGCAGCCGGCCGACGTGGACGTCGACGGTGCGCTCGTCGATCTCGACCGACTGGCCCCACACGCCGTCGAGCAACTGGGCGCGCGAGAAAACGCGGCCGGGCCGTTCGAGCAGATACTCCAGCAGCCGGAACTCGGTCGGGCCGAGGTGGATGTCGCGCGCGCCGCGGCGCACCCGACGGGTTTCGCGATCGAGGTCGAGATCGCCGGCGCTGAGTTTTTCGGCGATCCGCTCCGGCCGGCTGCGTCTCAGCAGCGCCCGCACCCGCGCCATCAGTTCGGGCAGCGAGAACGGCTTGACGACATAGTCGTCGGCGCTGACCGATAGCCCGCGCACCCGCTCGACCTCCTCGCCGCGCGCGGTGAGCATGATGACCGGCAGGGTCTTGGTCGTCTCGCGCGCGCGCAGCCGACGGCAGATTTCGAGGCCCGACACGCCCGGCAGCATCCAGTCGAGGATGACGAGGTCGGGCGGCGACTCGACGAGGCGCAGCTCGGCCTCGTC
>Ga0181522_10000893_pt1 | contig 19662 bp, 22 predicted proteins | sample PEATcosm2014_Bin_27_FD_121103 | JGI IMG/M metagenome (GOLD analysis project Ga0181522, IMG submission 121103) | Peatland microbial communities from MTU Mesocosm Facility, Houghton, MI, USA - PEATcosm2014_Bin05_10_metaG | ecosystem: Environmental > Terrestrial > Soil > Wetlands > Peat | place... | reverse complement strand
TGCCTTGTACACCACTCCCATGCCGCCTTCGCCCAGCTTCTCGATAATGCGGAATTCCCCAATCTGCTGGCCTACCAAAACTCACAACCTTTCTGAGTAGTGGGCTACTTTGCCTTTGTCATTCCGAGGGCTTTTTTGCCTTTGTCATTCCGAGCGCTACTTTGCCTTTGTCATTCCGAGCGCCTTTTTTCTGGCGCGAGGAATCCGCTTTTCCAGTGCTGGACCCTAAGGCCGCCGCTAAAGCAGCCCACTCCCAGCTTTTCTATGCAACTTTCACAATCTGGACTGTAATGTTGTCGTGCCCCCCGCGCGATTTCGCGGTTTCGATCAGTTGCTTGCATGCCTCGCCCGGCTCGCCCTGCCGCGCCATCTTCCCTATCTCATCGTCACTCACTAAATCGTGCAGGCCATCCGAACACAATAGAAGAATGTCGCCCGTCAGCAGCGGTATGGGCTCGCTGGGGAATTCCGCCGCTACCGATTCTCCCACGCCCATCGCGTCCGTCAACACGTGATAGTCGGGATGTTGCTTGGCCTCTTCCGGACCCAACAATCCCTCTTCCACCATGCGCCCAGTCACGGTTTGATCGCGAGTCAGGCGCTTTACTCCGGAGTCGCGCAGCAAATATAGTCGCGAGTCCCCGACGTGCCCATAATAAAGATGTCCATCGCGTAGCACCGCGGCGGTGCAGGTGGTGCCCATGCCGGTATATTCCGGATGCTCGCGCGCAAAGTTCCGGATCGCCTGATGGGCCGCGCCCAGCGCATCGGCCAGCGCGAGTTCAGGGTCGTTGATCTCGCTGTTCACATAAGTGTCGCGCAGCACATCCACCGCGATTCCACTGGCGAACTCCCCGCCTTCATGCCCGCCCATGCCATCGGCGACCACCACCAGCCTGCCCTTCTTCTGAAATTGTTCTTCGCTTTCCGGTTCGGCGTAGCAGTAGGAATCCTGGTTATTTTCCCGCTGGCAGCCCACGTCTGTAAGGTTGCCCAGCTCAATCCCCGGGCGAATTTTCATCTCGCCCGCGGCCCCCGACAAATTGTTAGCAGCCGCATCATAGACATTTGAATTTCAACAGCATCTCTCCCGCACGGATCACGTCGTTATCGTGTAACTCCTCGCGCGCCACAGATTCCGTGCCGTCGTTGAGGTAAGTTCCATTGCTGGAATCGAGATCGATCAGGAAAAACTTTCCATCCTTGTACCGCAGGCTGGCGTGCTTGCCTGAAACTGTCGGATCGCTCAGGTGAACATCCGCCTCGGGCGCCGAGCCCAGTATGTTCTGGCCGTCGCGCACTCGGAAATCCTCGCCCTTTTGCGTCCCGCTCATTGCCACCAGCCAGCCCACAACCGGAGGCCGCTTCTGGTCTGAAATGAGCACAGTCTTTCTGGGGCCCGGCGCCGGGACGGTGACTGGCGTGGCCGCAGGCGCCGTGGCCGTATCCACGCGCGTCTTCCCTACTGAGGGCCCGAGGCTCGCATATCCAGTCTTCTGGCAGAAAGGACATATCTCCCAGGCGTCTTCCATTTGATGTCCATTAGCGCAAAATTTCGACATTAAAGCTTCCTCCGAATCCATCTGTAAACGCCGGCGTCGGCAATGCGACGTCACAAGACCGGCATTTGAAAATCAGCGCCGAGTCCAAAAAGCCTGCCCCGGCTGAATGCTGAATGCTGAATGCTGAGTGCTGAATGCTAATTGCCAAGTGCTAAATGCCAACTGCAGTCCCGCCGCACCTACGCGTTGAAATAAGTAAATGCCGATCCTTTGTGGCCCAGAAAAACCCGATCGCCATTGCGCAGTCCCATTTTGCTGATGCGCGGCGAATCCGCGGAATTCACGTACGTGCCATTGGTCGATCCTTTGTCGATCACCACAATGTTTCCATCCGCCGGAACCACCCACGCATGTTGCCCCGAAATCGAATCGTCCTGCAGTACCACCGAACACGTGCCGGAATCGCGTCCAATCCACACCCCGTCTTTGCCGATGGGGAACGTACGTCCAGAAAGCGAACCGGAAGTGAACTGGATGCGGCCAAAACTCCCCGCTGCTCCCGCCCCTGCGCCTGCGCCGACTTTCGCCGCGGGCTGCACCGCGGGCTGTACCGCCGGTTGCGCCGCTGGTTTCGCAGCGCCTGACCTGTTCATGGCCACCCAGACGCCTGCCCCAATTAAAATAATGGCCAGCAATCCAAGGATCGGCCACGGGCCGGCGGTCTCGGTCAGTTTGTCGTACCAGCTCATCCTGTCGACACAGGCCACGGCGGCCGAGTGGAAGCGCTGCACATCCTTCAAGTCGGGCACAATCTGCGAAACATTGTCAAATTCGCTGATGGCGCGGTTGCACTTACCTTGATCGTACAGATCCAGCGCACTCGCCCAATGGCGGTTGAAAGCACCCGATTCCGGAGAGGCGCCAGCCTGCCGCACAAACTCCATCGCCGTGTCGATCGGCACAATGAATGCGAACCCCTGCGCTTCCACCGCGCTCATGGTGGCCAGACCGATCGCTTCCCCCTGATCATTGAACGCCGGTCCGCCACTGTTGCCATGGAAGATGTTCACATCCGACTGGAGCAGCGGCGTGCCAATATTTTCCACCTTCAAGGCCGAGATGTGGCCATCGTTCGCGGAAGGTTCCAGCGCCGATTCCATGCTGAGTATCTGCTGGGCAGACTCGGTACCCCAAGCCGCGGCCGTCGCTGGATAGCCCACCACCATGATCGAATCCTGCAGCCGCACGTTGCTCGACTTGCCCAGTGGAACCGTCGGCAGGTTCTCGGCCGGAATCTTCAGCACAGCCACATCCTTGCCGCCGAGATCGTTGGGTGGGCTGAATTGCACAACATCAGCCGGATAGCTCTTGCCGTTCTGGAGGTACACCTTAATGACCGGCTGGCCCTCAACTACAGGCAAGTGCTGCTCCGCTATGCCGGCGAGCTGGGCGTATTCCGCTTCTGTCAGTTTTCGCCCGATTCTCTCTTGGATAATTGCCCGGACCTCGCCCTTTTGCCATGCACGGACGAACTCCACCAGTAATTCCTTCTGCAGAGCCTTCTGGGCGGGAGCGTTGTTCACCGCGGCATCCGCCACCACATGACCGTTGGTAAGAAGATAACCATCCGGCCGGAACAGGAATCCGCTGCCCACCGAGCCGTGTGGTCTATAAAATTCTAGAGGGGTCCCGGGAAACCACTTAACCTTCAGTTCCGCATCCACCAGCACCACTGCGGGCTTCAGTTCCAGTGCCTTTTTTTCTTCCGGCTTAAGCTGCCCAGCCCACAGTAAATTCCCCACAGCCGATCCCAAAACGATCGCCATCAAAACTACGGTTTTTCTCATTGCTATCCACCTCCGGAAAAAGGCGCGCCGCCGGGTAGAACTCAACCACTCCCGTGCCCGGCCCTATGGTGGGGGAATACCGTCGCCGGACTTTTATTGGATTACTGCGATTTTCTACTTTGGCGCCATCGACCTTGCCGTCTGCGGGCGTAGACGTTCGCACGTGCCGCCCGCCAACGGTGCCCAACAAATTAGTCCAGTCAACCGGAAATGTCAAAACAAACCTTGTCGGGAACGTTTAATTTCGCGCAAGGCGATTTTGCCGGGAACGGTCGGCCTTGAAACTCGTCGAACACAAAAAAAAGATAAAAACGGAAAGGAGCGGCGAAACACGACAGGCCTCGAAAAAAAGATGCATGGGTCTCTAACTAGGCCAAGGCGGCCCGCCGAGGTCCTACCGCTTGCTCGTTCTAGATCGTTTGGAAGGTGTAATTTGCTCTAAAGATTGGCGAAGCAGGCTTTGAGCATTGGGAAGCTTATTGGTCCACCGATTCCAGAGTTCGGCCCTCTGGGATTCAAGCCGGGCTGCATCATCGATTTTTCCGGCTCGGCGCAGAAGGTCGGCGAGGGCAGTCCAGGTCCGCGAAATACAGGTGGCGTCGCGCAAATCATCATTTAGTTTCGGTCCCCACGCCGTAAGCTTCTCCAATAGTTGCTGATAAACATCAATCGCCTTCTGTGTCTGGCCGGTTTCCGAATAGTGGTCCGCCTGCGCTTGCAGCGCGTGATAAGCATCCGACATCGGTTCGATTTTCTCCGCCGGATATACTTTTGCCTCGCTCAGCAGTTGAAACGCGCGGTCAATTCGCTGCTGCGCCTCCCCCTTGCTGCCCATCCAGCGCACTGGATAGGACGAAGCGGCCAGCAACTCGGCCTCATCCTGCTGCGTGCTCGAATTGGCCTTCGCCTCGCGTATTCGCGCCAGCGCCTGGTCATATACGGCCAAAGCTTTTGCGCGATCTTTATGCCGCAGAACGTTCCCCGCCTCTAAGGTATAAGTCGCTTCGCTGTGCCGGCTGAGGTAGTCGATAGCATCTTTCTTAGCCAGGTCTTCAGCGATATCAATTGCTTTTTGAAAAGAGAGCAATGCCTCATCACTTCGGCCGAGGCTGGGCTCAGCGTCGGCTCTGCCCAGGATCATGCCCTTTATAACCAGCGTACCTCCCAGATTGATGAGCAGCGCGGCGTGGCCGCCGGCCGCCTCCTCTTCTTGTAGTTCCACCGCCTGATTCGCGGTCTTGAGCGCGCCCTCTAGATCGCCCGACTGACGAAGAGTATCCGCCAGCACCGAATAGATGCTCCCCTGCGCGCGGTGCGCCGATTCCACAGGTTGAGCAATCTCCAGCGCGCGGCGCAGATCTCTTATGGCGTGGTCGAAATGCCGGCAGTTCGTTTCCACGTCGGCAACATTTTGATAGAAATAAACCATGCTGTACACATCACGAGGCTCGGCATTTCCCAGGCTTAGAAATCGCTCGATCAGAGAAGCGGCAGTGCTGGCGTAGGCCAACGAGTCCTCATGGCGCCCCTCAGTATCGGCCAGCACCATGCGATCGTGAGCGATGGTCGTGGCAATGAGCAGCGCCCGCCGGTTTTTCCCGTCATCGGCAAGAATCGGGTCGACGAACCTGGATGCCTGGTTAAGATTCTCCTTCGCCTCGGCAAACTGCCCCAGGTTTGGTGAAGTCGGATCCCCCTGCGCATGCGCCACCCTTACATACGCAAAGGCGATGTCCAACGCCAGCTCTTTGTCGATATGGCCTTGCCTCTCGAGCGATCGCAGATATTGAAGCGAATCCGAAACCATTTGCATTCGAACTTTGCTGGCGCCCGGTAAACCCCGGATCCTGGCATCGACATCAATGAATCGATTCGCCAGTTGGTGGACCTGCGCAAAGCGCTGCTCGGCAATTTTTCGTTGCCGGTTGGCTACGTACAGCCCCGTCGAGAGGCTGGCGATTACCAGAACCAGCGCGCTCGCGCCCAGCACAACCGGCGCCCGGTTTCGCAGCATGAATTTGCGGGCGCGATACCAGAAACTGTCAGGCCGGGCGCTGATCGGCTGATGGTTGAGGTAGCGCGACAGATCATCCGCCAACGCCGTGACCGAGCCGTAGCGCTCGGCCGGGTTCTTCTTCAGCATCCTCCCGACGATCGTGTCGAGATCTCCCCGCAGCTGACGACGCAGCTTTTCTGCAGTAGCGCCGCGATTGTTCGCAGCTGCATCATCCCCGGCGACCGCATCCGAGAGCCGCACCGGTTCATTCTCGATCACCGCTTTGACCAGCGCAGCCGCAGAATAAGGCCCCGGCCCGGCCGGGTGCTTTCCAGTCAATAGCTCGTATAAAAGAACGCCCAGCGAATAAATGTCGGTTGCGGTCGTGACCGGCTGGTCCGAGAGCTGCTCGGGCGCGGCATACTCGGGAGTCATCGCCGACCCTCCCTCGCGCGTAAGCAAAGTGGGAGCGCCGGTCTCACCTTCTCCCTCTAAAAGCTTGGCGATGCCAAAGTCGAGAAGTTTGACTTCTCCGGCCGTCGTCACCAGTACATTGGGGGGTTTAATGTCACGATGAACGATAAGGTGGGCATGGGCGTGCGCCACTGCCGCCAGCACATCGAGAAAGAGTCGGATACGGCCATTCACGTCCAGCTTGCGTCGGTCGCAATACCGGTCGATGGCAATGCCGTCCACATACTCAAGGACCAAATAGGGCTGGCCGCCGGCAGACACTCCGGCATCAAGCAACTCGGCGATGTTTGGGTGGGTGAGCCGGCCTACGATGGTGCCCTCGCGTTTGAAGCGTTCCTCCGCCGCAGGGCCGGCGAGAGCGATACTCACGAACTTGATGGCGGCGCGGCGCTCGAATCTGCCGTCGCTGCGTTCGGCCAGCCATACGATACCCATCCCGCCCTGGCCAATTCGAGAAATCAGCGTATAAGCGCCCAGGGTCTGGCCGGCTAGGGGATCCAGACGCCACGCAGATTTTTCCAGAAAAGCCTCATTCTGCAACTGCTGCTGCTCCGCGAGCAGCGCTTGCAGGGCCGACGCCAACTGCGAATCTTTCTCGCGAAGCGATTGCAACCAGCGCTGGCGCTCCTCCGGCACTATTTCCAGCGCCTCATCCAGGTACGGGCTTAAACGTCGCCACTGCTCAGGAGTAAGCGTTCTCATCGGCCTCTCACGAGGGCAATTCTGTCTGCAGCGTGCGGTGCAGATACAAGCGCGCCTTCTCCCACTTGCGCTGCACGGTGCGCTCTGAAATCCCTTCCATGTTGGCGATCTCGCTGAAAGAAAACCCGCAGAAAAACTTCAAATCCACAACTTGAGACAACGAGCTGTCGATCCCAGCCAGCTCATCCAGCGCGTCGCTTAACTCCATGAGTTCATGATCTCCAGCCGAGCCTTGCCCCACATCGGTGGTCAGCGCCGTGATCTCGAATTTCCCACCCCGCTTGACTGCCAGCCGGTTGCGAAGGTGGTCGATGATGAGTCCGCGCATCACGCGCGCGGCATAAGCCATGAATCGTGCTTGATCGGGAAAGGCATATTCTTGCTGCCCTGCCATATTGAGGTAGGCCTCGTGAATCAGCGTGGTCGCGCTAACCGTTGCCACACCTTGACGCGCCAGCTGAGATTTAGCCAGGCGGTGGAGTTCCGCATAGAGAAGGGAGAATAACTTGCTCGCCGAGGCTTGGTCGCCCCGCTCGGCCAGTTCGATCAGCTTGGAAATAGTGGCGTCGCCTTGCCCCATGACGTGCGCCTTTCACGTGGGCAAAAGCCTCTCTCATTTTCATTGAATAGTCAAGCTGTCACCGACCGCGGATTTTCAGCTTTTGTACTTTCTTTATCGTTGACAAGGCCTCGGAAACGGAAGTAAAAGTAATAGTTTGTAATATATCGAAGGCCATTAGCGTTACTCAGTAAGGTGATTTTCGAGGGGTAAACTCATGTACCGCGATGTCTCGACCATGTGGAACGCAGGTGTTCTACATGCCACGCTCCTGGGGCTTCTCCTGATTCTGGCGCAGTCACTTGCCGCACAAGTTGGTGCTGCCTACTATGTATCGACCAGCGGCAACGATCGCAATCCCGGCACGTTCGCCCTGCCATGGGCAACGCTCCAGCACGCGGCGAATTCAGCCAAGCCAGGCGACACCGTCTACGTCTTCGGCGGGGTCTACCACGAGTCCGTGAACTTTCCCCAGTCTGGAACAGCGCCGGCCCCGATTACCTTCGAGAACTATCCCGGGCAGACCGCGGTTATCGATGGGACCGGCGTGAGTTGCTGTTCGTCGAATGGAGTACAGGGTCTCATCAATATCGTGAACAAAAGCTACATCACCATCAGCGGATTTGAGATTCGCAATTACACGACCAGCAACGAAAACGACACTCCGACAGGCGTTTGGATCACCGGCTCGGGCACGGGAATTAAGATTCTGAATAATAGGGTGCACCGCATCACGACGACGTCAGAAAAAAATGGAAACGCTTTCGGTATCTCCGTGTACGGCACGTCGAAGGCTCCCATCACGCAATTGCTCATCAACGGCAACGACGTTTACGACCTGAGAACGGGGAACAGCGAATCAGTGAACGTGGATGGGAACGTTACTCACTTTGCCATCACCAACAATCTTGTTCACGACAATGACAACATCGGTATCGACGCGATCGGCTACGAAGGCGTGGGCCCCGTCGGCTACGACGAGGCCATGTACGGCGAGATCAGCGGGAACACGATCTATAACATCAGCGGAATAACCAATCCCGGCGAGGGCAATTCCTACGATGCCGACGGACTGTATTGCGATGGCTGCGCCTATGTCACGGTCGAGAGAAATGTGATCTTCCAGGTTGACTATGGCATCGAGACGACCAGCGAAAATCAAGTCTGTCAGAGCAATGGCACCGAGTGGTCAGGGGGAAATACCGGATCTGGAACCGCAGCCAAGGGCAAGTTTCCCTGTTATGGCAGGTATGTCACGGTGCGCAACAACATATTCTACAAAGCAAATTCCTGCGGCAACTCTATCGGCGGTTATGCGGCTGCAACCCGCGAGGGCGGTCCTAGCAATGGAGGAGGCAGCAGCTACCACGATGTCTTCGTCAACAACACCTTGTACGATAACGGGACTCAAGCGGGTAACAACAACGAAGGCACACCCAGCGGCGAATTCCAGATACAGTTTCAAGTGGGCAGCGCTCAAGGGAACATCTACGAAAACAACGTTCTCTATGTGGGCGCGCCGAATATTTGGATCAACAGCTTCGTCTCTTGCAGCTCAAGCTATCCGTGTCCCCCAGCAACGCTCAATTGGAACCTGTACAACTCGGATGCGGGTTACCTTGAAGGGACATCAATTTTGTGGGCAGGCGTGAGTGGCTACGAGAGTTTTGCAAAGTGGCAGAGTATAAGCGGAGAGGATGCAAACTCCCTGAACACCGATCCTCTCTTTGTCAATCTGGAAGGCACGCCCCCAAACTTTAGCACCATTCCTTCCTCGCCAACCGTGGGTGCCGGCGGAACCAGTCTCCCGTGCAGTGTTGGTTGGTGTGATCCCAATGGCACTTCACCCAACTCGATCTATGGCAGCACAGACTTTCTGGGAAATCCGCGGAGGCGTGGCTCGAAAATTGACATTGGCGCCTTTGAAAACACGGGAGTCGAAATCGCCAACTCGTTGACGGTGGATCTCACTTCGAAGAAGTACATTCTTCGGCCCGGTCAAGCCACTACTTTGACGGTCATGGTGTCCGCCATTCCTGGTGGCGGCGGTGTCCCCAGCGGTACAGTGGAAATTATGCGGGGCGCACACTCGCTGGGAATTCAACCGCTGCGACCGGTTAGCGCCACGGAGTCTGTGGCCAGTCTGCCGCTTCGCGCGTCGCAGCTCGAATCTGGCCCTAACAAGTTAACCGCAGTGTATTCGGGGAATGCGATCGCGTCGTGTTGTCCTAAATCAGGACCGCCAGTTACGGTCTACGGAAGTTCGACAGCACCGCCCATCACGGTGACGTTGCGCTAAATTGCTGAGGATGGGATTCGGTCTAGGAGCGAATCCGATTCTGGGCGTGTTGTCGGCAACCTTTCTCTTACCCAGGCCCAATTTGTCGCCCTGCTGGCTGGTCTACGTGGACCGGAGCACGCGCGTCCTCCTTATATCAACCATTTGATGGTGAACAGACTTCGTTCAGACGCCGCGAACACAAAGCTCTTAGTTGACGCTCTGAAGGATAACATTGGCTGCGCCGTTTCCGTGTTCGGGGAGCGCGGCGGCAGCTGGAGATTGCACGTGGATGATTTCGTTCCTCACCGCATACAGCACTAACTTGGCGATGGAATGAATACCAAGCTTCAACATAAGGTTGCTCCGGTGTGTCTCCGCTGTTTTCAGGGCGATGTTCAGGATCACAGCGACATCCCTGGACGTCCTGCCCTCAGCCAGGAGTTGCAACACCTCCCGTTCCCTCGGCGACAATTGGGGAACCTTGGCCGCGGGTGGATCAGTCGGACTTTTCTTCGACTGTATGCCGACAAGCAGATCGGATATCCGCACGCTGAAGACGCAGTTGTGCCGCTGCAGGGCCTCCACTGCTGCGGTCAGGTCGCTGGGCGCGTCGGACTTAAGAATCCAGCCTCGAACGCCTGCCTGCAGACAATCGCGGACTACTTTGTCGGAGTCCACGTCTGTGAGGACCAGTATTCTCTGGGCTGGATTGTCTTTCAGGATTTGTCGAGCCGCATCTACGCCATTCAGTTGCGGCATGCAAATGTCCAAAATCACAAGATCTGGTTTCAACTGCACGCATTTCTCCACCGCTTCCCGTCCGTCACCGGCCTCACCGCAGACCTCCCAGCCTTTACGGGAACCGATCAGCGAGCACAGACCCAAACGGAAAATCGGATGATCATCAGCCACCAGGATGCGAAATGCATTCATACTTTGCCCACCCTTCAAAAAACTATCAGGGCAGGTAGGGTGCGGTCTGAGCAAAATTGCTCACAGGCGGTAGGTTCTGGGTTTTAAAGATTTTTCTCGAAAATATGGGAAAAGCCGTGCAGCCAACAGAATCTGGCACTGTTCTAATGAGGGGTCGGAGTGGTGCGGTTTGGTCTGAAGTTGCGATTTTCGAAAGACTTGATCCGTTCCAACAGCTGTTTCGATTCTTCGACTAATTTCTCAGCCTGAGTAATCAAGAGGACAGTATTCCGGTTCAGTTCTGCGATCCCGCACCGCAATGCGCCCGACTCGTCATCATTTTGCGAAGCGGGGGTAATCTGCCTGGTGGTGATCAGCATCAGAATAAACCCTCGATTGTGAATCATCAGATTGCGTCGAGGATCGACGCCTCTGCAACTCGCCCCTGCCGTATGTAAACTGTCGCCGGGACATGCAATAGTGTTCCGATGACGACGTGGTTCACTATACGTGTATTTAGTCCGAGAAGGCGGGGTTTAGTCCGCCCTCTCTGACCAAAACAGGGCAGATTATCTATTAAGCTCCCACGAGAACTTCGTTCTTCTGGAACGTCGAGGTGACAACGTCAAAGGTGTGAACCTGGGGCGTGCCCTCGATGAACTTTGCCATGGTCTTCAACACTTGCGGATAGGCATTGGTGTTGTAATTATCGGCATCGGTCTTGTTGTCCCAAAAGCTGATAGCGGTCACATCGACACCGCCGGGACCGGCGAGTGTGATTTCGTCCTTGAAGCCAATCTGTCTGCGAAGTAATGGAAGGACGTCCTTCTCAAAACTCTTTGAATAATCGGACAGCACATTGGGTTTCAGATGAATTGATACATTGCGAGCATACATAGGCAACCTCCTTAGGGTTGGGGTTGCTAAGAGAAACAACTTCAGATGGGCTGACTTAGTTCAGGAAACCTGAAATGAGGAGAAGGTGGTAACCACCTCAATTACAACCCTAGTCTTATATAAGGGACCTGTCAAACACGCGGATCCAGGCCAGCGGGATGCGAGAAAGACTATCGCTTCCTATTGTGGCTTCGGTGTCACGGTCGCAGAGGCCTGAATGGGTTGCTCGGAAGTTGTCTTGGATACGACGCCTGCCTGCGTTTGCTTGTTCGGTGGAATTTCGGTTCCGGCGGGATAGATGAAAATCTGCACCGAGCCCCAGCCGGCATCCGAATTCGTGTCCGCCTGCTTGCCCATTCCGAGAGTTTTGAGTTGACTATCGTCAAATCCGAACTTTTCCACCAGATACTCGCGGACAACCATGGCTCGCGCTTCCGTCAGCACCAAATCCTTCTGCGTATCGCCTTCCATGCCTGCGGATGCCACAACTACGGCAAAGCCAAACTGGTTATTGGCCAGGAACTCGCCGCCAGCGTTCAGAGACTTTTGGTTTTTCAGCTTGGCCGAGTCCTGCTTATCGAAAAGCTGCTTCGCTGAGTAGGTGAACTGCTTTGTCGGTGTGCCTTGCGGCAGGCGCTCAATCTCATTTTTGGCAAGCTCGCCGGAATCTTCGTATCCGCGGGTTTTGAAATACCCGCGCAGGAAGAAATTGTGCTTCATGGCTTCCATGTTTTCCTGGAAATCTGTAACGCCGGCTTCCGCGTGGAGCATTGTGTCGCGCATGGTACTCGTCGTCTGTTCGAGGTTGTTGTAGAGAGCTCTGTCGTTGACCAGAGCTCCTGCCGTTCCCTGACCCTTGTCAATCTTGGCGCTGATAGAGTCTAGATTTGCCGCCGCACGTGTGGCGTTCTGAATAGCTTGCTGGCTACTATCCAGAATACCGCTCGTCTTTTGCAGAAGATCTGACATTTCCAGTGGCGGCAGGCTGGCGATCGTGTCTCCATTCCGGACGTCGCCCGACCCCGCCGATCCAAACGAGATCGCCAGAAACTGGTTGCCCAATAAACCTTCCGTTTCGATCGTGGCCACGGAGTCTTGTTTGATGATCTCGTGCGTCGTCTTGTCGAGATCCATAATTACCGTTACCTTTTCGCCGGGCTTGTGCGGCAACACGATGTTGTGTACCGTTCCGCTGTGAACGCCGCCTACGCGCACATCGCCTCCTGCATCGAGTCCCACCACATTGTCGAATTGAGCTTTCAGTTGGTACGTCGAGCTGAACAGATACTGCTTGCCTCCGATGATGAAAATACCCGTCACTAAAATTGCCAGTGTGGCAACGATGAAAGCTCCTAAGCGCGCCGCTCTCGACATACATCCTCCTACGAATGTCTCAAAAATTCCCTGACAAACTCGATGTCACTTTTCTGAAGTTCTTCAAAACTGCCTTCGATCACGACTTTTCCCTGGTCGAGCAGCGCCAAACGGTTCGCAATCGTTTTCGCGCTATGCAGATCGTGGGTCACAACGATGGATGCCATGTGATGCTCCTGCTGAAGCTTGAGAACCAGATCATCGATCTCCCCTGAGCTGATGGGGTCAAGACCGGCGGTGGGCTCGTCGAGCAGCAAAATATCCGGCTCTAACGCGAGCGCCCGCGCCAGACCCACTCGTTTCTGCATACCGCCCGAGATGTCCGAAGGCATCTTCGCAACGGCGTCTTCCATGCCCACTTCCGCCAGCAGTTGCCTGACGCGTTCGCTCCGCTCATGTTTGGTCATCTTCTTACTGTGATGTTGTAACGGGAAAGCCACGTTTTGCTCGACGGTGAGCGAGTCGTAAAGCGCGGCGTGCTGAAACAAAAAACCCATTTTCTTCCTGATCTCACCAAGTTGATCGAGAGCTAGGCCCGCAATGTCTTGACCATGGATTCGAACGGATCCCGAGTCAGGTTTCTCCAACCCGACAATGAGCCTGAGCAATACGCTCTTGCCGGTGCCACTGCGGCCCAGCACTGCGAGGGTTTCGCTGCGCTTCACGGCGAGGCTGATTCCGTCCAGAACTTTCTGGTTTCCAAAGGACTTATGCACGTCCTCGACGGCGATAACAGGCGCGCTGCCGTCTTCCTCGGCTTCCGCTCGCAGCGTCGCTACTTGCTCTAGTGTGTCCATATGTTTGTCGCGATTGGTTTAATCGATACTCGCCGGTAAATGCTTATGGAAAAAATAGAATGATCAGTTTCACCAGCACCACATCGGCGAGGATCACGAATAGCGACGACAAGACCACCGAACTCGTGGCCGCACGGCCCACGCCCGCGGCGCCTCCCTGTGTCCGCATTCCCTGGAAACACGCGACCAGCCCGATGATCAGGCCAAACACCATAGTCTTAAACGTGGGTGGCAGGAAGTCGTTGAAATCGGCGCCGCTAAAACCGGCATTAATGAACTGGTGCAACGACATTGGTTCAACCATCGCCTGCGTAACCCAACCCATGAGCAGGCCGCACGCGTCGGCCGCGAGGGTGAGCAAAGGCAGCATCAGGATGCAAGCCAGGATGCGGGTCGCTGCCAGCAACCTGTAAGGGTTTACCGCAGATGCCTCGATCGCATCGATCTGCTCGGTCACTTTCATCGACGCCAACTCGGCGCCAATGCCAGCACCCACTCGCCCACTCACTACCAGTCCGGTGATGATCGGGCCTGTTTCATGAATCACAGAGAATACGATCGCGGCGGGAAGCAGCGATTTGGCTCCGAATCGAGTCAGGCTGTAACGGGCTTCCAAAGAAAGTACAACCCCGGTTGCTGCGCCGGCCAAAGCGACCAGCGGAAGCGACTTTGATCCGATCTCATCGAGTTGCCGAAACAATTCGCGGAATTCAAACGGCGGCGTTACCCCAGCCCGAACAACTCGCCAAAAGAATATGCCGAGATCGCCGAACCACTCGAGAAACCCGCTGATCAGGCCTTTGGCGGAATTCACACTGGGCAACAAAGGAGAGATTCGCAGAACTGGAAGAGGCGGTTCCAAACCTGCGGCCGCAATTAATTTGCTGTCGGTCATGGGTTTTTATGTGGTGAGCGGGCAGGCTCCGTGATCGCACTGGCAGGCAATCTCTACGTCTTTCGATCCCGCGTCCTTACAAGCCTGACCGCAGTATTTGTCGCCATCTTGAGCCAGGCAGCGGCACGGTAGATGAGCACACTTCACTTGCGTATTCGTCGTCATGATGATTCTCCTTTTCCAAGTCTCAAGATACGGTGGTTCCAAACATTTCAGGGCAGGCATCACAACTCTGAAATGAGGCGCGACCAAAACTCACACCAGACTATGAACTCGATTGCCCGCTGGCGCTGGGTTTCTTCAGATCTGGTTTCTTCAGAAATCGATCTTTCGCACCTACCAGAATTGCTGTCGGGAGCCGCACAGTGCGCACCTCTGGATGGGCGCCGCTCGTCGCTTGAACAGCCACACCATCGCCCACACTAAAAGGATCTGAGACTATTTCGAAACGCTCGCCGTACATTTTTATGTGCCCCGACGCTATGAATCCGAGGTTCTTTATCTTTGCGCAGTTCTCGGCAGAGCGGACGCGCATTTGCGTTTCGTCGCCGGAGGTTTCTGGCTCGGCTTTCGGAAGAACATCTGTGGACTTACTCACGCGACCTCCCGGGTCGTTCACGCCAAGAAATAAACATCTAGTGCTGCGACTCAGTCCGCGCCACCTGGGCGGTGAAAGCTCATGAACGCGCTTTACTAGAGCATTTCCGGCTCAGTTTCCGAGCTACCTTCGTTTCATCGTCCAGCCAATCAGTGCTCCTGCGACAGCGCCTGCGACAAACGTTGTCGCAACCGTCAGCACAAGGTTTCGCTGCAGGCGCTGAGTTGTGTCATCCAGGAATTCTTCGGCAGCATCGCCGCCCCGTTTTGCGACGCGCCTTGCGACGCCGACTCCATCCTCTATCGCATCGGCAATCGCACTGGTTGCGCGTGAGGCCTGGCGAGCCGATTCGCCAATGTGTTCAGCTGTTCTTTCCGCTACAGTTTGTGACATGGTGTCCTCCTCGTGTTTCTTGCCGGCTGAAGTGCTACGTCCCTTATTCGCCGATAGCCTTTTCGGCACGGCCGATCCATTTTTGAACTTTGCCCGCATTCTTTTCAGCCTTACCTGAGACTTCCAGGTCTGGGCTGTTTGTCGTCTTTCCGATCGTTTCCTTGATTTTTCCCTTCACTTCGTGGAGCTTGCCCTCGGTGCGGTCTTGCGTGCTCGCTTTCATATTGTTTTCCTTTTCTTTTAATGGAATTCGACAGTGGCTTTGGCATTTGCCAGAGCGCGGTTGCCCCGCGCATCACGCCACTTTTTTTCTTTCAACAACCACTGGCACTTGCACCAACTCCTCGAACAACGAACGGTAGTGAATCATCGCCGTTCGCAACTCTTCCGTGGTTGCCTGGTCTGTGCCGACGCGCAGCGCAATTTGATGAGCCAACCGGTAGTTCTCCACGACGCGTGGATGGTCGACCGAAATATCAGCAGCACGTTGATCGAAATCGGATACGGGATAGCCGCGGGCCTTCATTACGGAAGACACCAGGTCATCCGCTTCCGCGACTGCGCCTTTCGGGGAATCGACAAAACGCGACTGGACAGCTACCCAGCTTTTTGAAAAGCGTTCGTGTTCCATCGAATCCAGATCGCGGAGGTTGAGGCTGTCAACCCGTTTCTCGCGATCCGCCAGTTTCGCTTCCGCTTTCGACCCATGCGTCAGCACCGCGCGGTCGTATTCCGGCCCAAACTTTTGCCGCAGGCCTGCCGTCGTGACCCGGCGTTTTCGTACGTACAGCCAGATAAACACTGCGACGATCACAATCACGGCTGCGGCAAGCGCTATGAGCCTCGGATCCGTCAAATTCAAGTTCATTGGAACCTCCACAAAAGCAAGTTTGTTCACCGGATTCCTTCTCTTCAGAACCCTGAGATCGCTAGTATCAAGCTTCACGCCTGGGAAAGCTGGTCAGAATTGACCGTCTTTTGAATCAGCGTCAGGGTGTGAAGCATAAAGGCAACAGTGAGTATCGAAGGCCCGGCTGGGCGACCCGTCAGAAAGTTCCGCGGACTAAGCCGATTAGCTCACCTTGGTCTGCAAGGTTGTCCAAACTTGCCGCGTGGGATCTAATCGTGGAGAACGATGTTCAGCAATGAACTATGTACTTGCAGCCCGGTCTCGCCATAGTCGAGGAAACCTAACTCTCTGAACCTGTTCATGAAAAAACTGACTCGTGACCGGGTTGTACCTATCATCTCGGCCAGGGTCTCCTGGCTGATCTTGGGGATTACGGTTTCGGGCACTCCTTCTTTGCCGAAGTGCGCAAGCAGCAGCAGAAGGCGCGCGAGTCTCTTTTCGCTGGAGTTGAACAGTTGGTCGACGAGGTCCTCTTCGTACCGAATATTTCTTGCCAGCAGGTAGGCTACGAATAAATCAGAAAACTTATGTTCGCGGTGAAGCGCGAGCATCATCGCCTTCTTATCGATGCGTAGAAGTTCGCAGTCTGTCATGGCGGTTGCAGAGCCCATGCGTAGAGCTTGCCCCGCCAGACTGCCTTCTCCAAAAAATTGGCCCTCGCTCAATATTCCCAGGGTTGCTTCCTTGCCGATCTTGGACACAACCGTGAGCCGAACCTTTCCTTCCTGGATGTAGAAAACCCCGTCTGCCACATCTCCCTGCGCAAAGATTGGTTGCTTTTTGGAAAAGGCCACAACTCTCCTGCCCTCGCCAATGGTGGCAAGGAATTCCTTCGGGACGAAATTGCGATCGTTCGTGGCCAAGGCGGTAGGTGCTAACACGGGATTTCTCCCAAAGTAGAACTACACTCTCTGGAATCTTCCCAAAATCGCGATTACTAAAGATGTTCACTTTTGCTCACAACCTGCAAATTCTTTCGCGCAGCAAAAAAATCAATCCTGTCACGCTATTAAAGTGATGTAAATGAGCAATATTGGACATTTTCGCGGCTCGGAACCTTGCATTATGTGGGGGTGAAAACCAAAGAGCTCACGCCAAAACAGATATTATCCGTGCCTTGTACTACGTGTGGGGCAGCGATTGGGGAAGTGTGTGAACTGCATACGGGCGCTCCGCGCACTGAGGCACACCGTGACCGGAAACTCTCCGCAGCCGAAGCCGTGGAGGCGAAACCCGGCAACTCATAGCAGTCGGTGAGGCCAGGCGAGTAGTCTCTGTATCTGCGCCCAGCCCACGTGAAAACGTAACCAGTGTAACGATGGCTCTTTGGACGCCATCACTCTTTGGCGCCATCACTGATTCTGTTCGAAGGCTGGCTCACTATGTGTACAGCACATGAGCAATCTATCGGTCCAGTAGCACTCCCATTTCGCCGGACTCGCCCCAGGCTCTGACGTATTGCGCCTTGCCAATTGCTCCCGGGCCGTTTGGCCCCATCTCGTAATAGACCGTCGCGTCCGGCGGGAATTTTTTCAGGGCTTCCACGAGTTCTTTCACTGTCCAGTTTCCGTCTGCCATATTTCCTCACTTACGCGGCCAAGGTATGCTCCGCACTTTGTTTCACTTCAGAAATAGGTTTTCCAGTAGCTTCCTGCAGAAGCTCTGCATTGAATTGGGCGCCGATCAAGACTACGAAGCCGGTCCAATAGAGCCAGATGCTGAATGCGAGCGCTACTCCCAGGCTGCCATAATCCTTGCTGTACGCGGAGAAATCCTGGAAATAGATTCCGAGCAGGTAAGACAGTCCGATCCAGCCGCCTACCGCGATTAATGCTCCGGGCAGCGTACTCACGAATCTGTATTTCACATTCGGCGCCACGAAATAGAGCAGCTCAACTGCGAGAACCGTGCATGCAATTGCGACCGCCCACCGAACATACGGCCAGAGACTTCCCATTCCGAATGCTTCGGTCAGCCTCGCGCTCAAGCTCGGTCCCACAAGCAGCAATCCCAGAGCAACGACGAGCAAACATCCAACCGAGAACGTAAGGCCGATGGCGAGACTGCGCGTCTTCCAATAGCGCCTCGTCTCAGACACCTCGTAGGCAGTGTTGAGCGCGTCGATCAGAGCCGTAAACCCGCTCGATGCCGACCATACTGTGAACAGAATGCCGAAAGTCAGCAGCCGGCTGTGGCCCGACAAAATCGTGTCCTTCATTAAGTTTCTGAGTGGACCCATGCTCGCGGCCGGGACCACTCGCGCGATTAACCCCATGACCTGGCTAAAGAAGTCCGGAAGTGGCAGATGAGCGACAATCGCGGAAAGAAGAATCAGAAAAGGGAAAAGGGAAAGAACGAAGTAGTACGCCAGCGCTGCGGCAAATGCCATGGTGTGGTTCTTTTCCATGTCGCGAATTACATGGACGGCCGCGTTTTTGAAGTGGCGTAGCCGCACGGTGATCACTGTGCAAGGGTGACCACGGCGCCTGGCAATGTTGTCGAGTCACGCATGACTTCAAATGCGACCGAGAATCAGGAGAATGAGAACGACGAAAAGGATGACGCCCACCCCCCCGCTCGGGTAATAGCCCCAATCTCGGCTATGCCCCCATCGGGGCAGCGCACCAAGGAGTGCTAAAACCAGGATCACGATCAATATAGTTCCAAGCATAATGTGGCTCCTTTTTCCTGGTGAGTCAGCTTTGGTTATAGGCGTTCCGCCGACTTCTTAATGGTCAAAACTGCTCAATGAAAAATGGCCGAAATGGAGGGATCGATTTCCTGTGGAAGGTGCTGGAGATGCCGGCAGTGAATCGCGTCACCACGAAACGGACATCGCTTCGATCGCAGCATGCAGCCAAAAAATGGCGCGAACCCAACGATTGGGTCCGCGCCGACATAAGAGTTTCTCGACTTGCTTTACATCTCGATCTTGCTGTTGGCAAACGTCGCAGTCAATTTGTTAGTTATGAGATTCACCTTTCCCCGGAGCTTTGTCCGCTGCTGGCTTAGAAGCGGGCTGTGCACGAGCTGGCGCCGGCTTCGGAGCGGCCTGCGCACGAGCTGGCGTCGGCTTAGAAGCAGGCTGCGCGTGAGCCGCTGGTGTGGGCTTAGGGGCAGACTGCGCATGAGCCGCTGGTGCAGACTTGGCAGGCTGCGCATGAGCTGTAGTCGGCTTGCTGGCCTCAGCGGGCCGAGCCTCCGCAGGCTTTGCTGCCTTGTTCTCATTCGTGCGGCTTGCCGCTGACTTATTCGCGGCTTTGTTCTCGGTCGGCTTATTCTCGTTCGTGCGTGTGGTAGCCGCCTTATTCTCCGCAGCTTTGTTCTCGCTAGCTTTGTTCTCAGCGGCCTTGTTCTCGGTCGCCTTATTCTCATTCGTACGTGTTGTAGCCGCTTTATTCTCCGCAGCTTTGTTCTCGGTGGCTTTGTTCTCAGCAGCCTTGTTCTCGGTCGCCTTGTTCTCATTCGTACGCGTTGTAGCCGCTTTATTCTCCGCAGCTTTGTTCTCAGTGGCTTTGTTCTCAG